>ENA-OWOZ01002481-OWOZ01002481.1-bioreactor-metagenome-genome-assembly--contig:-NODE-2481-length-13809-cov-3.411957_pt1 | contig 13809 bp, 10 predicted proteins | sample MGYA00238140_ERZ651804 | MGnify/ENA primary metagenome ERZ651804 (study PRJEB26910, sample SAMN07631232) | bioreactor metagenome | isolation source: Switchgrass digestor | place: USA: Dartmouth... | reverse complement strand
CGGATTTCTTGATGAGATAATCTTTCTTGTCAAGAATATCGTCAATGAGCTTCTTTGCTTCCGGATCGCTTACCGGATTGTTTTCAATGGCTGCCAGGACTTCCTTCGAAGCCTTCTTGGATGCATCGGCATCATCCTTGCCAGCAATCCAGTTGTTCATGGCATCTTTAAGCGCTGTCGGAACATCCATCTCCAGCAATGCTTTCATGTCTGCCTCAATCGAGCTGCGGATCTGTTTTACGCCCAATGCCATACCGTAACCGTACTCAGCATTGTCTTCAAACAAGGAGTTTGCCCAAGCCGGACCCTTTCCTTCCTTATTCGTGCAATAAACCGTTGCAGGAGCCGAACCACCCCAGATTGAAGAACAACCCGTTGCGTTCGCTATCATCATCCTGTCTCCGAACAACTGGGTAATAACCTTGATATACGGTGTTTCTCCGCAGCCTGCACATGCACCTGAGAACTCAATCAACGGCTGTGCAAACTGGCTTCCCTTGAGAGTCGTCAGCGGCATCAGATCATCCTTGATGGTAACATGTTTTGATACGTAATCCCAGTTTTCTACCTGCTGCAACTGTGATTCAAGCGGCTTCATAACAAGTGCTTTTTCCTTTGCAGGGCATACATCGGCACAGTTGCCGCATCCTGTACAGTCAAGAACACTTACCTGTATTCTGTAATGCAGGCCTTTCAGCTGAGCACCCACTGCAGGTTTAGTTTCAAGGCTTGCAGGTGCATTTTTCTTTTCCTCATCATTAAGCAGGTACGGACGGATTGCTGCATGAGGACATACAAATGAACACTGGTTGCACTGGATGCAGTTTTCAATCTGCCACTCAGGAATGTTAACAGCTATTCCGCGTTTTTCATAGGCTGATGTTCCCTGCGGGAATGTACCGTCTTCTGCGCCTTTGAATGCGCTGACAGGCAGTTCGTCCCCCTTCATTGCGTTCATCGGGTTCATTACTTTCCTGATAAATTCAGGAACATCGGTATCTTCATGTTTCGCACTGTCTTCTGCCGTCTTCCAGCTTTCAGGCACTGAAACCTTCTTCAAAGCCCCGATACCTTTATCCACTGCCTGATAGTTCATTTGAACTATCTTCTCGCCTTTCTTTCCATATGACTTGACAATGGATTCCTTCAGGTATTTAACGGCATCTTCTATAGGTATAACATTGGCAAGCTTAAAGAATGCAGCCTGCATTATCATGTTGATACGGTTTCCAAGACCAATTTCCTGGGCTATGTCGGTAGCATTTATGATATAGAAATTAATATCGTTATTGGCTATCTTACGTTTCAGATCTGCAGGAAGCTTTTCATCGAGCTCTTCTTCGGTCCACTGGCAGTTCAATACGAATGTTCCGCCTTTTTTCAGACCTGCGATCAAATCGTATTTATCAACGTAAGATTGATTATGGCATGCGATATAGTCAGCTTCTTCGACTAAATACGTAGAACGGATTTTGTTCTTTCCAAAACGAAGATGCGAAATCGTAACGCCGCCGGATTTTTTGGAGTCATATGAGAAATAGCCCTGTGCATATAAATCAGTATTGTCACCTATAATCTTGATGGCGCTCTTGTTGGCACCAACCGTACCATCGGAGCCAAGGCCCCAGAACTTGCAGCGAACGGTGCCTTCGCTTTCTGTAACAATCTTTTCCTTGATTTCGAGGGAATGATATGTTACATCGTCAACAATACCAATTGTGAAACGATCCTTCGGGTTTTCTCCATTCAAATTATCGAATACAGCCTTGATTTGAGACGGTGTGGTATCCTTTGAACCCAAGCCATAGCGTCCGCCTACGATTAAAGGCCTGTCTTCACGGTTGTAGAACAGGTTCTTGATATCAAGGTACAATGGTTCACCCTCTGCACCGGGCTCTTTTGTCCTGTCAAGGACAGCTATACGCTTGACTGTCTTCGGAAGAACATCGAAGAAGTATTTGCTGCTGAACGGACGGTAAAGGTGTACCTTTATGACACCAACCTTTTCACCCTTGGCCATCAAATAATCCACTGTCTCTTCAATGGTTTCTGTAACAGAACCCATTGCAACAATAACGCGTTCGGCATCGGGTGCACCATAATAATTAAACGGTTTATATTCTCTTCCGGTAAGTTTTGATATTTCTTTCATGTATTCGGCTACAACATCGGGAACTGCATCATAGAATCTGTTTGAAGCTTCTCTTGCCTGGAAGAAAATATCCGGGTTCTGAGCAGTACCACGGGTTACAGGATGCTCGGGATTTAATGCGCGTTTTCTGAACTCTCGGATTGCATCCCAGTCAACCAGTTTTGCAAAATCTTCGTAATCAATTACTTCAATCTTCTGAACTTCATGAGAAGTTCTGAATCCATCAAAGAAATGCAGGAAAGGTACTCTTGATTTGATTGCACTTAAATGTGCAACCCCTGCAAGATCCATAACTTCCTGAACACTTCCGGATGCCAGTAAAGCAAAACCTGTCTGCCTTGTTGCCATAACATCGGAATGATCACCAAATATAGACAAAGCATGGGAAGCCAATGCACGAGCAGAAACGTGGAAAACACCGGGTAATAATTCTCCGGCTATTTTGTACATATTCGGGATCATAAGCAACAATCCCTGCGAGGCGGTAAATGTAGTAGTTAACGCACCCGCTTGCAGTGAACCGTGAACTGCACCTGCTGCGCCTGCTTCAGATTGCATCTCGGTTATTCTTACTGGTTGTCCAAAGATATTCTTCTTTCCGCCGGCAGACCATTCATCTGTGAATTCCGCCATGGGAGAAGACGGTGTAATTGGGTAAATAGCGGCAACATCGGTAAACGCATATGCTACATATGCAGCTGCCTGGTTACCGTCCATGGTATGCATGTTTTTCTTGGACATCAATCTCCCTCCTTAAGTATTGGTTAAAAATTTAACTTGCAAAAGTAAAACATATGACAGGAATATATAAATCCTATATCATAATTTTGTATTTTGAGTTGCTGTGCGATATTCCAAAGTATTGTTTTTGTACTTTGTATACACAACAATTTATATTATACACAATAAAAACAGTAAATCAAATCTTTTATGTAATAAATTTTTTAAGGCTTGAAAAATAAAATATAGTTAAATTGTACCATCTTCCCTGCTTAAGAAATTCCAATATAATCAAGCAGGCATTTCAGGTAGGTTTTTTTATTAAAATTATCCGGCAAATTAGGCAAGATGCCTACTTTACCGTAAAAATGATTATATAACTGGTTTTCAAGCCTTATTGAATATAGCGGATTTTCCTGGTCCCTCAAGCGTTCACCGTACTCCATCAGCAATGCTTCTTCTTTCGGACTGAGGAAAATTACAGGCTGTTCGGTATTTGAATTCCTTATCGTCGAAAAATCGGTTTTCCTGTTTTTTATTTTAATCACTATGGTATTCGCCGCCATATCACCTACTCTCATATAACGCCGGCTCAAAAATACCGAAAAAATTCCCACACCGTATACTCCCGGCAGCATGTCACCTATGCGCAGCAAGTTTCTTACAAGTGCGGCTGTAAATGAAATTGGTTCGCCGTTTGCCATTATTACTTTAAGCCCGACAATTTTCTTGCCTAATGTTGAACCTTTTGAGAAATATTCAAACAGCAGGAAATAGCCGAACTGGACAACAAAAACCAGCAGTAAGGCCATTACGACATAAAAAGTATTTTCCCGCGCATACCATAAATTTAAATACCCGTCACGATTAATGAGCAGAATAATTATCATTATTAAGACAATAATAACGTTCTGAACAAGAGTATCTATTATTGCCGCAACCCCGCGTGAACCTATCCCTGCAAGCTCAAACTCCAATGTTACATTCTCAGGTGTTTTTACATGATAAACATTTCTCATATTTTCAGCCCCGAAACCAAATCAGTTATTCTATGAATTTCCATTTAATATTGTATCAGAAAAAAGGATTTGATAAAATAAATTTTAATTAAAGGCCGGTATTTTTTATATCCCCGCACCGGCATATAAAAGAAGTGCTATATTTCGGAGAATAATTAATGAAAGAATCGCTTTTCATCAGCAACAATCAAAAAACGTGGCAGGAACTTGAGGATATACTTAAAAGCTGTAATTCCAAGGCAAAAAAACCCGAGGATATTGACAAGCTTCACCGGCTTTTTTATCTTTACCAGTTGGCTTGCGGACATCTTTCAATTGCCAGGACCCGGTACGGAAACACAGGCACGGCGGAATACCTGAACAACCTTGTTGCAAGGGCGCATCAGGCCATTTACGTTACCAAGCCCAAAAGTTTTTCCGGGTTACTCCGCTTCCTGGCCAAGGGTTTTCCGGCCCTGCTAAGGAATGAACACCCCATGTTTTTGATTTCAACAGGTATTTTCATTTTAAGTTTTCTTTTCAGCTTTCTTACGGTATTGTACCTGGAAGACTATGCTCTTACCTTTGTTCCCGCAGAATATGCAGATGCCATAAGAAATTCCGACGGAAGCGTTGCGGCCATCAATAACGCCATTGCCTCGGTTGCCATTTTTACCAATAATATCAGTGTCGGAATAACGGCATTTGCACTTGGAATTACTTTTGGCGTGGGAACGGTTTATGTACTTGCAAAAAACGGAATGCTTCTTGGAGCATTGTCCGCCATTGCGGTAAATGCAGGAACGGGTTTTACATTCTGGTCCCTTATACTGCCTCACGGGGTTCCTGAATTGTTCTGTATTTTCGTTTGCGGTGCCGCAGGGCTCACGATAGCCAGATCCATAATTTTCCCCGGTATTGATTCCAGGAGAAAATCCTTTTCAACAGGCGGAAAAAAAGCACTTATGATGCTGTTGGGGACAATTCCTCTTTTTGTTTTGGCAGGTTTAACCGAGGGGTATTTCACCCCGCTGCCCATTGACCCGTTGTATAAGTACCTGGCATCTCTCATATGGTTACTTGTTCTTTGCTTGTATATTTTCGCAGGGAAAAAAGAAAAAACCCCGGCTGTTGATTAGTTTGCCAATGTTCAGAAATTCGTATAACGACGGGTTAAACGTGTGATTTTGCCGTCGAAGGGCAGCATGCTTACGCCTGCAGTTTATATAAAACCGGGTTATTTGTATAATTTCAGCATGTTTTTGAACTCTTCAAGCTTCTCTTTGCTCAGTGTATTCAGCGGCTGCCTCATCCCTGAAATGACAATGCTGTCATGAACACCTTTTTCCATAATGTCCAACAGTTTTTCAAGGCTTTCCCCGTCATCGGGATATGTAACGCTATACATGTACAGTTTCCCCGAACCCTGGAACATTCTCTCAAATATTCCCCGAACCTTTTTTTCTATCTCAATCAAATACTTTTTCATGGTAAATGGACAGACAATAATAAAACATCTATAGTCATGGTTGGCTATCCTGTCGGTCTCCCTCATTTCAAGAGCCAGCTTGTCGTAAAATTCCTGGACCAGGCCGATATGTATTCCCGAAAGCCGGCACATGATAAAAGAAACCGGGTGCTTTCCCCTTGAAGCCCTTTTTAACTCGTTTTTCAGGTCATTATTGGAATTAAAACCCGACAATAGATTTTCCCTTACTTTATTTATATATTCTTCACTATCTTTTGATGGAATTTTTGCTGTAAAAGACGACAACCGCTCTACGAGGTAATCCTTCAGCAATTCCCTTTTGGCCGGCATCAGGAATACATCGTTTACTTCGGCCTCTTTTGCGCCTTTTATGTATTCTTTTGAGTTTTCAGGTATGATAGCCATAACAGGAAGACTTTTAAAATAATTCTCCTGCCTGATTCGTTTTATCTGATCATACTGTTCACCGTAAGTATTTGCACTTATCTGGACAATATAATAAAGAATTGACTCTCTGAAAATATCCAGTTTGAGAAAGAGATCAATTTCATCCACAACCTCCACAATTTCAAAGCCTCTTTTATATAAATGCTTCAGTATGATGCTTTTTATGAACAAGTCTTTTACTGATATCAGAACCTTATCCGCCATTTATCTCACTCACTTAACTACACCTGTTTTTGGGCAACTGGCTGTATTTATCCATATTCTACATACGCATCCGATTTCTATAATAATATCGGCTAAAAAAAACAGTGTTTTAGTTTGACAATTAAAGAATTTTTAATTTATCAATAACTGGGGCGCACGTGTGAGCAGCCAGTTCGGTTTTTTACCGGATTAATTTCCTGTTCAAACAAGGATTGTTATTTTAATGTCAAAGATAGCCTGACACCGTTGCGTTCATTTCTTCTTTATGGTATATTATTTCCTGATAAAAAGGCAGTATTTTGTAGGATTAATAGAAAATCTGCATTTAATGCGTATAGGAGGCGATACTAATGGCTAAATTGGTAGGGAATGCTATATTTGGTCAATCGGGCGGACCGACATCGGTTATTAATGCAAGTGCTGCTGGTGTTATTACCGAAGCCCTTAAACAGGATTGTATTAATAAAGTTTATGGTGCCGCAAATGGTATTAAGGGAATACTGGATGAAAAATTCTACGATATGGGCATGGAAGATCCTAAAGAACTTGAACTTTTAAAGACCACTCCTTCCTCTGCATTGGGCTCGGTTCGTTATAAACTGGCCGATCCTGATGTTGATGACACCGATTATAAACGTTTGCTTGAGGTATTTAAGAAATACGACATCCGCTATTTCTTCTATAACGGCGGAAATGACTCAATGGATACCTGCAACAAGGTTAGCAAGTACATGCAGAAGGTTGGCTATGAATGCAGGGTAATGGGAGTTCCCAAGACCATAGATAACGACCTGTGGGGAACTGACCACTGCCCCGGCTATGGTAGCGCAGCCAAGTATGTAGCAACTTCTACAATGGAAGTATATCACGATGCCAGAGTTTATGATAAAGGCATGATAATAGTTCTTGAAATAATGGGAAGAAACGCAGGATGGCTCACTGCCGCATCAGCAATAGCTGCATACAAGGGTGCAGGTCCTGACCTCATCTACCTGCCTGAAGTACCTTTTGATATGGACAAGTTTATCGAGGATGCTTCAGCCCTTTATAAGAAAAATGGCAATGTAATAGTTGCAGTTTCAGAGGGCATCAAGGATAAGAATGGCAAATACATATCCGAATACGGTTCGGATCTGGCAAAAACAAAAGATGCTTTCGGTCATGCTCAGCTTGGCGGCCTGGCTTCAACACTGGCCAACATTCTGAAGGAAAAGACCGGTGCAAAGGTTCGTGCCATCGAATTCAGCCTTCTTCAGAGATGTGCTGCCCACCTCGGCTCACTGACCGACGTTAATGAAGCTTACCTGGCAGGTCAGATGGCAGTTAGGTATGCAGTAGAAGGCAAGACAGACTACATGGTAGCTTTTGAAAGAGCTGAAGGTCCTGAATACAAATGCAACATTAAGCTTGTAAACCTCACCGATGTTGCAAATACAGAGAAGAAAGTGCCTCTGGAATGGATCAAAAAAGATGGAACCGGGCTTACAGAAGATTTTATCAAATACGCCCTGCCTCTGATCCAAGGCGAATCCAGACCTCCTATGGAGGATGGAGTGCCAAGGTTTGCTAAGCTTAAGAAAGTATTGGCAACTAAATAATACAAGGCAATCACATAAATAAAAGAGGAGTGGAATCACTCCTCTTTTATTATTCATCATCTTCTTCGGTATCGTTATCCATCTCATCCTCGGCATCATCTTCATCTTCATAATCCGATGCCGTTTCGGATTCTTCCTCTTCTTCATCCCTGTTGACTTTTTCAGTTTCCACTTTTTTACCGCATTTCGGGCAGTATGCGTAATCCTCGTCTATTTCTGCAGAACAGCCGCTGCATCTTTTCAGGTTTTTAATTTCCAGTATTTTCAGCTTCATGTCCTCAATATCCATCTCTGCCCGGGCTATCTCCTCGCACATTTCAGCCAGCTCTGCATCCACGGCTTCTCCCTGTTTGTAGCTTTCATAAACTTCCCTGCCCATTTCAAACATAAGGGATTTAATTTTCTGTTCTTCCGAATTTATTGCCATGTTGATTTTTGAAATCTCAATGAGGTCACTGGATGCTTTTAATGCCGACAATGTGGCATCTCTGACTTTTTTTCGCATATTATCGATAATTTCCATACAAACACTCCTTCCTATAATTTGCCTGTCCGACTCACATATATTATACGTCAAATTTCAACATAAGTTTCAGAAAAATTGCATCTAAATTTTATGTACTGTATTTTTACATCTTTTACATTGAAAAATGAAATAGAATCAGCTCATAAGCAAATGAGCATATTGCAAAAGGAGTTAAGCCAGAAATTATCGAATCTTATTGCTCAGAAAAACATTATAATCCTGAACTCCGGTATGCTTTGAATATATTGGAAACTGCTTGAAATCATTTTGGATACCACCGTATCAAATGTAAGAGTATCATCATTGGTCAGGATAAATACACCACTATCCTCCAATGGGCTTTCCAAGCTTCCTTCCAGTTTTAAGAGGTGTTCATAGGGTTTTTTTTCCAAGCTTTCCGCACTGGACTCAAATATATAGTAGTAACCATCCCTATAGAACAAATCTGTAAAAAAATAGCTTAATTCATCACTGGCATAGAATTTCACAATTCGTATCGATGCATCGTTCCCCCGGGAAGAATCCGTTAAGAATTGATCCCATAAACTCTCGTTGGCAACAAAATTATAATATCCCTTAACAAAATATCCGTCTTTTTGTGCCATTTCAGGCGTATAGTCCGACGGCATATCGTTAAAGCCTTCATAATTGCCTTCACTATCGAAAGAAAACTCCAAGGAAGAGTTTATATTTTCTTTTTTATTACACCCTGCAAAGAGAATCATAATGCAAATCAAACATGCTACCATCGAGGCCAATATTTTCATAATCAGCCCTCCCCTACCCCTTTCTTTATGTAAGGCATCCACTCTTTCATGTGTCTTCCCTGTTCAATCATTTATTATAATTGCAAGCCCGGCCAACTACATGCTTGTTCCTGAGATGCCCGGAAATTTAAAATATGCATTCCAGCTTGCCTATCTTGTCTGTGCTGCTTCTCTACGCTGGAAAATCCTTGTATCATCTTGTATCATAATATACATTTTATAGCACCATTGCCTTCCAATCAATATAACACATATACAAATGTTTACTTGATTTTTTATCAACTCTTTGTCCCGCCAGACAATGTGAGCCGGCATGGACTGCTCCATTTTGCTCTACAGGCAAATGTCTTCTGAGTCCAGACGCTGTTTTCCTTGGGATTTTGATATAAACATCAACCGTTTCAGAGATAATTTTGAGGCTCAATCATCGTATCCTTCGGATTTTACCGCTTATATGAGCGCTCCATAGGAACCTTATCGAACTTATTTACATAATATAAACTAAAGTCGTTGTCTCAGGATGGTCCTGTATTGGCACACTTAACAATTAATACTTATTGAAGAATGTATGATGAAGGAGTGCAAAAATATGCAAAAATATGCAGTGCTCATGGCAGGTGGTTCGGGAACAAGGCTTTGGCCCCTTTCACAGGAAGCCAGTCCGAAACAGTTTATTCTCGTAGAGGATGACAGTTCCATGCTGGTTCAAACCATTAAACGGCTATGCAAGGTTGTTCAACCGGAGCAATGCTATATTGTAACAAGCCGGCTATTGGCGGATATTACAAAAAAGGCAGTGAGCGGATACATTCCGGAAGACAATGTCCTGTCGGAACCGGAGAGGAAAAACACTGCCGCATGCATTGCTTTTGCAACACTTTTGTTGCAGAAAAAGTGCAAGGAAGGGGTTCTATGCTTTGTACCGGCCGATGGATATGTAAAGGATACGGAAGGATATGCAGAAGCTTTGCAGTTAGCATTCGACACCGCCGAACGGACCAACGGTCTTGTTGTAATCGGAGTCAAACCTGCCTATCCTGCAGACGGATATGGTTATATACATGTTGAACCCGTAACTGATGCCGGTGTCAAAACATCACGAGTTCTGAATTTTATTGAGAAACCGCCCCTGGAAGTTGCCCAAGAGCTTGTTCGCTCCGAAGATTACTTATGGAACTGTGGGATTGTGGTGGGCACAATGGATGCCATTATACGGAATATAAAGGAACACATTCCCGAGCATTACCATAAGCTCTCGGAAGCATTGGATAAAGATGAAAACCAAGCATCCGCCCTCTTTGAGAAAGCCTACCACGATATCCAAAGCATCTCCTTTGACAACGGAGTTCTTGAAAAATGTGCCCAATCCCTGTATGCCGTAAGGGCATCCTTTGATTGGGATGATATCGGCAGCATCGATGCTTTGGCAAAAACTCTGGAAGCGGATTCCGAAGGCAATCGGGTAAAGGGACGCCATATCGGAATTAATACAGCCAACTCCATAATTTACGCGAAAGATATCGCCATTTGCACGATAGACATCGATAACTTGATTATTGCCGGCACAAAAGACGAAGTGCTGGTTTGCCCCAGGGATAAATCCCAGAAGATTAAAATTCTAGTGGATAAATTAAAGCAGCAGGGCCATGAGGATCTCCTCTGAGGACCAAAGCATACATGGGGGAGATCGAATGAGCAGAACAAAATTCTTATTAATAAGAGAAATCGGTGCAGGATTATGGAACGAGATGCACCATGTTCTAACCCAGCTGCTTGCTGCGGAAATCATGCAGAGGATTCCTGTGGTTTACTGGGGTAAAGGCAGCTTATATGCCTCATCCGATGATTCTAACACCTTTGAACAGTTTTTTGAGCCAATATCCAGCTATAGCGTGCAGGATCTGGCAAAGAAGGAGTTTTCCTTTCACCCGCAAAGGTGGAACAGTGGAAATATCCTCATGCCCGTATCGGGATTTTCCGAAAATGACGAACATTTGACAATGAACCCTTTGGAGGAATGTGAAGCGGATGTCTGTGTCCGGGATATTTATATCGACATGGGAAAAATCATCCCTTTGATACCGGAATGGCATCCGCTCTTCGGGCTAAAGCGAAGGGATTTATTTTACCACCTGATATGCAAATACATCCGCCTAAAAGAAGAAGTCCAAGCATTTATCGATGATTTTTACAATGAGAATATGAAGGGTACCCCTTTGTTGGCAGTGCATATCAGAAGCAGCGATAAAATCGTGGAGGTACAGCATCTGCATGAGTTAAATGAGCAGTATCCAAAGGAAATAGATAAGGTCCTTCAGGCAAATCCGGGTATACGGATATTTTTGATGACCGACTGCATTGAAATACTGGAAGAGTACAAGAAAAGGTATGGACATCTCATAATCCATACCAATTGCAGAAGGGTCCCCAGGAACGGTCAGGGTGTGCACTTCCAGGAATATCCGGATAACAAGCTGAAGGGTTTTGAAATAATCAGGGACGCATGGCTTGCTGCAAAATGTGACTTCTTTATAGGCAACGGATATTCCAATGTGTCATTAGGCATTTATGAGTTAAAGAATTGGGAGAAGGAAAGGATCAAGCTCTTATATTGACTGAAAGGAGGAAGGATATATGGAAAAAAGTAAATTGATCGAAATGTACAGAACCATGCGGCTTATCCGCTTGATTGAACAGAGGATCAATGATGAATACAAGTATGATGAAATCAAAACGCCCATCCATCTATCCATAGGACAGGAAGCAGTCGCAGCGGGTGTTTGCATACACTTAAGAAAAGATGATTACATTTTCGGTACCCACAGAAGCCATTCCCAATATATCGCAAAAGGCGGAGATATCAAAAAAATGATCGCAGAATTATATCTGAGGAAAACAGGATGCGCTTATGGAAGAGGCGGGTCAATGCATCTTGTTGACCCGGATGTGGGTATACTCGGGTCTTCCGCTATTGTTGGCGGCAGTATTCCGTTGGGCACCGGTACGGCTCTGGCATCCAAGCTTCTCAACAACGACAGGGTAACTGTTGTCTTTTTTGGTGACGGTGCCGTTGATGAAGGTACATTTCACGAAAGCCTGAACTTTGCTGCGCTGAAAAAGCTGCCTGTAGTATATGTGTGTGAAAACAATTTTTATGCCATCAACTCCCACCAGCTGGCACGGCAGGTCGGGGACAATATTTACAAATGGGCGCAAAATTATGGAATGCCTGGCTATCAGATTGACGGAAACGATGTATTGGAAGTTTCCGATTATGCTGAAAAAGCCATTTCCCGATGCCGAAACGGTGAAGGTCCCACCCTGATTGAATGCCTGACCTACAGGTGGAAAGGGCATATCGGAACGGTGGACGATGTAGGAGAAGGCTACAGGCCGAAAGAGGAATACGACTACTGGATTTCCAAATGCCCGATAAAACGCTTCACGGAATACCTTAAAAATATGGGAGTTTTGACTGACGAGCTCATTAAAAACATCGATCAGGAAATATATGATTTGATAGAAGAAGCATTCTGTTTTGCGCAGAACTCTCCAAAGCCCTCCCCCGATGAACTGCTGAATTTCGTATATGCAGACTAGAAATGAGGAGTAAGAGCAGGATATCGAGGGATGAGAATAATGTGCACTGTCTATTGGAAAGGAGGAAATTTATATGCCGTGGACGACAGTTCAAGTAGAAAAACTGGATAACTTTTTCATAAAAGGCGATTCTACGGGTGATCGCGTGCTCACCTATAGGGAAGCGCTGCATGAGGCTTTTGACCAATCGCTGGCAAGGGATCCGAAAGTGTTCATCATGGGTGAAGGTGTGGACGATGTTGCCGGCGTTTTTGGAACCACCAAGGGGTTGAAGGAGAAGTATGGTGAAAACAGGGTATTCGATACTCCTATATCGGAAAATTCATTGACAGGGATAGCTGCCGGTGCTGCCATGGCAGGCTTGAGGCCTATATTCATTCATGCGAGAATGGATTTCCTGCTGCTTTCCCTGGATCAATTGGTGAATCATGCATCCAAATGGTGTTATATGTTCGGAGGAAAGGTAAAGGTTCCCATGGTAGTAAGAACTATCAGCGCCAGGGGATGGGGATCCGGAGCACAGCATTCCCAGTGTATCCAAGGTATGCTCATGAATGTCCCCGGTTTGAAAATCGTTGCCCCTGCCACCCCCTACGATGCCAAAGGACTGATGGTATCCTCCATTATCGACAACAGTCCGGTTCTGTTTGTGGAGCATCGATGGCTGCATAAAACAACGGGACATGTTCCCGAAGAGCTCTATTCCATTCCCATCGGCAAGGGTGTGATCCGTCGGAAGGGAGAAGATATCACCATTGTTGCCGTGTCCTATATGCTTGTGGAGGCATTGAAGGCTGCTGAAAAGCTCCAGGAATCAGGCATATCCGCTGAGGTTGTAGATCCCCGGACATTGAAGCCCCTTGATGAGGAGATTCTGTTGGAATCCGTCGCAAAAACCGGAAGGCTTCTGATAACCGATACAGGCTGCAAAACCGGTGGGACGGCCTCAGAAATTTCAGCTCTTGTATGTGAGAAGGCTTTCCATTTGCTGAAGAAGCCGATTGTGAGGGTATGCTGCCCGGATGCGCCCACACCGGCAAGCGATGTTCTGGAAAAGGCCTATTATCCCGACTCTGAAACCATATGCAGAGAAGTGAAAAATTTGTTGAAATAGAAGAAGGAAAGGGGCGCTTTGCATGGACAAGATCATAGAACAGGATTGCCTTGAATACATCAAAAAGATCGACCTGGCTCCCCTTAAAAATAAAACGGTCTGCATTACCGGGGCAAACGGGCTTATAGGTACTTATCTCATCTATATGTTCCATCTGGCGAACATTACTGAAAATGCAGGCATAAATATTGTAG
>ENA-OWOZ01002476-OWOZ01002476.1-bioreactor-metagenome-genome-assembly--contig:-NODE-2476-length-13819-cov-3.401834_pt1 | contig 13819 bp, 6 predicted proteins | sample MGYA00238140_ERZ651804 | MGnify/ENA primary metagenome ERZ651804 (study PRJEB26910, sample SAMN07631232) | bioreactor metagenome | isolation source: Switchgrass digestor | place: USA: Dartmouth... | reverse complement strand
GAATAAAAGGAAACAGGTGGACAAAAAACGAAGACTGGGAATATGTGCCCGAGGCGCTTTGGAACAGCGGCGATGATGAGAAAAACCGTGCCATGATGATAAAGATAAATGATATAAGGAAGAAAATAACCGGGCCTTTGCTGGAATTCCACAGCAGGGCATCAGGAAGAAAAACAGGAAGGGAAATATGCACTGCCTTGTATGACCTGCTATGCAGGTTAGAAGTACCCCAGAGGATAGAGATGTATATTGACAGGTTCAAGAAAGAAGGAGAACTAAGCTATGCTGGAGAGTACGGGCAGATCTGGAATATTATTGTGGAAGTGCTGGATCAGGCCGTTGAACTGCTGGGAAATGAAAGAATAGGGCTTGAAAGGTTCCTGGAAATACTTAAGATAGGATTTAGCGAATATAAAACCAGCCTTATCCCTCCCGCCCTTGACCAGGTATTGGTGGGGGATATTGAAAGGTCAAAGAACCGTGACATAAAAGCGTTATATATACTCGGGGTAAACGACGGGGTATTTCCTGCCCCTATAAATGAAGAAGGGCTCTTCAACGACAGGGACATAATCTATTTGCAGGATGCAGGAATACAGCTTACGGGCGACAGCCGGACCAGGACTGTTGAACAGCAGTACATGATATATTCCGTACTGACATCGGCAGAAAAGTATTTAACCTTGAGCGTTCCTGTGGCGGATATTGAAGGAAGGTCCCTGAGGCCCTCAATAGTTATATCGAGGTTAAGGAAGATATTTACGAACATAATGGAAACAAGCAATATAACATGCCAGTCTAATGAGGACGAAGAACTGGAACTTGTATCAAGCTGCGTTCCTACATACAACAGGCTGCTTTCCATGATGAGAAAAGCTGCGGACGGTGCGGGGATAAAACCGCTGTGGAGTGATGTTTACCTTTGGTATGCAAACCACGACGAGTGGCAGGATAAATGCAATACCCTCATCTCGGCCCTGACCTACACCAACCTGGCAGAACCCATAGAAAAGGAAAAGGTCAGGAAATTATACGGCAGCCCCATGTATTCAAACGTATCAAGGTTCGAGAGATATGCTGAATGCCCTTTTGCATATTATATACAGTATGGCCTGAAAGCAAAAGAAAGGAAAATATTCAGCCTTACACCTCCTGATATAGGAACGTATCTGCACAGGGCAATTGAGGAATTTTCAAAACTGGTGAAAGAAAAAGGCATATCCTGGGACGAAATTGACAGGGAATGGTGCAAAAATGCCATTTCGGAAATATCGGACAATTTGCTGGAAAGCATGCAGGGAGGACTAATTAAAAACGGAACGAAAAGGTACAGGGTCCTGGTAAAGAGATTGAACCGCATGCTTCTGAGGGCTGTCTGGCTTATGATAGAACAGATCAAAAGAAGCAGCTTTGAACCGGTGGCATACGAGATTGAATTCGGCGGAAAGGGCGGCCTGCCGCCAATAAATATTGAACTTCCTTCCGGAGAAGTGATTAAACTAACAGGAAGGATAGACAGGGTAGATGCTTTCGGGGACAGTGACGGAACATATATCAGGATCATAGATTATAAATCCGGCAACAGGGATTTCAGCCTTACCAATGTATACTATGGGCTTCAAATCCAGCTGGTTGCATATCTCAGTGCCTTATGGGAAGAAAAGAGAATAATTACCGATAAACTCTCCGATAAAATGAAACTGCCGGTGAAACCCGGAGGAATCCTGTATTTTAAGATTGACGACCCCATGATCAGGAACAAAAAAGAGCTTACCGACGAGGAAATCGAGAAAGCCATTATGAAAGAGCTGAAAATGAGAGGCTTGGTACTTGCCGATGTAAAAGTAATCAGGCATATGGACAAAACCATAAACGGAGACTCCCTTATAATACCGGTCAGGATAAATAACGGTGACGTTATAGGAAAAAATTCCTCTGTAGCCACCCTTGAACAGTTTAATACCATTTGCCGGTATGTAAAAAGGATTCTTCAGGAGCTGGGAAGTGAAATGCTGGAAGGCAATATTTCCATCAGCCCGTATAAATATAAAAACATGACATCCTGCAATTACTGCGAGTATTCTTCAATATGCCAGTTTGAACCTGCCTTCAGGGATAACAAATACCGTATAATCATTGATAAGAGCGATGATGAGTTATGGAAAATGATGAATGATTATTGCAGGAATGAAGAGGGGCAAGGAGAGGAACATAAAAGTCAATGAAGAGTATAAAAAGATTGGAAGAGCGGATAAAGATGGGATATAAAGAGGGGATAGAGCTATATGGCTGAAAATAAGTGGACAGAAGAACAGCTTGAAGCAATAAATGAGGAAAACTGCAACCTCTTGGTGGCGGCAGCGGCAGGTGCCGGAAAGACCGCGGTCCTTGTGGAGAGAATCATCAGGAAAATAACTTGCCCCGAAAACCCGGTGGACATAGATTCTCTCCTGGTTGTGACCTTTACCAACGCTGCTGCAACCGAAATGAAGGAACGTATAGCCGATGCAATTGCTAAGGCCCTTGACAGGAATCCTGATTCAAAACTGCTTCAGAGGCAGATTTCCCTTTTGAACAGGGCTAATATAACAACCATACACTCTTTTTGCCTTGAGGTTATAAGGAATAATTTCCACCGGATTGGGCTAAACCCTGGGTTCAGGGTTGCAGACGAAACCGAGGCCCTGCTTATGAAAATGGAAACCATTGATGAGCTCTTTGAAGACATATATGAAAAGGAAGACATAGGCAGCGAGTTCTTTGAACTCCTTGAATCCTATGGGGACAATAAGGACGACCAGTCCCTGAAAGACGTGGTATTATCTTTATATGAATTTGTCCAGAGCTATCCCTGGCCGGAAGACTGGCTCAGGGAAAAAACAGAATATTTTAACCTATCGGGAGAAGATGATTTTGCCCGGACCGTATGGGGAAGGATGCTGCTTAAAAATGCAGCCGTGGAACTGGAAGGGCTTAAATCAATGATGGAGAAGGCTGTATCCGTAATAGAAAATACGGAAGGATTAAGTCCGTATCTTGAAAAGTTTAAGGAGGAAAAGGAAAAAATTGATTCTTTAATCAATGCCTGTAAGTACCGGGATATTAGCTGGGACCAAATATACAATGCCTTCTCTTCCTTTGAATTCGGTAGGCTTCCTGCATGCAGGAAATGCGAGAAAAAGGAATCACAGGAATATGTAAAATCAGCCAGGGATTACGTAAAAGGCAGGATAAGAAAACTGCAGGGAGATATTTTCACATTCCCTTCAGAGAGAATTATTGAGGATTTGAATCAAATTTATCCCTTATTGAAGTATCTTTCGGAACTTGTAATGGAATTTGACAGGAGATACTCTGAAAAGAAAAGGGACAAGCTTCTGCTTGATTTCAATGACCTTGAGCATTTTTGCCTGGACATCCTGACGGACAAGAAGGAAAACGGGGAATTTTTGCCGTCGGATATCGCAACGGAATACAAGGACAGGTTTACGGAAATACTGGTGGACGAATACCAGGACAGCAATTTGGTCCAGGAAATAATACTTAATGCAATTTCAAGAAATGACAGGGGCACGCCCAACATATTTATGGTGGGCGATGTAAAGCAAAGCATATACAGGTTCAGGCAGGCAAAGCCGGAGTTGTTCCTGGGCAAGTATAACACCTATTCGAAGGATAAAAAGGGGAAATACAGGAAGATACAGCTGTATAAAAATTTCAGGAGCAGAAAGGGAGTTATTGACACAGTAAATCTGATATTTGGCAGGATAATGTCGGAGGAAGCAGGGGAACTGGATTATACCGACGAGGAGGCATTAAACCCCGGGGCCGTATTCGATGAGGACACAGGTGACGTTATATGCACGGAGCTCCATATAATTGAAACAAAAGGGAAAAGGCAGGAAGAAGGGGACGGGCAAAGGGACGGTGCCGAAGAAAAATATGATGACGGGGATATCACGGAAAATGAAAATGAAGAAGCCGGGAATGAAATGGCTGAAATTCTTGATGATATACAGTGCGAAGCCAGGCTGGTGGCAAACAGGATAAAGGAACTGGTGGACGGGAAAGGCTCAGGCTTAAAAATTTATGATAAGGAAAAAAAGGAATACAGGCCTGTTGAGTACAGGGATATAGTAATACTTATGCGTGCCACCAGGAACTGGGCGGATGTTTTCGTCCAGGAGCTGAGCAGCCGCGGGATACCCGTTTATGCGGATACCGGCACCGGCTTCTTTAAAACAATAGAGGTTCAGATTGTATTATCCCTGCTCCAGGTTATAGATAATCCTCTGCAGGATATACCACTGCTTTCGGTCCTCAGGTCTCCCATCGGCTCCTTTACTGCCGGGGAACTGGCTGATATAAGGCTGGCGGATAAGGAATCCCCCTTGTATTATGCCTTGAAGAAAGTGGCCGGAGCAGGTGAGGCAGCCGGTGAAAGTGAAGCGGATATACCAGGGCAGGCTGATAAAACCGGGCAGGCGGATAAATCCAAGCAGGTAGATGAATCCAAGCAGGCGGATAAATCCGGCCTTGCGGAAAAGGCGGCCCGTTTCCTAAAAAGGCTTGAAAACTGGAGAAATAAGGCCCTCTACCTGTCAACCGACGAACTGATATGGTACCTGTATACCGAAACCGGCTTCTTAAGCTTTGTGGGCGCGATGCCGGGAGGAGAACAACGTCAGGCCAACCTGAGGATGTTGTTTGAACAAGCAAGGAAATTTGAGGAAACAAGCTACAGGGGGCTGTTTAACTTCATCAATTTTATAAACAAACTGAAAAGCAGCAGGGGAGATACGGGCAGCGCGAAAATCCTGGGAGAGAACGAAAATGTGGTAAGAATCATGAGCATACATAAAAGCAAAGGTCTTGAATTTCCGGTAGTGTTTATTTCAGGCTGTGGCAAGGGCTTTAATTTGCAGGATACAAAAAGCAGGATAATATTTCACCAGGAACTTGGATTCGGGCCGGATTATGTGGATTATGAAAAAAGAATAACATATCCCACCCTTGCCAAGCAGGCATTAAAATACAAGATCAGGAATGAAAGCCTGTCCGAAGAAATGAGAATACTTTATGTGGGTTTTACCAGGGCAAGGGAGAAATTGATACTGACCGGTTCCGTAAAGGATATGGATAAAGCGGATACCAGGTGGGGCAATTTAAGTATGCATTCGGACGGAAACGGCAAGATTCCTTCTTATATAATCCTGAACGGCGGAAACTATCTTGACTGGATTGTACCGGCCATTATGCTGGATTTTCAGGGCAATCATTCCTTTGTTCAAAATCATGGCGAGCTGGGCCGGGATTTAAACTGGGCTATCAGGATATGGAAGAAGGAGGATGTTTTAAATGATGAACAGGTAATAGAAGATTCGCAACAGGAACTGCTTTCAAAAATCAGGGAAATCATTGAAAACGCAAGGAATATTTCCAATGAAAGTGATAAGCGGAGCAGCTATTATGATGAAATAAACAGAAGGCTGGGATGGAAGTATGAATACGCAAAATCAACACAGATTCCTGTAAAAATCTCCGTTACGGAACTGAAAAGACGTTTTGCCTTCGAAACGGCCGATGAATATCCTGCTTACTCTGTTTATATGCCTGCGCCTGTAAAAAAGCCCATGTTCATGGAGGAAGCGGGGAAATTCAGTGCGGCGGAAATCGGAACCATACTTCACTTTGTAATGCAGCACCTGGACCTTCGAAGGGTGGCAACAAGGGATGACATAAAGACACAGGTGGATGAAATGGTTGAGAAAGCACTGTTGACTGAAAAACAGGCGGAGACCGTTGATATTGATAAGATATGCGGCTTCCTTACTTCGTTCCTTGGAGAGAGAATGCTCCGTGCAGGCAGGGTATACAGGGAAGTTCCCTTTAACATGGAAATAGATAGTGATGAGCTGGGGTTCGAAGCCTGCAAAGGCGAAACGGTTCTTCTGCAGGGAATTATCGACTGTTACTTTGAGGAAGAAGACGGAATTGTTTTACTGGACTATAAAACAGACCATGTTAACACTTTAAACAACGAAAAGGAAGAAGAATCAATGCTTGGCATAAAGGAAAGATACAGGATGCAAATCGAATATTATGCAAGGGTTCTTGAAAAACTCACAGGAAAGAACGTAAAGGAGAAATATATCTACCTGTTTTCCAACGGGAAAGTAATAAAGTATTGAAAGATCGGATTTACGATATTAACGAGGAATACTTTAGAAAGATTTACTGAGAGGGAGTTAAAATGAGAATATTACATACGTCTGACTGGCATCTGGGAAAGATGCTGGAGCAAATCAACAGGATAGAGGAGCAGAAGGAATTTATAGAATGCCTGACGAAAATGGTGGAGGAGGAAAAGATAGACCTTATCCTTATTTCCGGGGATGTCTATGATACCTATAACCCTTCCGCAGCGGCGGAAGAGCTTTTTTACGAAGCCGTTGACAGGCTGAACGGCAAGGGGAAAAGGCCTGTCATAGTGATTGCCGGAAACCATGATAATCCTGAGAGGTTATGTGCAGCAAGTCCTCTTGCATATAAAAACGGAATTATACTCCTGGGCTATCCGGACAGCAATCCGGGAATTTACAGGGTGGATACGGAAAATTTCCTCCTGGTGGATTCCGGCCCGGGATGGCTTGAACTGGGCTTTAAGCACAGCGGGCAGAGCTCGGTAATATTAACCCTGCCATATCCGTCAGAGTCCCGCTTGCAGGAACTGCTTTCGGAGGAAGCTGATGAGAAAGAGCTGCAGGCGGCATACTCCCAAAAAATAGGGAAAATCATGGGAAAGTTAAGCGGGAAATTCAGAAAAGACAGTGTCAATTTACTGATGAGCCATCTATTTATGAGGGGCGGATATGAAGGAGGCTCGGAAAGGCCTATACAGGTTGGGGGAGCATTTACCGTTGATCCTCAGGTGTTGCCTGCAAATACCCATTTTGCTGCCCTGGGACACCTGCACAGGCCACAGCAGATAAGGGATGCCTTGTGTCCTGCATATTACTCCGGTTCACCCATTGCATACAGCTTTTCGGAAGCCGACTACAGCAAGGCGGTATACATAATAGATGCAGTTCCGGGGAAAGAGGCTAATGTGGAAGAGATTATCCTGGACTGCGGGAAACCCTTAAGGACATGGGTGGCTTCCAAAGGGATAATGCAGGCATTGGAATGGTGCGAAAGCGGAAAGGACAGAAATGCATGGATAGACCTGGAAATAACGACCGACAGGCCCATAACAATTGAAGAGCAGAGAAAACTCAGGCAGCTTCATCCTGGTATAATCAACATCAGGCCAAGGTTTGAAGCCAGCGCTGATAATGATGTATCCTTTGAAAACAGGGAAAAAAAGAAAATTGACCAGCTCTTTATAGAATATTATAAATTCAAGACCGGGGCAGAAGTATCCGAGGAACTGGTTTCCCTGTTTATTGATGTTGTAAACAGCGACCCGGATTCGGAAAGTGACGGTGATGAACTGACATGGGAGGGAATTGACAGGATGGCCGGGGCTGATTTTAACAAGGGAAATGATATAATTTCTGAAGGAAAGATAATACCCGGAGGGGAGAGTGGAGTATGAGACCCAGGTACCTTGTGATAGAAGGGCTGCAAAGCTTTAAAGATGCGCAGAAGATAAATTTTGATGAATTAAGCGAAACAGGTTTATTCGGCATATTCGGCCCTACAGGAAGCGGCAAGTCTACAGTGCTGGATGCCATTACCCTTGCGCTGTACGGGAAAGTGAACAGGGCCAATGGTACCCAGGGTATTATCAATACCAACTGCGACAGTGTAAAAGTCACTTTTATATTTGATTTGCTAAAGGATGAGAAGCGCAAGGTATACAGGATTGACAGGATATACAGCAGGAAAAAGGGCACGGAGAATTCATGCGAGGTAAAGCTGGCAAGGCTTATAGAGATAACAGGCAATATTCAGATACCCGTAGCGGATAAAGCAACCGATGTGAACATGAAGGTGGAAGAACTGATAGGTTTGAATCACGAGGATTTTACCAGGGCTGTTGTCCTGCCCCAAAACAAGTTCCAGGAATTTCTTCTTATGGAAAAAGCAAAGAAGAGGGAAATGCTGGAAAGAATTTTCTACCTTGAGGAATACGGAAAACAGCTTAATGACAAACTTGCATATAAAATTAGAACCGTGGACAAGGAACTGGCAAAAGTAACAGGAGCCCTCTCCGCACTCGGGGACGTGTCCGATGAGGCAAAGGCCCAGGCGGAAACTGCGCTAAAGGAAGCCGAAAAGGCAAGGGATGAATCAATCCGGGAACTGGATGATGCCAAAAAGCTGTTTGATGAATCAAAGGAAATCTGGCAGCTTACGAGTGAGCTGGAGTTTGTAAAAAATAAGGAGAAAGAGCATGAAGAAAAATCGGAGAAAATAAGCAACAGCAGGGAACTGCTGGAGAAGGCGGTTAAGGCCGATGAACTGATGGAAATCATGCAGAGCTATAAAGAGGCTTCGAGGAGGTTTACGGAAACCAGGGCTACGTTAGAGGAGGTTTCGGAAAAGCTGCCCGACCTGGAAAAAGAACTGGTGGATGCAAAAGCTCAACTAGACAAAAAGAGGGAGGAACTGATAGTTAAGAAACCTGCCTTGCTGGAGGATAAAGCAAAAATTGCAGGCATAATCGGGATAAAAAAAGAAATAGACCAGCTTGACAGGAAAATGGAGATGCTGCAGGCAGGTATTGAAAACATAAAAAGGAGATCCTTTTTAAAACAGAAAGAAGAGGAAGAAATAAGGGGGACACTTTCCGCCCTTGAAGGAGAAAAAGAAAGGTACAGATCAGGGATTGAAAGCTTGAAGGTGGACCCGGAATATAAAAATGAAATACAGAAAGCGGTAAGACTTGAAAACGAATTGAATTCATTAAAAGAAAACTTATATGCACAACAGAGGAAGAAGAAGGACCTGGCTGCTAAAATAAACAGCCTGGAAAAGGACCTAGACGCAGTTTTGATTAATATTAAAGATACGGAAGCAAAATTAAAGCTGCTGGAAGAAAAACTTTCCGAGCATCAAAAGTCAAAGCCCGGGGAAATAGGGGATTTATCAGGGCTAATTGAAGAATATCACAGGCTCAAATCCCTTTTAAATACAATTAAGTCAAAAAGGGAAGATGTAAATTCCATAAAAGCAAAACTTGAAGTCAGGAACAGGGAGCTGATAGAATGCGTTGAAGCTTCCGGGAAGGCCCGGTTAGAGGCGGACATGTTAAGGTCCGAACTGGAAAAGAAAGGTGAGGAAGTAAAAAGGATAAGGAAGGAAATAGATAAAAACGTTGCCTTTATTCTTTCCAGGAGCCTGCAGGAAGGAGAGCCGTGCCCTGTGTGCGGATCTGTGCATCATCCGAATCCTGCGTACCTGCAGGAATATTCCGCTGAAGGCGGAGATGTCACTGCCCTGGAAAACATGCTTAGGAAGGCTGAAGACGAGTTTATAAAGGCAGAAGCTGCTTTAAGGGCGGCAGAGATGCGGTGTGTAGAATCAAAGCAGCAGGTAAACGGCCTTGAAACGCAAATTAAGCAGCTGGAGCAGGATCTACTGGATAAAACGGATGAACTAAACAGGATACTTGAAATGCTTCCTGAGGAAATGCGTTCCCTGACCCCGGAAAGGATGGAAGAAGCAATAGAGAAGATCAACAGGCATGCTGAAAGCAAGAAAGCCGAGATAAATAAATGGCAGGAAAGGCTTGATGCAATAAATGAGAGTATGAAAAAGGGACAGGATATATTAAACGGCTTTAAAGTCAATGAAAGCAGCATCAGGTCTCAACTCCAGGTAAACCGTGACATGGTACGGCAGATCGAGAATGAAATTGAAAGCCTGGCCGGGACGTACAAAGAAAAGGAAGGAGCATACAGGGAATTCCTTGGAAAATACGGTATTGAAACTGCCTCAAAAGAACTGGAGAGGATATTAAATAATGAAAAGGAAATTGACAGGCTTCAAAACCAGGTAAGGGACCTCGAGCAGAGAGAAAAAACGGCAAGGGATGAGCTGGAAAGGGTTAATGATGAAAGAAGGCAATTAAGCACGGAACTTGCGCAGTTGGAGACAAGCTATGTAAACGTAAAGGAACAAAGGGCAGAGAAGGAAAACAAGATAAGGGAAACATTGGACGGAATCAAGGCGGAAATCAATGTAAACTCCTATGATGATATGGAAGAAAGGATAAAAGCAATCGATAACCAGGTGCTTGGCATGGAAAATGAGGAAAAAGAACTGTCAGAACTGGTGAGAAGACTGGGAGAGCAGTTTGATAACAAAAAGATGCTTAAAAACAGCCTTGAGAACCAGGTGAAAATCCTGGACGAAAATTTGCAGCGGGAGGCACAGAGATTTGAAGCCGCCTTGAAGGAAAAGGGATTTAGGGACATCCAGGATGTGGAGAAATCCGTATTAAGCAAGGAAGCCCAGAAGGCCCTTAAGGATGAAATTGAAGAATATGAAACCGTCCGGAGGAACCTGTCGGCCCAGAAGGAGATCCTCCTGAATAAATTAGGAGGCCGGAGTATTACGGAAGAGGAATGGAACAAGGTACAGGCCTTATACCTGGAAAAGCTTGATGCGAAAGATAAGGCCCTTTCCCGGTATGAAATTGCAAGGAACAATTACAGCCAGATGTGTGAAAAATACCGGCAATGGCAGGTATTAATTAAAGAAAACGACAGGTTGTCTCACAAGATGAGCATGCTTGAAGAACTTAAAAAACTCCTGAAGGGTAACAGTTTTGTTGACTTTGTAGCGGAAGAAAGGCTGAGGTATATTGCCCGCGAGGCTTCCGAGACCCTGAGCAAATTGACCAGGAACAGGTATACCCTGGAACTGGAGCCGGGCATAGGGTTTGTAATATGCGATAATGCCAATGGGGGGGTACATAGAATGGTAAACACCCTTTCAGGGGGTGAGACCTTTATAACTTCCCTCTGCCTTGCCCTTGCGCTGTCCAGGCAGATTCAGCTTAAGGGCCAGAGCCCTCTCGAATTCTTTTTTCTCGATGAAGGATTCGGCACACTGGATAGGGAACTGCTTGATGTGGTTATTGATGCCCTTGAACGGCTGAGCACAAAAGAGAGAACCATCGGGATAATAAGCCATGTGCCCGAATTAAGGCAGCGGATTTCAAGACGGCTGATTATTGAACCGCCTACCGTTGACGGATTCGGCAGCAAAATAAGGATTGAAAAGGCATAAAAAATATGCCTTATTCTTGTACCGACCGGCATTTAATGATATAATCAAATATGTGAATGCACAATTATTGTAAAGTATATTATTTATTGTAAAGGGGGTCTTATAAATGAAAAATATCCCAGTAGTTAAAATGGGGATTGTGGCCGTGAGCAGGGACTGCTTCCCTATTACATTAAGCGAAAGAAGAAGAAGGGCTGTTGTTGAAGCTTGCAAAAACAAAAAGATCGATATTGTTGAAATAAACACCATAATAGAAAATGAAAAAGACGTGCTAAAAGCCCTTGATGAATTAAAAGTTGCAGGGGTTAACGCATTAGTTATATATCTTGGAAACTTCGGACCTGAAGGACCTGAAACAATGCTGGCTCAGAAATTCGGAAGCCCGGTAATGTTTGTGGCGGCAGCCGAAGAAACTGAAAACGACTTAATCGACGGACGTGGGGATGCATACTGCGGAATGCTGAATGCTTCCTACAATATCGGGTTAAGGAAACTAAGGCCGTATATTCCTGAGTATCCTGTAGGAACCGCTGAAGAAGTAGCTGACATGATAGCGGAGTTTGAAAATGTAGCAAGAATCATTATCGGCCTTTCCAGGCTGAAGATAATCGGATTCGGTCCGAGACCTCAGGACTTCCTTGCTTGCAATGCACCGATTAAGCCTTTGTACGATCTGGGCATTGAAATAATGGAGAACTCCGAGCTGGACCTTTTTGAATCATTTAATAACCATAAGGATGATCCGAGAATTGAAAGTGTAGCCCAGGATATGGCAAAAGAGCTTGGAAGCGGCAACAACTTCCCGAAGGTTCTGTATAAGCTCGCCCAGTATGAACTGACATTGCAGGATTGGATGGAAAAGCACATTGGGGCTTCGGAGTATGTAATATTTGCAAATAAATGCTGGCCCGCATTCCAGACCCAGTTTGGTTTTGTGCCCTGCTATGTCAACTCAAGGTTTGCAGCCAGAGGAATACCGATATCCTGTGAAGTGGATATCTACGGCGCTCTCAGCGAATACATTGCAGCATGCGCTACATGCTTACCTCCAACAATTCTTGATATAAATAATACCGTTCCAAAAGACATGTATGAAAACAACAAGGATAAGTTTGCAGGTTATAAGCACACTGACCTGTTCATGGGATTCCACTGCGGAAATACACCCATAAGCTGCATGAAGAGTGCCAGCATGAAGTACCAGCTGATTATGCACAGGCTGCTGGAGCCGGATAAGGAACCCGATATTACAAGGGGTACTCTTGAAGGTACAATAAGGCCCGGAGAAATAACAATATTCAGACTCCAGAGCACTGCTGACTGCAAGCTGAGAAGCTATGTTGCCGAAGGTGAAGTAATAGATGTGGATCCCAAATCTTTCGGCGGCATCGGTGTATTTGCAATTAAAGAAATGGGCCGTTTCTACAGGTATGTACTTATAGAAAAGAGATTCCCGCACCATACCGCAGTTGCATTTGACCATGCAGGAAAGACCTTGTTTGCAGCAATGAGGATGCTCGGCGTTGAAGATATAGATTTCAACAGGCCTGCGGGTATGCTTTACAAGAACGAGAACCCATTTAAATAAGTCATTTAAAAAGTATAGTTATTTAATAATAAATATTAATAATAATAAATGTAAATAGGATGACAGAAAGTAATTTAAATTAGACAGAAAGTAACGGGATTAAAACATAAAGAGAAACATGGGACGATTACGGAATCGCATCCCATGTTTCTTTTTGCTTCCTATATGCAAGGGTGAAAAGGCATCTGGTTGTATAGCGGCGGATGAATCATCCTGATAACTCCGCAGGCCAGCCGTCTTCCGGCGGCCCCTGCAGGCTGGGTTCTGTAATCATCGGGACTTTCGTGTATGATAACGGATTTCCCGACGACATCTTTCACTTTAAACTTATTGGTGAAAAAGCACATCCGGGCATACCCGTTGTTTGAAAACAGCACCGGAAAATCCCCTGCGTGGTTCCCATGGGGCTGTTTTGTCGGATTCCAGTGTTCTCCTGCTTTCTTAAATGGGGATGAGGGATCGCCCGCCTCACAATTTCCGAATTCGTGGATATGAAAACCATGAGGACCCACCGGTGGCTTACCGTTCTTAGCAGGTTTATAGGGTGGGAGCCCCCATACTTCGGTGCAGACTTCACAGCCGCCCGGTACATCCCTGAATATGACATAGCCGTTGATATCAGGAGCCAAGGGACCTCCCTTTATATTTGCCATGGCAGTGTCTCCGTACTCATGAAAATTCAAATAAGGATTTATAAACTGCATAATGCATTCACCAAATTCCATCACTGATATTCTATTACTACAACGTATTATATGAAGGTTTGGATGATATTGTGAAAATGTGCTTGACATGGGAATTCTCATGTGCTAACATTTTGATGTTTGGTTGACCGGCTAGATTTGCGACTGATTAACATATCACAAAAGCGGCAAGCAACAAGCAGTAATTCCTATGTATCTTTACAGGACTTTATAGGACTTTTCGTTATACGAACATGTGTATTTAAGCGGGTTGGATTGACTTATTAAGTTTCATGTAGGAGTGATA
>ENA-OWOZ01002472-OWOZ01002472.1-bioreactor-metagenome-genome-assembly--contig:-NODE-2472-length-13827-cov-3.344436_pt1 | contig 13827 bp, 15 predicted proteins | sample MGYA00238140_ERZ651804 | MGnify/ENA primary metagenome ERZ651804 (study PRJEB26910, sample SAMN07631232) | bioreactor metagenome | isolation source: Switchgrass digestor | place: USA: Dartmouth... | reverse complement strand
TTTTGAATGATACGGCGCCCACCGAGATCTACACTCTTTCCCTACACGACGCTCTTCCGATCTCCTGATTTTATTTGTTTTAATATGTGTTCATATAGGGCAGGTGTCAAATGAATACCAGACATCATCTGGATGATTGAAACTATCTTTATATCATCTAAATCAACACGATAGAAAAGATAGATTCCGCTCACATTAGAATCCATCCGCTTAAAGCCAGTATTAATTAATCTTGTAGTTAATTTCTCTTCCATCATGTCAAAATTCCTTATCTATTCATAATGCACAAATTATGCCAACTATTCTTCCCATTCAAACGCTCTTTCTACCGCTTTGCGCCAGCCTGCTATCAGTTTATTTCTTTGCAACTCTGGCATATTGGGTTTAAAGCTATCTGAAAGAGCCCAATTCTTCTTTATTTCCTCTTGGCTTGACCAAAATCCTGATGAAAGTCCTGCCAAATATGCAGCTCCCAAGGCTGTTGTTTCAGTACAGATTGGCTTTAGAACCTCGGTGTTTAAAATATCAGCCTGAAACTGCATAAGAAAGTTGTTGCTGCAGGCTCCTCCATCAACCTTTAGTGTCTTTAATTTTATACCGGAATCAACTTCCATACTTTTAATTATAATTATTTCTTTTTTATTTTGCCACTGCCAAATTACGTTCCGTACAGTCCTCAAATTATACTCAGCGCGGACATAGTAATCGGGGTAAGAGCAGGGTTCCTTAGAGTTATCCGCCAAATTCATTTTAATACCGAAGTATTTGCAGGAACCTCGTATGTGCCAATGATGCCGATAAAAAGGAATACGGCAGGTATTTCGAGTTTGATAACATTGATACCGTTTACAGTTATTTTTCTATGCGCATTTCCAGGTGTTGTATTTGTTTTTCGTGGCCTTTGTGGCTGTTCCGGGATTTTCTTGATGAAATTAAAAAGGGTATGTAAAGGATAAACATGATAACTATGCCTATTGCTTCAAGACCCAAAATATACCAGGGCCATGGCCCAAGGTAGTCCATAATTGAAGGATTGTTGGGCTTATGGCGTAAGAACAGGTAATTCCCCTGAGTTAATATATCTATGACTGCAATTACTGCCATATATATGTTTGTAAATACGACAGTCTTCCATATGGATTTTTTGGAAGGCTTAAAACCCTCCACAAATGTCATGAACAACACCGAAGTGACTACGGCACCGTGAGCAAGAAAGAAATTAAAGTATATGAAATGGGGAAAGGAATAGGGATAAAGATCGGGTGTTACCAGTGCCTGCAAGCTGCCGCCCAATCCCCAGAAGTATGTGATTTCATATAAAAAATAGTTCTTTGTTACAAGCATTATTACGGAAAAGAACATGGCCATATCGCAAAGATGGAGGGGAAGGGAGTAGCCAAGAGTCCATTCGCCCGTGGCAATGCTCCACGCCGTATACACAGCTTCATTTAGAATCATGAAAATAGCAAGAAACAAGCGAAACATCTTCGTATAATCAACTGGCCCTGCCACCGCATGCGCCCCGGTATTTTTTCTACCAGCATATTTCTTATATTCCTTGCTCCTTTTATTCCTGTAAAAGATTATTATGAGGAAATTTATCAACGTCAGCAGAACAAGGGTAATAATGTGGATTGCGGAAAACGGTGTAAAAGGTTCTCCGTTATAGTGGGGCGAAAAGAAATCCTTCAACTTGCCTATGACGTTGTCCATAAACTTATTCACTCACTTGTTACCGTTATTATCATTGTGACATTATTTTTGCATTATTTATTTTTGCGTATCAAATTATTTCTGTGTATCAGAGCTCCGCGCTGCCGTTCAGGTCAAATTCCACCATCCTGTTATTTCCCGAATCAACGACAAAAAGGCTTTCGTCCACAACACAAATTCCCTTTGGATTATTAAGATTATAATTATTTCCGATAGTGGCTGATAAATCATATTCATCAAGACTGTTTATTTTGGAATTAAACTCTTTTGTATATGCAGGCTAACCGGTTCTGTATCGGACGGCAGTAGATTTAATGTCAAAAATGCAATTACAATAACTATTATTAAAGCGAGAATAATAACCTTCTTGTTTTTTGAATCAAGTTTTCTCTCCATGGCCGTATTTCTTCTCCTTAATATGTTTGAAATTTCGATACTTTTTACGATACATTTAATTTAAAATTACTGAATAGTGATTCAATTTCTGGTTAATATTCCCATACCTATTTGTATATATTAACATAATATCATTAATATATCAATAATGTATTTTAAAGGTGAACATTTTACCAAAATTAACAAAAAAATTATATAAATTGCCTTTAATTTCATTTATATAAAAACCAAATACATTGAGAAAAACTATGAATAAGAAGAACCTTGTCAGATAAGAAGAATATTGTCAGAAACAAACAGAGGTTGATGTACTATATGCGGAATATCATATTTAACTACTTTGCTGCTGTCATATTAATAGCTTTTATATTATTATCAGTTCCCGGTAATTTGTTGGCAAACATTGATAAGGCGCAAAACCGGTCAGACCATAAAGATGGAGCAGAATATGAAGATAAAAATAAAGGGCAAAATATCAGTCCGGGTCAGGATAATGATAATATGGATACAAATCAAGAGAAAACATTTAAACTATATATGAAAAGCGAAAATGAAATAGAATTATACTCTGATATTGATGAAAATTACTGCCTGATAACAAGATTCAATAAAAAGGACTGGGGCACATGGAACATCTGTGGATGGAGTAAGGGTAAAAAGATAAACGGCAAAATCGCAATACCTGCTAAAAACAGTATAGTAATGGCCGGCACAGGCACTGATTGGGAATATGTTTTGAGGGTTTCAGGTATAGGCAAGTCGCTGTTTTATTTTTCCGGGGGCAATCATGCAAATGAAGAACTGATAGACATTTCCTTCCTAATATATCCGGAGGGCAAAAATATTGAACTGACACCGGGACAGATAATTGACATTACAGAGCTAAAGGTCATTGAAAATACATCGTTAAATATAGATGAGCAAGGAATAAAAAATTACGCCAATGTCAGGAGAGAATACTCTTTTAGACCTTATTCCATTGAGCTTTCGGCGACATTCGTGTTTAATACCGATGTGCTTATTGGGGCTTCTTATGTTTCGATGATGCCGATAAAAAAGGAATATGGCAGGTATTTTATGTTCGATAATATTGATTCCGTATACAGCACAGTCCCGCAAGGTTATACAAAATCCGAACCCGGAAAGGCATATTACCTTGGAAAGGTTGAAGCTGTCTCCACGGTATTTTGGGGTGATGCAAATCCGGATTATAAATTCAGGGCCTGGATTGAAAGCCCGGAAATGGTTGACTATTTTAAAAATGAGTTGAAAACATTTGTCTGGGACTTCAATATTTATGACAATAAATTATATTATTCAAAATATGATATTCAAAATCCCACTAAGATAGAGGCAGGAACGATATGGAAGCACATTCAGGGGTGGGAATTCATAAAGGAGTAGGGAAGTAAAGGAGCAGATACAACAATTGACGTTTGTATGGTAGTATGGTAGCATATCTTATAGAAGTAAATGGTTTGTTGGAGGTATATAATTTTTATTTGGGGTGTATATTGGGGGTATATATTTACATGAAGATAAACACATATGAAAGAAAAAATGCGGAATCGGTGAGAAGGTACGTTTATGATACCCTGAGGGAAAGCATTATGCTTTTGGAATTGAAACCTGGAACCAAAATTACTGAGAAAGACATAGCCGAAAAACTCGGAGTAAGCCGTACCCCTGTTAGAGAAGCTTTAATAAAACTTTCACAGGAAGATCTGGTAACCATATATCCTCAAAAAGGGACTTTCGTATCCCTGATTGATCCGAATCATGTGGAGGAAGCTGTGTTTATAAGAAAAAACCTGGAAATTGCTGCTGTTAAATCCTCGTGTACAAATTTTCCGGAGGATGTGCTTTTTTCTTTGAAGGAGAATCTTAATTCAATGGAATTCCAGCTAAATCAGCCTCAAATAAACAATTTAAATGTTTTCAACCTGGATAATGAGTTTCATAAGTTAATTTTTAAAGGTTGCGGTAAAGAGAAAGCCTGGACGATAATAACTGAAGTCAGTACGCATTTGAACCGGGTCAGATATTTAAAAATGCTTGTATTCAGCAGTTCGTGGAAAGATGTATTCAGACAGCATTCTGAGATAGTAGACGCCATATGTAATAAGGATGTGCATAGAGGCCTTGAGGTTTTGGAAGAGCATCTCGGAAAAATAAACATACAAATGCATGAACTGTATTCACAGTATAGTATGTATTTTAAGAAATAAAGATATAAAATATTAAATAAATATATAGAGATTATAATTATGAGCTTATAAATATGAGATTATTAATATAAATGATGTGCTTACTGCTATAAAAACAGTGCCGTTTGCGAACGCTGTTTGGGCAGGTAAAATCAATTTGTTTGAAAGGGGGAAAACAGCTAAAATTATGAATTCGCAACAATGGAATATTATAAAAGACTGTGCTGCTATGAAACCATTAGGGAAGGTACCCGTAGCCTTAATAGTTGATAGTCCCTGGATTCCCGGTTATACGGGGATAACAACGCTTGATTACTTCACTTCTCCTGAAATATGGTTGAAAGCAAATCTAAAAGTGATTCATGACTTTCCCGATATAATATTCCTTCCGGGCTTCTGGGTTGAATACGGCATGGCTACGGAACCCTCCGGTTTTGGATGCAAGATAAGTTTTTATGAAAATAATCTGCCCCATGTTTACCCCGCAATTAATTCTGTTGATGAAATCAGCAAATTGTACATACCAAACCCAAAAACGGACGGACTTATGCCATTTGTATTGAATATTTACAAGCAAATAAAGGATAGGGTTAGCCAGGAGGGGCATCTAATAAAGGTGGTCGCTTCAAGGGGACCTTTTACGATAGCATCCCATGTTATGGGACTTACAAACTTCCTGGTTAATATTAAAATAGAACCTGAAAGTACACATAAGATATTGAAATTAATAACCGAATTCATAATAATATGGCTTGAAGCCCAAATGGATGTGCTGAAAGAAGTGGAAGGTATCATGATACTGGATGATGTGGCCGGTTTTATCTCCAGAGATGATTTCATTGAATTTGCATATCCTTATTTTAAAAAGATTTTCAGCACCTATTCAAACTTCGTAAAAATATACCACAATGATACTGACAATCCTGTACCGTATGAGTTTTTAGGCGAGTTAGGGGTGAATATTTTTAACTTCACCCATTTAAGAAACATATCGGATGTAAGAAAAATAGTAGGGGATAAAGTGTGCTTAATGGGGAACGTACCTCCTCTTCATGTGCTTGCGGAAGGAAATGCTGACCTGGTGAAGGAAAAAGCAATGGAATGTATCAAGGATAATGGAAATATGCCCGGATTTATATTGTCAGCAGGCGGCGGTACTTCACCAAAAACACCGGGAGAGAATATAGCAGCTTTGTGTAGCGCGGCAGAACTTTTTAGCAGAGACATAAATGGAAGCAAATAAAAATAATCTGTAAATATAAATCCGCAAAGATATATAAAGCGGTTCAGATTAGCTTTATATAACCTTTTTAATAAAAGAGGATATAACAAAGGGGATTCACATAGATAAATGTGAATCCCCTTTGTTCCGGGATTATTTTTCTTCTATGTATGTGAAAATTAAACTGATGTACTTTATATTCACAATTAGCTGTATTATTCTTTCTATTGCATATTTTTGAATTATATTTGAAATATAGTTCTCATAACTATCAGGCTTGATTTTTTTCAGTTGCTCAATATATTCTCTTAATTTTATAAGCTTTTCAACAACTATTTCAAAGTTAGTCATTAGTTTTTACTCTTCCCGGGATTCTATATGATTTGACAATTCTTCTATATTTAACCTTTTGTTTGATAAATAGGCGAGGTCTATATCGCTCTTTTCGGTAAATCTGTCAGTATTATAAGAACCAAAAGCTAATAACAGGCATAAATTATATTTGTCCACTATATCATTTAGATCCATATACAATTCTCCTACGTGATATAAAATATAAATTACCATTTTACTATATCAATTATATTATATCAAAGTTTCCGTAATTCAACCCAACTTTAGGAAATCCTTCAGCTTAGGGAAGACTGAAATTGCATTTTTCCAGAACACATCTTCATGGTATTCTTCGGGCACAAGATCCTTTACAAATTCTATGTAAGGCTTTACAGGAGCCAAAGGCCAGTCGGAGCCAAATAAGAACTTATCATATTTTTCGGCATAAACAATTGCCCTCATTATATGGTCCATAAAGAGGCGTTCTTTCCTAAGTGATGCGATTTTAGCCCCGTCAGCTACGATAAGACCGGATAGGTCACCGTATACGTTAGGATTCTTTGACACAACAGCGGCAGTATCCATAACCCAGGGGTCGCCCAGATGGGCGATTATGAAATTGATATTCCTGTATTTAACGGCCAACTCATCCACAGCAAGGGGGTGGGAGTACTTCAAAAGTGCCCTGTCAGAATAGGTCACCCCGCCATGTATGACTACAGGCAGGTTATACTTTTCGGCAAGCAGGTATATCGGTTCGTATATATTATCATAAACATAATAGGGGTAATATCCTGCATAAATCTTAATACCAACCACATCCGGCCTGAAAAGTGCCATTTCGATATTTTCAAGTTCTTTATCGGCCATTTCCTTTCTTTCCAGCCTGACCGGATTTATACCAACACAGCATGCTACCATGTCGGGCGCTGTGGATACAGTACCGGCATTGCGCACAGCACCGGTTTTAAATGCGGTATTGCATGGCTTTCCATCACTCAGTACCTCTTCAAGGTCGAGCCCCATCGGGTTGGGAGAAGCATGGTCAGGAAAACCCCAGGCTTCCTGTTCCGTAAGCCCCATCCCGATGGCAGCAACTATGCCGGCTTCGCCAAATTCCTTTTCGAGACCTTTGCCGGTATAGTCAACAAAAGAAATCTTCTCCGCAGTTTCCCTAAAACTTTCTAAATTTGAAAAATGTATATGTGCATCAATAATCTTCATATTTTGAGCTCCTTTGAATCAAATTTTACATTGTTTAAATCCTTTAAAATCTCAGCTTGCAAATGATTATCCGAGAAAACCAGGAAAATGGGCTGTGTAAATATTCCCTCACCGTTCATTATTCGAGGCCGTTGGATTATTTCCGCCATAATAAGGTTAATGTCTACTCCTGCCTCGATTCTTGCCATATCGGTATTTACATATACATGAAGTTTTTCGCTTCTTGATGGCGAGCCGTACATAGGTGTGGAAACAGGACTTATATAATGCTGTTCACGGCCCGCTTTTATCTTAAGGAGTTCATTTTTGCAGTTTCCGAACATTACCCAGCTTTCTTTTAGCTCTTCAGACGGTTTAAAGAAACATTGATTATAAAATCCAATCTTGTTATAATGGCGGCCCGTATTTTGGAAAACGCCTGTTACGCAACATAGTACAGGAACACCCGGCAGCATTAAGAAATAGAAGCCCACTTTCATACCCCTATATAGCTCGTTCTTTTCTATATTTATTACGTTCCTTATACCTTTCCATTTATTGCCCAGCACATCTTCAAGCTCGACAAATTCTGACTGACGCTTTTCTTCCAGTATCGAAGCTGTTGAAATTCCCGAAATGGAAAGGCTCAACCCGCCAAGCCATGGATTCCACCATGATTTAATTCCCGGGGTGGGGAAGGATGAATCTAACCATTCCTTCTCATTATATTTTAAAGAGTACAATGCATGTGAAAAATCCGGTGATGCTTTTATGTTCAGCGGTCCGTTGCAGGCAGTCAATACACTGCAGGAGTTTTCCATTGTTATGCATGTCTGTACATCTGCATTATTCTTGAAAAATATCGCTATCTTCCTGCTGAATGCGTATACTTCCGTATCAAAATCAATATGGACAATATCTGAATTGCTGCCCGTACCGGAACTAATATCCGAATTGATATTAGCACTGATGTCAATATTGAGTTCCCGTATGTTGTCGGCGGAATCCAGTTTATGGACTTGCCGCTCAAATATATTGTTGCCTGAACGCACCGTGATATTTCCGTTTAAGCAATTGTTCTTATAACTTATTACGTTAATCCTGAACTTTCTGTCTGCAAACGGATTTCCGTCATTTACGCTTATATTCGTATATTTGTCAATGCTGGTTTTTCATATATAGCCTGCTTTAAGGCAAATTCCCTGAAATCATGCCAATTATTGAATGTTCCTATTGCAACCGTAACAGGTTTTGTTTTTACGCAGGCTCCGGGCGGCAACTTGCCCAGGTTATGCTCGAAGTACATATACCAGTTGTCGAGTTTAATTTTATCCTCTTTATCCCAGCAGATACCGCGGGTACACTTTTCGCCATAAGAGAACAGCCAGTTCTCGGTAATTTTTTCACTATGCCAGTATAATAAACTATCTTCTGCAGTATCGTCCAACACTATAAACTTACCCTCATAGGGAACTACCCCTCTGTACATGTCATGGTAGAAGGTGTCGCTCAGCCAGATTTCTTCTGCTGTCTCCCTGTCACGAAGATTTTTTACTTCATAATAGTGCTGTATTATGCCATTGGGATTCAATTCGCATATTGACGTAAGCTGTAGTCCCTTGAAATCCTCAAGGTTGTATGTGGCTTTTAATATTGCTATGTCACCTTCACGGCAGCATTGAACATTATCGGGTTTCTTCTTTGAAAGCTCACTGGAAAAAGGTTTGCCAAGTTTGGGATAAAGCCAGAAAGTAGAGAAGTAATCACCATAAATCCTATTCAACCATAGCCAGTTGTTCTCCTTATTTAGGGAGACGCTATACGGGCCGTTCAATATTTCGCAGAAATCATCTCCTTCACCCCACATAATGCCGTTTCGTCCCCTGAAGGCAACTCGTATCTTTTTCCTGAACCTTATGGTCTCACCGGTTTTAAGATAAGCAGTTACGGGAATATCTGTTATATAATAAATATATTTATCAAGGGTGTATGGTATGGATAAGGTATTCTTTTCACCGCCCTTTAGCTCTATTTTATATTTTCGTTGTTCAAATCTAATACCGTCCATTTCGGGAATATCTATCTCAAATACGGCATCTTCACTGAATTTGTTCTCAATTTCCATGTAGCACTCGGACTTTACTCCAAGGTAACTTTCATTACCGTACTTGTACATGCTGAGCTTTGCGGGATAAGCAGGGAGTATTCCTACCTTAAAAAGCGCTTTTTTACCGTTTATCAGGATTTCAGCCGCAACGCAGGAATGAGTCCTGCCCGGGTCCTGTTCGGTTTCTATTTTGCCAACCTGAAAATCGGCTTCGATTATCTGATGCTTCTTTTCGTCAATATATACCGATTTCTCAAAATTGAAAGTTATATTTTTGTCATTAAGGCCTTTTATGGCTACGTTTAAAGGATTGCCGGACTTATTGACCACACCAAAAGTAACTTTATAGGAGCGGCCGAAAACCAGCTCATGGTTCTGCACGGTCATGCTGACGAGATAATCGTCAGTTTCAATGAGCCGCATACCTCTCCCGGTTCTTTCAAACTCCACCCTGAGTTTCTTTCCGTCCTTTTCCCAGTTGTATTCGGAATAATCAAACTTGTTTTCCCTTCTGCCGTCAGGCTTTATTTCTATGGTTCTCCTGGAATCATCGTACCAGTCTGCTGTTTCAAAGAAACTACTTATAGCTTCTGTTTTTAAGACAGTGGGAATAAAGTTCATCAGGTGTGTTGTATCGTCCCGCTTTTCCCAGAAAAAGCCGCACTTTTTATATAAAGGGACTGCCTTGGTATTACCGGCCCATGTATAAAGGTCTAACCTGGGCCAGCCTAACTCCATAGTCTTATTTACCGCCGTAAGCACAAGGAGTTTGCCGATTTTCTTTCCGTGATAATCAGGCCTGACGTTTAACGTATTTATATATAGGGCTCCCTCATCATGGGTATACTCCTCAAGACTGCAGTATCCTATTACTTCATCATCCTTGACTGCAAGAAATACATTAAGAAAGGATGAGTTTTCATGCCCTTGAATTACTGATTCTTCGGTTCTGTACATAACTGCGCCGTTCCAGCCTTCCGCGCTGCGGAACCACATGTCTGCTATGCCTTTGGCATAAGACGGATTATATTCAACTAGTTTAATACATTCTACTATGTTAGTATCACCCATGCAAACTCGCTACATCCTTATTAGGCAGAATATCTCTCAAAATAACCTGGTGGTTTGACGAAAACCAAGGAAATACAATGTATGTTGCAGTGTACGCATATACAATTAGTTAAAAATAGTCAGCAGACAAATATTAATTAGCAAAAGCTTAATTATATTAGGCAAAGTCAAAATAACATAATAATCATAATAAATAGATATAAAAACATAGCTACTAATAAAAAATAATTCCTCAAAAAGAAAGTTATAAAGAAAGATATTGAAAAAGCAAAGATGTGTTGCACGCTATTCGCCTACAATCATCTTTGCCTTTTCGTCAAGCAGTTTTGCAGCTTCTTCTGCTGAGATTTTACCGGACATAAAATCACCTATAATTTCGGCTGAATATGTACCAAATTCTTCAATGGATACTTGCGGTTTGCTGTATTTATAAATAGTATTTAAAAGTTCAAAATTTCCTTCATTAGTTAGTTGCAATGATTTAAGTAGGATAGGGTCATTTAGGTTTGAGAGATCATAAACTGACCTGTCTTTGAAAAAACCATAATTAGTGTTAATTTTCTGCACATCCTCTGAAAGGTATGTTTTAAGGAATTCTATGCATGTTTCAACATTATATGATTTTTTGTTTATCATAAAATAATCTATACTATTATTATATATTCTATGGCTTTTTAATGTAGGAACACATATGTATGCTTCATTTCCTACTCCTGTATTTAAACCCATATAATCAGCCAAAAATAATATGTTATCCTTTGCTTCTGATGGAATAAATTCAACAGTTTCCACAAGATCCTCCTTGAATAATTTCTTCCACAGGTTTAACAAATCGATAAGCTCCTGGGTATTATATGAGGCAGTCTTGTTGTATGGATCCAAAAATACTGCCTGATGCTGGCGAAGAAAATATGGATAGCTTTCTCTAAATTCAGCAATATATGTATCAGGTTTGCCGTCGCCGTTAATATCCTGCCTAGCTTTTTTAGCATAATCGTAAAAATCAAACCATGTCCAGTCTTCTTTGGGATATTCGAGCTTAAGTATGTTCATCAAATCAGTGTTAACTTTCCATGCGTCAGCAGATGCCATATATGGGACACCATAAATTTTATCATTGTATGTTAAATTCTCTTTTATACCATCGAACATTAAGTTAAATTTCCCCACTATTTCGGGGCAGTTATTTAAATCATAGAAGATATCATGAGTTACTAGTTCTGATAGGTTAATATTATTTGTATAAAAAATCCCGATTTCATCAATATCTCCAGCCATAAGTTTTGATTTAAAGGTTGGACTATTGGGGGAAATTAGCTGAAACTTAAACCGAATATCCGGATATTTCTGCTTATGTATCTCTATTGCTCTCATCATCACCGGGTCATTATCACATGTGTTTGATAACAATGAAGTAATGTTGATATTATTTTTCAATTCTTTCGAAGAAGTATTTTTGTCAATGATATATATTATATTTTTATAACTATCCGAAATAATAAGTTTATTGTTATAAGCTTTAATATTTTTAAAAGATGATTCAGAATTAACGTACATGGTTTCTCTAGTATTATCATCAATATTTACTTTTTTAAGATAACTTCCCTCAATATAATATAATGATTTATCTTCTGGTATGTAGCAAGTATCTAATGGATGGATATTTAAGCGAGGCTCTTTTATAATTTCCATTTTATTAATATCATATATGATAATATTCCCAGTTGTTTGAGTTATTATTATTGAATCTTTATAATAACCTGTAAGTGAATTAACATTATCAAATTCAAGTTTTTTACTTTCCCCGGAGTTTATGTCGAATACCATGACAGACATACTATCCAGAATAAAGACATTGCTGCCTAAATGAACAATTTTATTTACATATATATCTTGCAAATCATGTTCTTTTTTTAGATTGCCTTTTTTATCAAATATTTTAAGTTCCATTGTATTCTCGTCAAAAACAAATATATTGTCTTTGCTAACTTCTATACACCTGCACAAGCCTAGACCCTTTATAACCGGATTCCATTCTTTTGATTTATAGTTATACACATATATATTTTCTATATCTGCAACATATATGCTTCCGTCCTTTTGGTCAATAGTCATTGATATCAAATCATGTGAATCAATAAAATCAATAGTTTGTATTTCAGCTTCCAATTCAGGAAAATTTGTACCGCTACCGCTGCACGATGTTAAAGTCAATATTGCAGCCAGCAGCACAAGGGTTACTAATCTTTTTATACTTCTTTTCATACTAAAACCTCCGGTAGTATTATATTTACACCTGTTGATTTATAATTATTTTGTATTTGTACGCAAATAGACCAAGATTAAACATTGATATATGAATATCACAGCAATGAAAATAAATACAAATATTAACAATATTATACTTAACATACCTATAATTGTCAAATAAATGTCAATTTTCAAGATACAAGCTTACCTTGAATTGGCAGGGTATGAAGGAGTATAATAAAAATGGTAAAAAGACAGCAATAGTAATGGAAGTAAAAATAAAATTTATATATAATATTCAAATCTCAGATATAAAAATGCAAGACTATAAAATCACAGAAATATCTATACTGAAACAATTAACAAAATTAATAAAATAAGGGGGCAAAATTAAATGAACATATCTTTATGCTATTTTCCCGGAGGTAAGAAAAAGGCTTTGACCATGAGCTATGATGATGGACAAATTAGTGACCGCAGGCTTGTGGAGATTTTTAACAGGTACGGAATTAAAGGAACATTCCACCTGAATTCGGGGAAATTTGGAACAGAGCCTTATTTAAGTGCTTCCGAGATTAAGGACTTATTTAAGGGACATGAGGTATCGGTTCATTCTCTGACTCATCCGTTCCTGACCCTTTCGCCTAAAGAGGAGCTCGCGAAAGAGATACTCGAAGACAGGCGAAGGCTTGAGGCTGCAGTAGGCTACCCGGTCCGCGGCATGTCATATCCGTTTGGTGACTACAATGATGACCTGGTAGAAGTGCTGCCGCACTTTGGCATTGAGTATTGCAGGACAGTTCAGTCCCACGGACAGTTCACATTGCCCAATAATTTCTTGACATGGCACCCTACATGCCATCATAACCAAAATCTGATGAGCAAATGGGACCAATTTATTAATGCCCGCCTGCATAACCACATGCTCTTGTTTTATGTCTGGGGGCACAGTTTTGAATTTGACAGGCACAATAACTGGGATCTGATAGAGGAATTTTGCAAAACGGCTTCTAACAATGAACAGGTTTGGTATGCAACGAATATTGAAATTGTTGATTATGTAAAAGCGATGAAAAGCCTGAAGTTCAGCGTTGACCGTGATATGGTTTATAACCCGTCCTGCATGCCTGTTTGGATTGGTGTGGACGGGGAAGCTGTAGTAGTAGAACCTGGCAAAACTATATCATTATAGTGGCGAGGTAGTGGCGAGGGTGCCATCGGCGATACTGTTGGCGCGAATAAGCCCGAACCTGTTTTTCAGGGTTAATATCCGGAAAACCGCCATATTGATTTCTTCAATTGATATTTTTATATCTGATTTTTCG
>ENA-OWOZ01002467-OWOZ01002467.1-bioreactor-metagenome-genome-assembly--contig:-NODE-2467-length-13857-cov-6.279753_pt1 | contig 13857 bp, 11 predicted proteins | sample MGYA00238140_ERZ651804 | MGnify/ENA primary metagenome ERZ651804 (study PRJEB26910, sample SAMN07631232) | bioreactor metagenome | isolation source: Switchgrass digestor | place: USA: Dartmouth... | reverse complement strand
CGAAAACCAGTCAACAAAGGCTACAAGATAAAGCCAGCCCTTACGGAGCCTGATATAAGTAATGTCAGTTCCCCAAATATGGTTTGGGTGGCTTGCTGTAACACCGCGAAGAAGATACGGATATACTTTATGCTCCTGATTTCGTTTGCTCAGGTTTGGTCCAGGACATATGGCCTGAATACCCATCTCCCTCATGTATCGCATCACTGTCGGCCTACTGATGCTAAAACCATTTCGGTTTAATATTGCAGTTATTGGCCGTGAGCCCATATATGGGTCTTCAGTGTAAATGTGGTCAATGGCATGTTTGATGGCTATTTCGGTATCTGATGGTGGTTTTGGCTTGTAATAGAGACTGGTACGATTCAATGACAGTAAGTCTGCTTGGGTGACCAATGCCAGTTTCCTATTTTCAAAATCCACCATATCCACTCGTTCAGCTCTACTCAAGCTTGATCCCAGATTTTTTTTTCAACCAGTTGAGTTTTGTGCTCAACTCACCGATTTCGGCATATAATTCTTGAATCTGATTTTTTAGAGCCTCTTTCTCTTTATCTCCCTTTCTACGGCCATCTTCAAGAATTTCCGCCAATCCTTCGAGTGCTTCTTTTTTCCATTTGCCCAATTGATTCGGGTGTACATCCAATTCAGATGCAAGCTGTGAAATGGATTTATTTTCCTTTAAAATTTCCAGTACAGCTTTTACTTTAAACTCTCCTGTAAACGTTTTTCTCATGTCTCTGATTATACATGATCCACCTTAAAAAAGACCATTTTTTTTGTCTGAATTTCTTTTACCATTATACTCCTCCCTTTACAAATCATACTTTGTTACATCCATAATAACCTCACCAATAGAACTGAACGAAATTTTTTTTGCAGCAGTATCAGTCATGATGGTGACAGTCATTACTTGTTCACCATCATTGATGAAGACTTCTGCACTGAATCTATCCAAAATGACTCTTAGCTTTAATTCACCTTTTTTGTCGGAAACCATACATTGACGCTGGTGAATACAAGCCCTACGAGAACCAGAAAACGAACGGTCAATTTTCAGTATGGACTCATATGGGCAGAAGCTCAGCACCGTTCTGTACAGTTCGTTTTGCGCAAAATTGACTTCAAACTTCTGGTATAACTTATCTTTATCCACTGCTCGAATCGAGATTTCCATATCTACGGTTCTGCCCTCTATGCCATTCAAGGATAGTTCTCCCTGTAAAAGAACATGTTTATATTCGACCTTGTTACTTCTGTATAATTCCAGCTCTCGGATCGGTTGTTGATATAGCCGTCCATTTTTGACAGACAGTTCTCTCGGCAGGCTCATCTGTCCAAACCACGACAGGTTCTTTGCATCGACCAGTTTACAGGTATCCCAGTTTTGCATCCAGCCTATCATAATACGCCTTCCGTCCGGTGCCAGCAGAGTCTGAGGTGCATAAAAGTCAATACCATAGTCAACGGCCTGATAATATTCATAGGTAAAATGCTTTTGTTCTTTATCAAGTTCACCTATCAGGCAGAGCGTACCGTTACCGTTATGAAACTCAAGCCCCTCGGGCAGCATATCCTGCGGGCTGGTAAGGAGAATATACTTTCCGTCTAAAAGGAAAAAATCCGGACATTCCCACATCAATCCAAAGCGGCCATCATTCCTTACAAGGACACTCTCATATTTCCAGTTAAAGGCGTCTTTGCTGCTGAAAAGAAGAATAACTCCGAGATTTCTTTGATCGCATCCTCCCACGACACAACGATAGCTTCCGTCCTTTTCCCTCCAGATCTTTGGATCTCTGAAATTGCTTCGACTCATTCCTTTGGGTAGATGATTCCCATCGATCACCGGATTCTGAGAGTATTTTCTATAATTCAAGCCATCTCCAATAGCAATGCACTGTGTTTGGAATTCCTCTCCGGTATTGCTGTCCTTGTGTACACCAGTGTACATAAGTAAATGCTCTCCATTGGGAAGCTCAACCGCACTTCCAGAAAAGCAACCAAACGAATCGTAGGATTTATCAGGTGCCAAAGCCACAGGCATATAGTGCCAGTGAATCAAATCTTTGCTAACAGCGTGACCCCAATGCATGGAACCCCAAACCGTGTCATAAGGATTGTATTGATAAAACAGATGATATTCACCTTTATAATAAGAAAATCCGTTTGGATCGTTCATCCAGCCCACATAAGGTGATAGATGGAATTTGGGCCGGGATGTATCCGGGATACGTCTTGCCGCTTCTTCTTCATATGCTTGCGCAAGTAGTAACTTTTGACTTATCACTGTTTTCCTCCTCTTAAGTCTAGATTTTATCCGGTTTACTGAAAGATAATATTCAATTGATTTATACGCACAATACATGGACACAAGCAAATACTCACATGGTATACTCCCGCAGAGACGAAAATACAACGCTGTTGTTCTCTGCAAAGAGTCGAATTGCTTTCCCGCTTACCCCATACAGTCGTACAGTAAGCGCCGCCAAACCGTCAATGTAGAAGATCCCGACGGAACCCTCCTGGATATAGGTGAAAGAATAGTCTCTACCGGCTTCCAGAACAGCATCTGTTTCAGAGATCAGTGTTTTCCCGCCGTTGAAATATAGCTGCAGCTTGTTATTAGCAGGATCAATGGAAATGAGTTTATAATTATCAGCCTGGCCGTCGTAATCAAAGGCAAGGCCAAAGCTACCATTGCCTGTAAAACAGAACTCACCGGTTAGCATAAATCTCTCAAAGGCAGTAAATACTTCTTTATAACTATAGAGGGCACCTGACTCTAACAGAGCGCTTGTACCATCCAAAATCAAAGCACGACGTACGGCAAAGGCATCATAAAACTTATCCAAAGGAGAAAGAATCAGGCTGTGGTCTTCTTTTTGAACAAGTTTCTGTACAACAAGGTTACCGCCCCATCCGGAGACCTCCTGTGTGGAAGATGGGGATTCTGATCTTCGTGCCCAGCCTACCATATAAGTATACTCTCCATCCGAAACGTGCTTGGCTGCATAAAAGAGCTTTCCTTCTAGGCGCTTTGGCTCTGAGTAAGGGCCAAATTGATTGTCAGCGAAAGCATACCAAAGCGTATCGTTTTGTGCTGAGTAGGTGATATACCACTTGTTACCAAGTTTAAAGGTGTCGCTACACTCAAGATTCCAAAAATCACCTGTGGGATCGGTAAATATGATGCCATCATACTGCACGTTCATTAAATCAGCACTAATTGTATATTTCAGGATCCGTGCCACATTATTCTGAGAAGCCGTTACAGTAAGTGTGATCACGTTATTTTCAGCATCATAGTATGCTTGCGGGTCACGAAAATCATTTTTCTGTCCAAGTTCAGCAGGTGGTGTTATCTCCCAGCCAACAATCTTTTTAAACTCAGTCGGACTCCTTCCTTCCGCTATCATTATTTTTTCTTTATACTCGTAATGATCGGAAGAAGCGTGCCCTGTATAGAAGAAGTAATACTTCTCTCCGACTTTTACAACAGAACCCGTACCGATCCATCCATCCTGGCCACCGCTGCGTGAAGCCTCCAACACCGGTTCGTCATATTCCTTATAGTTGAGGAAATCTTTTGTGGTAACAAGATAAATCGAGTGATTGTAGGAGTCTCCACCGTCTTTCAAATAATAAATATAATAGACACCGTCTTCATAGTAAGGCATAGGATCGCCTACATAGGGCTGATTCACACCGTCTTTTTCAGGAAGGAAAAAAAGTCTATAATCATAGGCCATTTCCTGACTGCCTGGCGTTCTCAAGTTTGTGAAATCTTTGTCTGTATCAGGATATTTGATCTCGTCTCCGCTATCCCTGTCCCAGCCTGCATACAGCGTAAGTTCAGAGTAAACTTTGTCTTTTTCAAAATCCCACTTTTCAATCAAGCCTTTATCCTTAAACCATCCGAGAAACACATAACCATCCCGTGTGGGAGCATCAAGTTCTTCAAGTTTCGATCCCATGTGTACCGTTTGGCTGCCTATCTCTCCGCATCCATAATAGTTTCCATTGAAGTGAACGGTGACTGGTGCTCCGGACTGTCTGCAACTACAAAGCAGAACACTGACAATCAAGCACAGGGCAATCCATAGTACAACATCCTTGTTTCTCATATTTATTGACTCCTTGACTTATTTTGCATACTTATTTGCAGGGAGATGCGCTTATCATCCCCCTGCAAGCAGATAATAGGATCAGATGACACTCATCTGGTAAATCGTAATATCGCTGAACTCAACGGTTACTTCACCAAGCTGCGCCAAGTCTTCAGACCCGAACTGGAACAACAGCTCAAAGTCCATGTCTGTAATAAAGGTATCGGTTGTGGTGAATTTGAAAGTCTGCTCCTCGGTGGTAATATCCAGTCGTTCGGATAGACGGGGGTCCCAACCACCGATGGGGTTGAGGAACAGGCCACAGGAAACATTCTTTGTTGCCTTTACTTTAATCTCAATTGCGTAATAGCTGTCGGCTTTCAGCATCAGAGGATTGCCGTTATATCCGCAGATAAGTTTATTATGCCAGTCAGTGGTACCGCCTTGATCAATTCGGTAGAATAAGCTTCCATTTTCGGTCCAGATGGTGCCGACACCACGATCATAGTCCTCATCAGTGCCATTGAAAACAGCCCACGGATACTCAGGATTTGTGGCATTATAGCTGCTGTTACCAAAGGCAATGAAGTTGTCAATGGTCTTTTTGACCTCCTTATCACCCTCAACCTTACCGAATACCACATCACTGATGGCCAGTGAATTGGAGCTTACACCGTCAGAGGGATTACCGATTTGCAGGCGGATGACAGGATCAGAGATCGCACGGTCAGCGGTAAAGGTCCCGGATATTTCAATTTCCTCACCAGCTGCCACAGTAAAGCCGTTGAAGTGAACTCGGTTTTTATCGTACTGGGCGGCGCTCTCTACAATGCACTCGCCGGATTGCGCATTCTTAGCTTTCAGCTTTAAGCTGTAATAATATTTTGTACCATTTTCTATTGTCTGATCACCCAGCTCAATATTGGACTTGATGCTCCAAACACCGCCGTTGGTGGGATATGAGGTGATATTCACAGTCGCAGCATCATCACTAAAGCTTACATTGGCCACTGCACCGTCACCGGCTTCCACCGTAACACCTTTACCGGTAGAAAAATTTGATGTATAGGCTGGTATCAGGGTTTCATCACCGGTAATTTCATATATCTCAATCTTGTCGATGGTCACTGTAAAATTCTCAGGAGTGGTATCGGAGGGGTTATCGGGATTCGGAGTGATCTTGCCCAGATTCAGCAGAAGTTCGGCACTGCCCTTACCTTTGGAAGTAAAGTTGAGTTCCAGAGGTGATATCTCCTTACCAATAACGACATTGTAGGCGCCACCAAATGTAGCCCAGCCATCTGCATCTTCATCACGAGCAATGATGTGGCAGTATGTATCAGCTGTGGATTTTGCCCAGATCTTGATACGATAGTCAGCTGCTTTGAGAGCAAAACCGGGTTTTGCAAGCTGAATATCGCCGTCACCGTTTCCAGGAGAAGCAATCTCAAACACATAAGCTCCCTGCTTCATCTCGGCGCTGGCATCAACACCATCGGCAATACGCGCTTCCCAGCCCCTGTTATCAGTGACGGGCTGTGTACTGAAATCAAAGTCCTTATAAACAACGGCATCGCCTGTCTTTCTGGTCACAGTAAGGGTCGCGTAAGCCTCAGCCTTCAAGCCACCCTTGTCAGCAACGGAATAAGTGAGCTCATAAGTGCCTTCTTCTTCAGGAGTAACCTTACCATTTTTAAATTCAAGAGGAGGGTTGGAGTCGATAACAATCTTCGAGGTCAGATCTCCATCCTCAGCATCTAAGGCAGTGACACCTTCGAATGCATCAAACTCGGAGCCAACGACAACCGTCATATCACGAACACCAGAAATAGTCGGCGCAGTATTCTTACTGTTGCCGCATGCGGCAAGAGAAAGGAGCAGTGTAAAGGCTAAAACGAGCGCTAGGATCTTACGATTGTCTTTCATTTTAATTTCCTCCCATCATTTTTTATATATCTGTCATAGGCATCCTGATAGACCTGACGGATACTCTCAATGTTGAGCTTCCCTTTTAATTCATCCTGGAAAGATGCCCATTCGGAATCGGATACGCCACCGTTAAGCAGCCAGCGGATCAGGTTCGTACGAATGTAGTCATTTAGATTACTCTCATATTTTGTAAGCTTATTGAGCTCCTCAAGGGTAAACTGCAGATTTACCGGACAGGGTTTCACACCTTCAGGCACATAGGGTTTTACATAAGCATCCAGACGTTCCAAACGCAGCTTAGCACGAGGTTCCATATTAACCACATTGTTCCATGCGTAATCAGAGAGATAAATAATACCGAGCGGGGCGTTCTGCAAGCGAAGCTCGTCAGCAGTCATACCTTCGGGAATTTCTTTCTGAACGAGCATTCCTTTTTCGTCCAACTCTTCCTCATAAACGATGCCAATGGGACCGTAGTTAATCTGAGCTGAAATGAAAGGATCGTAATAGCGATCAAAATAAGCGAGAAGAACTTCAACATTCGGGCAGTCGGCAAAAATAACTAGTTCTCCTGTACCGACCTCCGGGTTGTTGGAAACGCAAACCGTCTGATCTCCGTGTGGGCCAATGATTGGAGCACAGACTATGTAATTTTCTGGGTTGGAAACCACGGTTTCGCTCTCCCACCAGTAGAAAGCTCCATAGATTTCAAGACCCTTGCCGTTGGCCAAGAAGTTATCCTGTGACTGTTCAAATGAGACCTTATCGATAAGACCTTCGGAAACCCATCTGGCAATAAAATTGGTTGCCTCTTTGAATCTCTCATCCTGTATGGTATAGATCACCTGATCGTTCACAACAACCCGATGCTCCAGATTGTCGTTGAGACCGAACATTCCATAAAGATCACATTGGTTGCCTTGCCAGTTGTTGAAGACAAAATTCAGGGGACGCTCATCATTGACATCGCCGTTGCCATTCATGTCGTTTTCCTTGAAATAGCGGAGCATGGCTTCCATCTGTTCACAAGTGAGAGCAAGGCCATCCTTAAGATCATCCACACTGAGACCATTTACTGCGCCGGCCTCAATGGCTTTGGCAGCCCAGTTCTTATTCAAGAAAAGAATGTTGGGATGCTGCAGTAAACCCATCTCTTCAATGCGCGGAAGGGAGTAAATTTTTCCGTCTTCCACATTAATAAGCTGATTTTTGATGTCGGGACGCTCCTCCAGGATTTTGGAGAAGTTTGGCATGTACTCGAGATAATCACTGATGGGAAGCAATACTTTTCGTCTTGCATACTTGATGATCTCACCAGTAGTCATACCTGCATGATAAATAGCATCCGGACGGTCTTCCGAGTTGCCAAAAATCAGGTTTTTCTGCTGGGAGTATACGGACTCTGACACGTTCTCCCATACTACATTGACATTTGTCATCTTATACAGATCCTGCATGACTTTCATGTCGTTGTAGTCCAGAGCGGAAGCATTCTTTGAGGAATAGACTCTGAAAGTCAGCTCCTTAGCGCCCTTTTCATTGAGGATAGGAGCAGAAGTATCCGTCCACTGGAAACCGTATTCGGAAACCAGTTTCTCAACACCAGCACTCTCTTTCTTGTCGGATTTATCGCTGTTTCCACAGGCCACCAGAGACAGAACTAGCACCCCCGAAAGCAGGATCGCTATCCACTTTTTCATGTTATCAATCCTCCTTATTCTTTTATGATATGGATGCGATATTAGTTTTTCAGTGAGCCGATCATGATACCCTGGGCGAAGTATTTCTGCACAAAAGGATACAGCATCAAAATCGGCAGACTTGACACAATAACGGAAATATATTTGATCTGATTCGCCAAACGATACTGTTCAAGGATTGTCTCACCGCTGCCACCAACGGTACTTTCCGTGGCAATCAAGATCTCTTTCAGAACGAGTTGCAGTGGATACATACTTTCGTCTCGAAGGAAGATCATTGCATTAAAGTAGCTATTCCACTGACCCACACCGTAATACAGAGCCATGGTCGCGATGATTGCCTTGGACAGGGGAATAACTATCGAGAAGAATATTCTAAACTGGCCCGCACCATCGATCTTAGCTGCTTCGATCAGGCTGCTGTTAATGCTCGATTGAAAGAAAGCCTTCGTCATGAACAGATTCCACACCGACAATATTGAAGGCAGTATGACTGCCCACATGGTGTTGTTGAGGCGCAGGCTGCTCATGACGTTGTAAAAGGGAATCAGGCCGCCACCAAAGAACATGGGGATGATGAAATAGATCATAAATGTCTTTCTTCCCAGGAGAGTTTTTCGGCTAAGCGCCCAACCTGCAGGAATTGTTACGACGAGAGAAAGTATAACCGTAAGAGCCGTATAAATGATGGTATTGAGATAACCCCTCCACACATCCTGCCGCTCCATGATCTTGGCATAGCCTGAGAATGTGATCTGTACAGGATAGAGAATTACCTTGCCGGAGAGCACCGCGTCTGGGTCGGAGATCGAGGCGATAATGACAAAGTACAGAGGATAGAGGATAACTAAAGTTACCAGGACGAGGAAGACTTCAATGATGGCGTAGAATATCTTATCACCAAGTGTATCTTTCAAATCTTTTTGTTTCATTGACACCCTCATGCCCTCCTTTACCATAAAGAGTTCTCTGAGAACTTCCTAGCCATTGTATTAGCAATAATAAGAAGTACCAAATTAATCAAGGAATTAAAAGAACCGATGGCTGTCGCATAAGCTTGATCAGGTACACCAGTTAAACCACGTTTATACACGTATGTGGAAATCAGCTCGCTGACAGCAAGGTTGCCGTCAGTCTGCATCAACAGCGCTTTCTCATAGCCGACACCCATCAGCCCACCGATGGACATGATAAGCATCACGCTGACCATGGGCATTATAGCGGGCAAGTCAACGTGGATAATGCGCTGAAACCGGGTCGCGCCATCCAAAATAGCTGCTTCATGCTGCTCATGATCAACATTAGCGAGGGCCGCAATGTAAATAACTGAGCTCCAGCCAAAATCCTGCCAGTTGCTGGACAAGATATAGAGCGGACGAAATGCCGAGGCCTCAAGAAAGTAGGAAATACGTTCGCCACCCAGGCTTACCGCAATATTATTCACAAGTCCGTAGCGGCCGAAGAAAAGCTGCAGCATACCGACCAAAACGACCAAAGAGATAAAGTGAGGTGCAATGAATATCGTATGCAACGTCTTGCTCATCTTCCTGCTTTTGAGTGCATTGAGCATCAGAGCCATGATGATCGGTAGTGGAAAACCGATGATAAAACCATAGATACATAGCAAAAAGGTGTTCTTCATCAGCGGCCAGAATTGGGGATCATTGAAAAAGCGGGAGAAGTTTTCAAAGCCCACCCAGATTGTTGTATCTGAAAGGATCTTATCGCCGGGCACAAAATCCTGAAACGCAATCAGAATACCGTAGATGGGCAGATAGCTGAACAAAAAAACGACCAGCACCGCAGGAAAGAGCATAATCATAAACGGTAGATTTTCTTTTAAATGTCTTAGCTTTTCGCTCTCAGGCGTCATTCTCAAAAACGCTTTCTGGCGGGAGAGAAGTGATTCCTTTGGAGCTCTATTTGTTGCTTCCATTGATTCTCCTCCTTATTGTATGTATTGAGTATCAGAAGCCCACTTTTTTTATAGACAGGAGCGTTGTTCGGGACTGAATTGTCATAACAACAGTTGAGGTTGTTTCCTTTTCTCTTGTCGAAGCGCTAGGTGAGATATAGCTTTATGACTTTTGACATGCTTTCCTTTTCCTCCTTTTTATACACAACCGGAATATTTAGAAGCGAGTTAGAACAATGTTTACATTATTATGTTTTTTGTTTACAAAATGTAAACCTTATTACAAAAATAGTATATAATATACTGTGCAAAATGTCAATATGCAATTGTGCAATTTATAAATTTTTAAATGTAGGTTAATCTTATGCCTGAGATAATAATAGAACAAAATAATAATATAATCAATTATATAAAAATGCTAAAATTGCCTTATCTGCATAAACATTTACAATTTACTGCACAACACTAATAACGACACTTAATTTACAATTTGCTGTATTGTGCAATTTTACCATTTTGTAAACCGCTTAAGTAACTCTTATTTACACTAAAATGATTATCACTCGATTTCATAAGTTTACATTATTAAGTGAATTGTTATAGGGTATAAGGATTCTTGCGCCCAACAATATAATATTGCTAAAAAGATGACATCCTGTTAGAATATAAAATAAACAATAGATTTTACAGTAGATGACATGTAAACCAATACAGCATTTCAAGGTGCTTTGGGTAATGAGATTTGAAAAACAGTGAAAAAAATCTATCAATGAAAGAACTGACTTGGCAGCCTTTTATTCAGGGATGGGAGGGAAGACATAAAGACATATGTAGCATGTGAAAGAAAACTGTCGACGCTAAGAATTATAAAATGTGCGACATCATTAATTTTCACATTTTGCACATATTTATTTTCCTAATCAACCGTGATATAAGGTAGACTAGTAAACAATCAAGTGAAAGGAAACTGCTTATGGCTCGCAAAAGAGTTACTATGCAGGACATTGCCGATGCCTGCGGTTTGTCACGAAATACCGTATCCAAAATATTCAACGAGCGAGGCACCGTCTCAGAGGCCACGCGTAAGAAGGTTACAAAGGCGGCACAAGAGCTCGGATACTTTCAGTTTCTGGAGGAGAAAACTTCGAAGCCAGGTACACATAGTCAGAACATTGCACTGCTGACACACAGTAAACCAATGAACCATAATTTTGGTTCATCCTTTATCATTAATTTCACCAATCAGCTCTGTCGTGCCGGATATACGCTGAAGATGTATGAGATCTCTACGGAGGAGCTCACTCAAAAGAAGCTGCCGCCTCATCTGATGTTGGAAAATACGGTTGGTATCCTCGGTATTGAGCTATTTGACCGTGACTATCTGCATATGATATGCGGTCTGGGATTGCCCACTATTTTTGTAGACGGCTACGCTCATGTGAATAGCTCCTTGCTGTGTTGCGACTTAATATCAATGGAAAATATCGCAAGCATCATTGCATTAACGGAGCGCCTGATCGCCTCCGGTGCAAAAAGAATCGGCTTTGTAGGTGATATCAACCATTGCAACAGCTTCTATGAGCGCTGGATCGGTTTTTGTACGGCTCTCGGTAGCGCAGGTCTTCCTCTTGATCATAGTCTTTGCATCCTCGCCAAGGATGAAGAGCCCTATGGTGACGTCGATTGGCTTTTTGCCCGGCTTGAGGAAATGCCATCCATACCAGATGCCTTTGTTTGTGCTAACGACTTCCTGGCCATTCATCTCATGGCGGCTCTAAAGAAAAAGGGGTTATCCATTCCCGCTGATGTTATGGTAACTGGATTTGACGGCTCACCAGAGTCTGCCGTTGTAGAACCGCCCTTGACCACTGTGCAGATTCCAAGCGCTGATATTGGTCGTCTTGCTGCAGACATTCTGCTTGACAGGATTCAAAACCCGGATCGTCCTTTCAGATTCACTTATGTAAAAACCATCCCTGTATGGCGGGACAGCATTCGGTAATATCAAAAATTTATTTTTAAAGAGGCACCCGGAGCGAGTCTTTCTTCAGGTGCCTCCATTTATATGCGTTCAGTATGGGCACACCCAAACGAAAAATAGAGAGTAAATGCCCCTCTAGTTTTATCTTGCATAAATACATACCCATTGCTTGACAACCATGCCAAAGATAATCCCAGAGGAGCATCTTTGCGAGTCAATGGTGCCACAACCTTTATAGAAGCCAGCCGTTCTCTTTCAAGATCGATGTTGAGAATCCCTATGGGCTGGCCCGCCTTGGCCGGAGCATTGACCATTTTAGGAATCTCCAGGATTTCGCTTATCTTTCCCTTGCTGTCCTTCTAAAGTCTTGAAACTCTTTATTTATAGCCTCTTTCAGTTCTTCTATTTTTCAACCCTTGACATCAATACTAATGCCTCCACATGGAACAAGTTGATGGAATTGATGTCTTTGAGCCATTTTTATAGCATCTGTACGTGGGAACATAGCAACCGGTTTTTCGGTCATTTTTGAAAAACCGTTGTTTGCGGGAACATATCCACTGTATATCTTGGTATATTCGCTCTGATTCATCTGAAAATAATACAGCTTCTCTTTCAAATGCGGTTTTATTTTGATCAATTTCTTTATAGAGATATTTGTAATATTATCAAGGTATATTGAACCAATAAACATCATTTTCTTTAAAGGCGCTAAAATCAGCCTTTTCTGCCAACTTTCTGGATGCTAGATTTGATTCCATACAATCCCATTGGGCTGTTAATCCTCTTTTTACACACTCATTTACAAATTCTATTGTTAAGCAATATCCTAGTCCCTTATGCCTAAAATCTTCCTCAACCTCAATATCTATTGCAAGAATGTTCTTATACCTTGCTGTTCCAACAATCACAGCAACAATTCTTTTTTTGCATGTAATGCAGAGCGCTAAACTTCTATTATTAAAATCATCAACATTTTCCCAACACTCTAATATTCTATCAATTAAAAATGCTTTGTTCTCATAATCACCTTTAAATACTTTAATCAAAAAATCATTATTAACCTTTTGAATTTCGAAACCTTCCGGTAATGAGTAACAAGAATTAATATGTTCTGATTTTCTATAAGAATACTCTCTTTCACTTTGTATTTCCATATCTGCAAACATTTTTAAGATATATGGCTTTAAATGCTCATTCTCAACCGAGAATTCAAAATACCCTAATTTATTATCTTTTATATAATCAAAAATTTCCTTCTCTATAAACTTCTTAAGCTCTAAATATTCATAATCATATATGCCGCATCCTAAAAACCCAAAACTTCCTACCGGATATGAATACACAATTGAAATCCTTGGATTATCAATATCATCCACCCATAAATCACCTTTACATTCTCCGGTCACTATACCGGAAAAACTGGGGCAATTTTCATTTGTAATATTCTCGAAATTGCTTAATTGATGAAAGCTGCCCTGTTTAATCAAGCCGTTCACCTTGATCATTCCGTTCACCTTACCGTTTTTATTTGCTTTACTTAACTTTTATCTGATTAAATGTTATCCGTTAATTCACAGGCAGTAAATTTCGCCATAAATTTACGCAATATACGGCAAAAATCATATCTTTTGATTCGGTTTAAAATCAATTTCACTAAGCACCGCCGAACCTATAATAAGAAACGCGCCGATAACTCCATAAATTGTCATACTCTCCCGCAGAATAACTGCCGATAAAATCAAAGCTGAAACCGGGTCAATATAGCTAAGTATGGCAACGGATTGGGCTTTCAACTCTCCCATGCTTCCGAAATACAATACATAAGCAATACCGGTATGTACTATCCCAACAATAAGAATCATCATCACGGAAAGTTTATTAAGTTCTATATTGCTATAGTCCTCAGTCACAAACAGATACGGAATCAGAACAATTGCGGCAAAAAATAACTGGATGATGGTCTTTTCATAAGCATCTTCTGTACGAATCTTTTTATTTAAAATTACCACGGCCGAATAAAAAGCAGCCGCACCAAGCCCGAACAGGATACCTCTGATATCAGAAACATGCACCTCGCTTTCTTCAACCGAACCCGTCACAAATACCATTCCCGCAATCGCCATTACCGCACATGCGATTTTTTTAACTGTAAGCCTTTCCTTAAATACAAAAGGAGAAAGCAAAATCACGATGGTAGGCTGCATATAATAACACAGCGTA
>ENA-OWOZ01002463-OWOZ01002463.1-bioreactor-metagenome-genome-assembly--contig:-NODE-2463-length-13866-cov-113.977736_pt1 | contig 13866 bp, 10 predicted proteins | sample MGYA00238140_ERZ651804 | MGnify/ENA primary metagenome ERZ651804 (study PRJEB26910, sample SAMN07631232) | bioreactor metagenome | isolation source: Switchgrass digestor | place: USA: Dartmouth... | reverse complement strand
ATGATCGTCAGCGATTTCAGCCAGATAGATAAAGGCATGGAATGGGCCGACGTATGCTGGTTCGAGTGGTGCGACGAACTGATGGCATATGGGAGCAGATCCCACCTTGCCAGGCAGAAGAAAATCATTTGCAGGCTTCACAGCTATGAGGCATTTTCCGGATATACCCGGGAAGTAGAATGGGCAAATGCAGATAAAGTCATTTTTGTGGCTGAACATATAAGGCAGTATGTACTCAGTGAAAATGAAGATCTTGATATAGCCAGAACGATTGTAATACCAAATGGCATCGATACGGATAAATTTACATTCAGAAAGCGGGACAAGGGCTTCAAAATTGCATATGTGGGTTATATTAACTACAAAAAAGGTCCCATGCTGCTGCTGCACACTTTTAAAGCCATACATGACAGGGACAGCAGGTACAAACTTTATATAGCCGGCAAATACCAGGATCCGCGTTATGAACTGTACTTCAATCAGATGACTGAAGAAATGGGGCTAAAGGGCGATGTAATATTTGACGGCTGGCAGGATGACATAAATAAGTGGCTGGAGGACAAAAATTTCATATTGTGTACCAGTGTACTGGAGTCACAGAACCTGAGCGTGATGCAGGCTATGAGTAAGGGCATCAGGCCTGTTGTACATAATTTTGTCGGAGCGAGAAGCATATACCCGGACAGGTATGTATGGAATACGATAGATGAAGCAGTGAAGATGGTGGTATCTGACGGGTACGATTCCGAGGAGTATCATAACTTTGTCAGAGACAATTACTCACTGCATCGCCAGTTGCGAAATATAAGATCCGCAATAGATGAGCTTTTATCCTACAAAAAAATCGTAAGAAAAATTAATAAGGCAATAAGCGGAGAGATAAAGCCTGACGAACTGCCATGCGATGATGTCACCGTTCTGACCCCATGCTATAACCGTGCCAGGACGCTCAAGGAGGATCTGGACAAGGGGCTGAAGCTTGGCAGCCGGCCAAAGGTAATAATAGATAATAAATCAGTTGAAGAAAGTGACTGGCTTGATCTGATCGAAGAAAATAAGGAAATTTATAACGCCAGGATAATCCGCAATGAAAAAAATGAGGGACCTGGCCAGGCAAGGCGGATAGGCCTGGAATATGTCGATACAGGATTGACTGCCTTTGTTGATGATGATGACATGCTTCTTTGCCTGGAAAAAGACAAGGCTCTTGCCGATATCGGCAAATTATCCGATAATGCAGTGCTCGTGATTCCCAGGTATGTCCTTAATTACGATGGCAACAGGATCAGTGTCGGTTATGACAGGCAATGCTTTGACGGGTCGGCATCATCGGAAGTCCTGAGGATTATTTCCTCTACAGGCGAAATCATGATGTTGCTTACAGGCGGAGCGATCGGCCTGACCAATGAACTCAGGAAACACTCAGACGTAAAGAACTTTACAGTCAGTGAAGATTTTGTCTTACTGTCGAGACTGTTATCTGCCAACCCGGTAAAAGAAGTCAGGGTCACAGAATCGATAGCCCATGTCCGAAGGATTTCAGGTACATCCCTGAGCAAATCGATAACCAGGCAGAAGCTTGCGCTCACCTTGATCGCTCAGGCCGTTGGGTGTTATTATTGCCTTCGTGACGGGATCGCAGGTAAAGATGAAGTTCTAGAATGGATGAAGGAAAGGGCGGCTCTGCTGCAAAAACTCTATGATTTCGGAAATGATTTCGAAACTGAGTTGATAGCATACCTTACAGGTGAAATAAGTGAAGAAGTTTTTGTGCACTACATCGAACTAAATGGGATCGGCATCGAAAACACGCTGGATGAACTGGCCCCGGAACTGAAGAGAATGAGAGGCCTCATATACGCTGAAAAAGCAAAGTCGGTCCTGCCCGGCAAAACTGACAGACATCCTCTTGTAAGCGTTATCATACCGACGTTCAACAGGAAAGATATGCTGAAGCGTGCGGTAGACTGTGCCCTGAAACAGGATTACCCCAATATTGAAGTGATAATATCCGACAATTGCTCTGACGATGGTACGGAAGAAATGGTCAGAAGCAGGTATGGGAATGAAAAAAGGCTGATTTACCATAGAAACAAAACGAATATAGGTCCTTCCGAAAATTTCAGGAATGCGTTTTACAACATAAGCAGAGGAGAATATTGCATCGGCCTTTGCGATGATGATTACTTCATCGACGACTCATATATCAGCAGGGCGGCAGGAAAGTTATTATCGATGCCGAATATTGCATTCGTGTATAGCGGTATTTATTACAATAACATGATTGAAAAAAAGGTTTACAGGGTAAAGCCTCAAATGCCCGCTGTGGTTTCGGGCATTGACCTTTTCCTGAACTTCACTTCGCAAAAGTATCCCCATATGCCTAATCCATCAACAATAGTCTTCAGGAAAGAGAATGCGATAGAAGCGAATGCTTTCTCGAAGAACCCGAAACGGATGTCATCGGACCTCATTTTCGAACTCAGGCTGCTGCTGACGGGTGATGCCTGTTTCGACAATGGCATCGTGCTCGTGTATAATCTGCATGATGCATCGATGAGCCGCAATACAGACATAAGCATAATTGACGACAGCCTGGACAAAATCACGAAAGCTGTTGAATCTGCAAAGGCAGATATTTCAGAACTGTTTGATATCATTGCCGTTGCCGAAAAGGAGAAGAACATTGATAAAAAGACTGCTGACCAATGGCTCACTTTCAGGATATGGAAGTATATGTACTGGAGAGTGAATGAAACTGCCTGTTCAGCAGAAGAATGCAAAGCTTTGCTCAATTTTCTCAAAAAGGAGTATTATCCATTGTATGATTCTTTAAAGCAGGTTGCAGAAAAACGGTTTGGCAGGAACGTTGCAAATCAGTGACTTGCGGTCGGCAGTGCGGATATCGCCCGTGAAAGGGACCAGGCTCAGACTGACAGGAGAGGATATACAGGATGGAAAACTGCAAAAAGACAGCAAAAGGGATCGGCAGTACAGGCAAAGCGGAAAATGGGTGGAAGGATGTTGAAGATCTGCTCGCAGGTTTGCACGTTCCGGATGTGCTGAAAAACCGAAACCGTGAATGCAATATTGTATTGTTCGGAGCCGGCATATATGGAGAAATTGCTCTCGATTGCCTGAGAGAAAGCAATATCAGTGTCAGATGCTTTTGCGATAACGATATCGGAAAACAGGGGAAAATGGTCCGGGGAATCCCGGTCATATCTCCGAAAGAACTGGCATCACTGGATAAACCGGCAGTTATCATCACTGCCAGGCACAAAGCAAGGGAAATCGCCGGGCAATTAGCTCAGATGGATGTTGAATGTATTTCCTTTGACGCATATTTTGTGTGGCTAATGAAAGACAGTTACAGGAGAGCGTACTTTGATGTATATACAGAACCCCGTTCCGGAGAAGTCCTTATAGCGATTCTCAAGTCCATGATCTCAGGTTCAAAAAGTTATTGCAGTGCAGTCATGGAAGACAATGCGTTTTTTGCGCTGCCGGAGTTCAAATATACCGGCAACGAAATATATGTTGACGCGGGGGCATATGTCGGAGATACGGTCGAGCGGTTTATATGGAACAATGCCGGCATATTCAGGAAAGTATATGCTTTTGAACCTGGCAAGCGACAGTACAATGCCATGCAGGTCCGGATAAACAGGCTTGCGGAAGAATGGGGAATCGACAGGGACCGGTTTGTCTGTATAAACGGCGGACTCGGGGAAGAAGACGCTGTCGTTCCGTTTGCACAAAATATTGCTGCACCGACAGGCAGCAGTTTCATCACATGCGATGATTCCGGTGAACAGGTAAATATTTACTCGCTGGACAGTTTTCTGAACCAGGCTGAAGTAACGATGATCAAAGCTGATATAGAAGGCTTTGAACTGGAAATGCTGAGAGGTGCAAGGAACATTATCAGAAGATACAGGCCCAGGCTTGCCATAAGCGTGTATCACAAACCCCAGGACCTGTACCTGATCCCTCGATATATTTCCTCTCTGGTTCCTGGATATAAAATGGCTTTAAGGCATCATTCCCCGGGTTTGCTTGAAACAGTGCTGTATTGCTGGACTGAATGAAGATATTGATGAAAATGGAGTGGATAAACCATGAAGGCTGAAATATCGCAGAGAATAAGGATGAGGAACAGGACTCCCTTACAGGATGTGATCCCCCTTGACACACCTTTTCATATATTCGTGGATCCATCCGCTGCATGCAATTTTAGCTGCCGATTCTGTTTTAACAGGGATAAAAGCCGGACAAACCACAGGATATTGAAATTCGAACTGTTCAGAAAGATCGTTGATGATATAAAGCAATTTCCCCGCAAGTTAAAAGTACTGAGGCTGTACAAAGAGGGCGAACCCTTGCTCAACAAATACCTTCCTGACATGATCAGATATGCAAAGCAGAAAGATATCGCAGAGACTGTCGATTTTACCACGAACGGTTCGCTGCTGACCAGGGAGAAAAGCCGCGAACTGATCGATGCCGGCCTGGATGCGATAAACATCTCCGTTGAAGGAGTCACAAGTGATCGCTACATGGAGGTGTCACGAGCCAGGATCGATTTTGACGAGTTCGTCGATAATCTTGCATACTTTTATAAAAACAAAGGAAACTGCCGTATGCTGATCAAGACGACTGACATAAATGTGCCGAAAGAGGATGAGCATAAGTTCTTCAGCATTTTCGGCGATATATGCGACGAAATATCAATTGAACAGGTCGTTCCCATATGGAATGATATCGATATTTCAGATGTAAAGACAGAGTTCGATAAAGGGATATATAACCAGGAGAAAAAAGATATCCAGGTCTGTCCCTATATTTTCTACTCCATGACCATCAATTCCGACGGCAGCGTCAGTTCGTGCTTTAGTGACTGGCAGCATGCAAACATAATAGGAGACGTAAAGGAAAACCCGGTAGTCGAAATATGGAATGGTGAAGGCCTGAAAGCCCTGAGGATCGCGCACCTTACCCGGAAGAAGTCTTTATATAAGGTGTGTGCAGACTGTATGCAGCTGAAATACGCAACTATCGACAACATAGATCCGTTTGCTGATGTGATCCTGGAGAGAATACAATAAAGGAGCAGTCTGATAATGGATGAAAAGTATTTACAGGCAATAGAAACCATATTTAATGATACCTGCATCAGCAGGTTGTCAAAAGAACTCATCAGGAAAATTGAAAGTGCAGAAAAGGTAGTGGTATATGGGGCCGGCGCAGGAGGGAGGTATACCGGGTATCTCCTGTCACTTATCAATGTCCGGGTATACGCATATGCAGACATGAACGCGGAAAAAATCCGCGAGATCGATGGGGTAAAAGTATGTACACCTTCTGCACTGGCTGACTGCGGGAATAAAGACGGGGTTATCATTATAATCGGAGTCGGCGATCCCGGGATCAGGGCAGAAATCGAATGTATGCTCAGGAGCTATGGGTATACGAATATAATCAGCTATATCGAACTGTTCAACGAAGTTTTTTTAATGGCTGACGACAGGCATGCAAGATACGGCGATCTGAACTTTTTCAAGGAAAACAAAACCGATATGATCGCAGCCTTGTCATTGTTTGCTGATGAAAAAAGCAAAGATATTTATGTATCATTTATAAAGGGACATGCCCTGAAAAACAATGAATACTTTGCAGCGCCTGAAGTCCATACAAAATACATCCCCGATGATATTCCATTCAGCAAGGGATTCGGCTGTTTCATAGATTGCGGCGCCGGTACCGGGGAAACATATGAATCCCTTGAGAAAAAGGGGATCAGGCCCGGCAGGCTGGTCATGTTTGAACCCGACAAATACAATTTTTCCCTGCTTTCAGGAAAAATGAAAAATAAGAACCAGGATGCATATTTATATCCATGTGCCGTTTATTCGTATACAGGCCTGTGCGGATTTTCACACTCGGCCACCCAGGGCAGCTACATAACTGACAACTCATCAGAAGTTGTCCAGTGTGTGAAGTTGGATGACGTCCTGGTGAATCTTGCGCCCACATATATCAAGATGGATATAGAAGGTGCCGAATATGAAGCTTTGCTGGGAGCAAGGTCATTAATCAGTGAATGCAAACCGGATCTTGCCATATGTGTCTATCATGCAGTGAATCACATCTGGGATATACCTATACTGATCAACAGCCTGCATCCGGGCTACAGGATGTATCTGAGAAGCGGAAACATATATGGGATGAATACAGTACTATTTGCCATTTCTGACCTGTGACGGCAAAGGGCGGGGAGGTGCCTGCAATAGCTAAAATTCTGCATATAACTGCACACATGGGCGGCGGTGTGGGGAGGACCCTGTCCTCAATCACATCCTATGCTAATAACACTGACCGCAAAAACCGACATAAGATCCTCATTGTTGAACGCCCTGAGAAAAAGCAGTTCATCGATATATGCAGGGCAAACAATGTGGATGTTGAATATGCGGACGGACCGGAGCAGGCAGAAAGAGAAATAGCTGACTCTGACATCATCCAAATAAGCTGGTGGCACCATCCAAGGATGGCGGAATTCATCTGCAGTTTTCCGAAGATCCCCGTAAGGATGGTACTTTGGTCTCATGTATCCGGGTGCAGCTATCCGGAACTTCCTTTCAGTTTTGCCGCTGAATTCCATAAGGTGTTTTTTGCTACTGAGTATACAAGAGACAATCCTTACTGGAGTCCGGAACAGAGAAACATGATCTCCGGGAAATCTGAAATTGTATATGGAGCAGGAGATCTTCGGAGTTTTTCAGTTAATAGGCCGGTGCCTCATGAGGGGTTCATAGTGGGCTATGTGGGGACATTGAATTACAGCAAACTGAATCCTGATTTTGCATACCTGGCAAGCCTTGTGAAGATTCCCGGCGTACGCTTTGCCCTTATCGGAGATGCCGGTAACAAACAGCAGATAATCGCAGATGCAATGAAATATGGAATAGAAGATAAGCTTGATTTCAGAGGATATGTAAATGATGTCGGCAGCGAGCTTTCAAATTTCGATGTATTTGGCTATCCGCTGAATCCCTGGCATTTTGGAGCGACGGAAAATGCCATCCTTGAAGCGATGGCTGCCGGTGTGCCTGTGGTAGCTTTCAACCAGGCTGCTGAAAGGTATCTGATAAAGCACATGGAAACTGGATTGCTGGCTGAGGATTATGAACATTATGTACAGTTGGTGCAGTATTTGCATGATAATCCTGATGAGAGGAGACGACTGGGCAGGAATGCAAGGGAATTTGTCCTGAAAGAATTTGACATCGGAAAGACAGTGAGAAAGATGAATGATACATATGAACAGGTAATGTCAATGGACAGGAAAATATTCGATTTCACGAAAATATTCGGAAATAAGCCTTACGAGTGGTTTCTTGCATGCCTGGGCGCCGACAGGAAAGTCTTTGCCGACAGTATAAATGGCAGTTCGGATGCTGATATAGACAAACAAAGGATTGAAAAGGAAATATCAAATTGCCGATATATCTTAAAAGAAGATTCCAAGAGTTCGGTATTGCATTTTGCCCGGGTTTTTCCCCGGGATGGACATCTTGCTTACTGGAAAAGGCTGATCGGAAATCAAGGGCAAAATGCCATCGGCTGAGACAGGGGGGTATCATGTTTCTGACGGAAGACACAGGGCTGAAAGGATGCATCAGAATAATACCCAAAATATTCAGGGATAACAGGGGCATTTCAGTTAAGACTTTTCATGCCGATACTTTCAGGGATCTATGCATCCCGGCAGAGTTTGCTGAAGATCTGATTGTAACCTCCGGTAAAAATGTTTTACGGGGACTTCATTTCCAAAATCCACCATATGGACAGTCCAAGCTTGTATATTGCATCAGGGGCAGGATACTGGATGTAGTGGCAGACATACGGAAGGGATCCCCTACTTATGGAGAATATAAATTATTCGAATTATCAGACTCAAACAACTGGATGTTGTTTATTCCCGAGGGCTTCGCCCATGGATATCTGACCCTGGAAGATCAGTCAATAGTAATGTATAAGATGTCGTCGGCGTATAATCCCGCATGCGAGGACGGTATCAGGTGGGATTCGATGGGCATACCATGGGGGATCGACAAGCCGATAGTTTCGGAAAGGGACAGGAATTTCCTGCCGTTTGACAAATTTGAGAGCAGATTTGAGTACGTTTTTTAAGTTTTGAAAAAAGGAAGCTGATATTTTGGACAGGGCTCAACAACTGAAAAATGAAATATTGCAGCTGGCCAGGGACTACTATAATGAAGTGCATGGCTATAAAAAACGTTTTGGACCCGGTGACAGGATAAATTACGGGGGAAGATTCTTTGATGAGAAAGAGATATGCAATCTTATCGATGCTGCCCTTGACTTCTGGCTTACAGCCGGAAGATATTCGGAGGAGTTCGAAAAAAGGCTTAAGGCGTTTTTGGGCATTAAATACTGCCACCTGTGCAACTCCGGTTCCAGTGCAAACCTGCTGGCGTTCATGGCATTGACGTCTCCGGTATTAGGAGAAAGGCGTATATTACCTGGAGATGAAGTCATAACGATAGCAGCGGGGTTTCCCACAACTGTCAGTCCCATAGTTCAGTATGGAGCTGTTCCCGTATTTACAGATATTACGATTCCCCAGTACAATATCGATGTGAGCAGACTGGAAGAAGCGCTTTCCGAAAAGACAAAAGCGGTGATGGTCGCTCATACGTTAGGGAATCCGTTTGACCTGAAAACGGTCAGGGACTTCTGCAGCAGGCACGGGCTCTGGCTGGTGGAAGACAACTGTGATGCATTGGGGTCAATGTTTTGCATAGACGGCGAATGGAAGTATACCGGAACCGTCGGCGATATAGGGACATCCAGTTTTTATCCGCCTCACCATATCACGACCGGAGAAGGAGGCGCTGTTTATACAGATGATCCCGTTCTGCACAGGATCATATTATCGATGAGGGACTGGGGACGTGACTGCATATGTCCGCCAGGGACAGACGATACCTGTGGGAACCGGTTCGGGAAAACATACGGCGAGTTGCCGGCCGGCTATGATCATAAATATGTATATTCGCATTTCGGATATAATCTGAAAATCACGGACATGCAGGCGGCTATCGGAGCAGCGCAGATCGAAAAGCTCCCCATTATAATCAGCAGGCGCAGGGCAAACTGGGAGAAACTGCATAATGAACTGAAACAGGCGGAGGAATTCTTTATACTCCCGGAGCCCTGTGAAAATTCATTGCCATCATGGTTCGGCTTTTTGCTGACTTTAAGGGACGATTGCCCGTTTACCCGCGACGAGATAGTCCGATACCTGGAGGGGAGGAATATCCAGACACGAATGCTGTTTGCCGGCAACCTTGTCAGGCATCCCTGCTTCGATGAAATACGCAGGGATAATAAACGATGCAGGGTGATAGGAGAGCTGGGCAATACGGAGAAGGTAATGAGGGATTCATTCTGGCTCGGAGTCTATCCAGGCCTGGGAGATGATGAAATCATGTTTATGGCAGATTCTGTTAAAGACTTTATAAAAAAGCATAAGGCGGGTGCTTAAGTATGGGCAGTTGCCACCAGGCTTGCAAGGTTTTGCTGACCGGTGCGACAGGATTCATAGGATCCCACCTTGCGAAACGTCTTACGGCACGAGGCCACACTGTATTTGCCGTTGTCAGGGAAACATCAGACATCGGGCAACTGCAGGTTATGGGCGATAGAACAGGCATATGCGTGTACGATGGAACTGTGGGATCCATGGTAAGGATATTCACAGAATGCCGGCCTGACCTGGTTATCCATCTGGCTGCATATTTTGTGGCTGAGCATAAAATCCGGGATATAGATAAGCTTTACATGAGCAATATATTGCTTGGCGCGCATCTTCTTGAAGCTATGGCGGAATCAGGGACATCATACCTTATCAATGCCGGCACTGTCTGGCAGCATTACAATGATGAAGATTACAACCCGGTAAACCTTTATGCCGCAACCAAGAAAGCCTTTGAGGACATTTGCAGGTATTATTCCCAGGCTACCGGCTTAAGGGTAATGACACTGGAATTATCAGATACTTACGGACCCAACGACAAAAGGCCGAAAGTCTTATCACTTTTCAAAAAAGCGTCGCAAACCGGCGAACTTCTCGAAATGACAGCGGGTCAGCAGCTTTTGGGTCTGGTGTACATCGACGATGTTATAGATGCATTTCTATGCGCTATGGAGATGATTTTATCCAAACCTGAACATTACCAGGAAAGTTTCACGGTTATTCCTGAAGAAATCCATTCTTTGAGAGAAGTTGCAGGGATATTTGAAAATGTGAGTGGCAAAAAGCTGAATATTCTGTGGGGAGCAAAAGAATATCGGTTGCGGGAAGTAATGAAACCGTACAGCGGGAAAAGACTTCCCGGGTGGAAAGCAAGAACCGGCTTGCACCAGGGTATAGCTGAAATTCTGAAAGAATAGCTGTTTCTTTACTGTCGGGCTTATCTGCTGAATAATCCAGGTCAGGTATTGGAGGTGCTGTTATGAAAGTAGTGATACTTGCAGGCGGTTTCGGCACACGTATCAGCGAGGAATCCCACCTGAAACCGAAACCGATGATCGAGATCGGTGAAAAGCCCATCCTGTGGCATATAATGAAAAGTTATTCGTACTATGGTTTCAATGAGTTTATAATCTGCCTCGGCTATAAGGGAAATTTCATTAAAGATTATTTTGCAAACTATTACCTTTATGGCTCTGATGTCACATTTGACATGAAATACGGCAACAATATGCAGATCCATGACAATACGGTAGAACCATGGAAGGTCACCCTGGTCAATACCGGTATCGACACCCAGACCGGGGGCAGGCTCAAACGAGTGAGGCAATACCTGCAGAACGAGACTTTCATGATGACTTACGGCGATGGTGTAAGTGATGTGGATATCGGCGAATTATTGCAATTCCATCGCAGGCACGGGAAACTTGCCACTGTTACCGCGGTCCAGCCGAGCGGAAGATATGGAGTACTGGGGATCAAGGATAACGATACCGTGCTGGAGTTTGTTGAGAAGCCAAAGAACGTCGATGCCTGGATCAATGGAGGATTTTTCGTGCTTGAGCCGGCAGTTATCGATTACATAGAAGGAGACGAAACTCCTTTTGAAAGAGGGCCTCTTGATAAGCTGGCCGAAGAGGAGCAGATAGTGGCATACCGGCATACAGGTTTCTGGCAGTGTATGGATACGCAGAGAGACAAAATCCACCTGGAGAAACTGTGGGATGAGGGAAAAGCTCCCTGGAAGGTATGGTAAATCCATGTCAGGAGAAAAAAGCATTATGACTGACGGTTTTTACAAAGGCAGGAAGGTATTCATAACAGGACACACCGGTTTCAAAGGTTCATGGCTGGCGATATGGCTTAAAAAGCTCGGCGCCGAGGTAAGCGGATTTGCCCTTGAGCCGCCTACTGAACCGTCAATGTTCGAAATATGCGGTATCGGAGAAAAAATCCATTCCGTCACAGGAGACATACGGGACAGGAATGGTTTGGAAAATGCGCTCCTTAAAGCCGAGCCGGAAATAGTTTTTCACCTGGCTGCACAACCGCTGGTAAGGGTTTCATATGACAGGCCGGCTGAGACATATGAGACCAACGTCATGGGGACGGTCAACCTGCTTGACGCGATAAGGCGCTGTCCTTCTGTAAGGGCTGTCGTAGTCGTTACATCTGACAAATGCTACGAGAACACCGAATCGTCCAGTGGTTACAGGGAAACCGACAGGCTTGGGGGATACGATCCCTATTCCAGCAGCAAAGCCTGCCAGGAGCTTGTGACATCGGCTTATGTCAGGTCATTTTTCAATACTGCCGAATACGGCAGGCATGGTGTAGCTATTGCTACTGCACGCGCAGGGAACGTGATCGGCGGAGGAGACTTTGCAAAGGACAGGCTCGTGCCGGACATAATAAAAAGCATCATCAATGGAGAACAGCTCCGCATAAGGTATCCCAGGGCTGTCAGGCCCTGGCAGCATGTCATGGAACCACTGTGCGGATATATGGCACTGGCGCGGAGACTGTACCTGGAAGGTCCGGCTTATTCCGGCGCCTGGAATTTCGGGCCTGATCCGGAAAGCATAGAAACCGTGGAATGGATAGTCGGGCGCCTGTTTAAATACTTTGAAAAAGACTGCAATTATATCGCTGATACATACGGTAACCCTCATGAAGCAGGCTGTCTGAAGCTTGATTCTTCAAAAGCGAAGCAATTGCTTGGGTTCAGGCCGAGATTTGACCTGGAACAGGCGCTGCAGAAAACAGTGCACTGGACTAACGCATTCCTGGGCAAAGCAGACATGCTGCAGGTCACCCTTGAGCAGATCGATGAATATGAGAGCGAAGGCCGGGCCCAATAAATTCAGAAACCCGGATATTCACCGCATGACGAACTTCCTGACAAGCCACGCCGTATACTCCAGCCCATCCGTGCTCATTTCAGGATAGACAGGCAGCGCGAGTGCAGTCTGAGATGCTTCTTCTGCCTCAGGGAAGTCGCCTTTTCCATGGCCGAGATAACCGAAGCATTCCTGCAGGTGCATCGGGAGCGGATAATATATCTCTGTCGAAACACCATTTTCATTAAGATAGGTCTGCAGTTCATCGCGTCTTGCCACCCGGATGCAGTACTGGTTGTATATGTGCCTGTACCCGGGCAGGGCGGTTGGCGTCCGGATGGATCCCGGGGCTGCGTCAGCCAGCAGCCGGTCGTATACCTGAGCGTTTTTCTGCCTGGCTTCCGTCCACATGTCCAGGTATTTCAGCTTTACGAGCAAAACCGCGGCCTGGATCTCATCCAGCCTGAAGTTGCCGCCGACGGCCCTGTGATAGTATTTCGGGCTCGAACCGTGGACACGCAGTATCCTCATTTTTTCGTAAAGTTTTTCATCATTTGTCACGACCATCCCGCCGTCGCCGATGCCGCCCAGGTTTTTTGAAGGGAAGAACGAAAAACAGCCTACATCGCCGATGCTGCCCGCCCGTCGCGTGCTGCCGCCGAACGGACACTCGGAACCGATCGCCTGGGCTGCATCTTCTACTATTTTCAGGCCGTGCCTGCGGCAAATCGGTACTATCCTTTGCATGTCCGCCATCTGCCCGAACAGGTGGACAGGGATGACGGCCTTTGCGCGGGACAGTTCTTCTTCGTTCATGTTTTCAAGCAGCATTTCGAGTTTCTGAGGATCGATATTGAAAGTGACCGGATCGATATCCACGAATACCGGCTTTGCTCCGAGCCTGGCGATACAGCCTGCCGTCGCGAAAAATGTGAAGGGGGTCGTGATGACGATATCTCCATGGCCTGTGCCCAGGGCCATCAGCGCCAGAAGCAGTGCATCAGTGCCTGAAGACACGCCCAGGGCGTATTTGCACTGGCTGTAAGCAGCTATTTTTTCCTCCAGTGCCGATACCTTTGGGCCGAGGATAAACTGCTGCGATTCCAGGACTTCATCAACGGCCTGTCTGATTTCGTCCCTGATTTGTGAATACTGGGCTTTGAGATCCAAAAGTGGGATTTTCATAATGCTGCCTCCCGGGATATGGTCTTCCGGCCTGTGGATATTCCCACAGCTGCCTTCTCACGATATTAGTACTCTTCTCTTGCCTGTACCTGATAAACTTTGCCGTTTTCCATCAGGTATCTGCTGCCGCACTCATGGCAGGCGGCGGTGTTTTCACCGGCGCCGAAGTCCAGCCTGACGCCGCACTTGCATACCCAGCCGACATGCCTTGCCGGATTGCCGACGACCAGCGCAAAATCCGGGACATTCCTTGTGACCACCGCTCCGGCCCCGATGAAT
>ENA-OWOZ01002462-OWOZ01002462.1-bioreactor-metagenome-genome-assembly--contig:-NODE-2462-length-13874-cov-4.169602_pt1 | contig 13874 bp, 13 predicted proteins | sample MGYA00238140_ERZ651804 | MGnify/ENA primary metagenome ERZ651804 (study PRJEB26910, sample SAMN07631232) | bioreactor metagenome | isolation source: Switchgrass digestor | place: USA: Dartmouth... | reverse complement strand
CAACTGGGTTCGCAATGAACCAATCCCGACAGCCACCGGATCCAGTACCCATGGCTTACCTGTCTCGTGCAATACTTTGGCCGTATAAGGTAAAGTCTCCTCATGAACAGGCAAAAGTGTACCAACGTTTATATAGGTAGCTCCCCCGGCTTTCGCCAAAAATTCACCTTCTTCGGGGAGATAAACCATGGCCGCGGAACCCCCGACGGCCAACTGAGCATTGGCTACAAAATTAATGGTTACCATATTGGTGATAGACCCGGCCATCGGATTAGTTTGCTTTACGGTTTCTACTGCCTGAATAATCTGTTTTTTAATCTCCTCTTTTGTCATTTTCTCTTCTTCCTTTCCTTGGTTTTAACAGAAGACAATTTTGGGGTTTAAAAGTATCACCTTCTCTCCTTCCGTTCCTTTTCCAGAACGACACTATGAAAAATGCCTGCCTCAATAGGCAAGCATCATTTTAGTCTAGCGTTGCTTCCCTACGACAGTATTAACTGACAGGTTCCAAGGGTCAGGTTCTACCTTCTCAACTCTTTCGAGTCCCCCCGCAACTCTATTTATACAATATCACTTATAAACTTTTCATGTCAAGTCACATTCAGTTTTTGGGAAATTAAATTATAACTTAGCTATTGCTTTACCGAATTCTACTGCTTCTCTTTGTGCATCAGCATCAGGATTCCATAAATTTTTAAATCCATCTAAGGAAACTTCAAATCCTGCATTCTTCATTAATTCATTTATTATTTTTACGGATTCTCCACTCCAGCCATAGCATCCGAAGGCAGCCGCCTTTTTACCTTTGAACCTAAGCTGTTTCATGAGATTAATAAAGCCTGCCACCGAATACAATATATTATTACACATTGTCGGTGAGCCAATAACGACAGTTTTCGATTTAAAAACTTCAGTAATCAGATCATTGTTATCAGTCTTGGCAACATTATACACTTTTACAACCACATCTTGGTCGGCAAGTTTGATTCCTTCCGCTATCTTTTCCGCAAGCAGTTTTGTTCCATTCCACATGGTATCATAGATGATGGTAATCTGGTTTTCTTGATAGTCATTTGCCCACTGGGAGTATTTTTCTAAAATCTGTAACGGATTTTCCCGCCAAATTACTCCATGGCTTGTGGCAATCATATCTATAGGAAGGTTTAATGCTGTGATTTCACTCAACTTTTTCCTTAACATGGGATTGTAAGGATTTAAGATATTCGCATAATACTTCATGGATTCACCAAACAGTTCGCATTGGTCAACCAGATCGTTAAAAAGCATTTCGGTGGCTAAATGTTGCCCAAATGCATCATTACTAAAAAGTATATTATCTTGAGTCATATAAGTAGCCATACTATCCGGCCAGTGCAACATGTTCATTTCAATAAAAATAAGCTCTTTACCGTTACCAATATCAAGTTTGTCTCCGGTCTTAACTACTTGGAAATTCCAGTCTTGATGATATTGCCCTTTCAAAGATTTTACCCCATTTGCCGTACAATATATAGGCTTGTCCGGTATATGCTTCATAAGAGCGGGAAGAGCGCCGCTGTGGTCGACTTCTCCATGATTAACAATTATATAATCAATTTTGTTCAAATCGGTTTCCTTGGCCAGATTATCAACGAATTCCTCTGCAAATGGAGTCCAAACCGTATCGATTAAGACTGTTTTTTCTTCTTGGATCAAATAGGAATTATAAGATGAACCTTTATGTGTAGAAAATTCGTGGCCATGGAATGTCCGAAGCTCCCAATCAACCTTTCCAACCCAATACACATTGTTTTTTACATGTTTTTTCACTAATATCACTCCCTTTTTAAATAAATTATTACGGATAAGGGATTATTCTTAGATTTTCATAACCATTGAATATAGTTTCCAAGTCCTCGTAGAGTATTCTTTTTTAAGCTCTACTACTCATAGCATGATGACTTTTCCCTTATACCTTTTACTTTTAATTTAAACTAATTATTGTATATTAACAATAAAAATCCTTCTGAAAACAAATAATTATTTTTGAATTTCGAATTAATTACCGTTGCTGTGATTAAAATGCACCATTGTCCTCATTGAAGCACAAGGAGAAGTTTTTTTTGGAATAAATACAATCCATGCATATCGTTAACCTATTATCATTTATAGGTTGACAATATTTTTAAGATAATATATATTAATTGCATTAAGCGTTATTTTAATTTTAAATTATCTTACTAACCCGGAGGTAAACATGAAAAAACTAGCAATAGAGATTATCAACGGTAGGCGTTTACAAAGAGGAGAAGATTTAAGTTTCTTTTTCGAGGCTGATTCTGAGGAACTGTTTGAAGGTGCAAATATGATCCGTGAAGCATTATGCGGTAACAAGTTGGATCTTTGCAGTATAATCAATGGTCGCAGTGGTCGTTGCAGTGAAAACTGCAAATTCTGTGCTCAGTCCTCTCATCACAAAACCGAAATAAATGAGTATGAATTTTTAGATCCTGAGATAATAGTTGAAGATTGCAAGAAGCACCAAGAAAATGGCGTACACCGCTACTCTATAGTAACATCAGGAAGAACTTTAAAGAATAAAGATTTTGAAAAAGCTATTGCTACATATAAGAAAATGAGTGTCGAATGTAAGATTAAGCTTTGTGCATCCCATGGGTTTTTAACAAAAGAACAACTTGTTTGTTTAAAAGAAGCCGGTGTTTCAATGTATCATGCAAACATCGAAACATCTAAACGGAATTTCCCTAACATTTGTACAACTCATACCTATGAAGATAAGATAAAGGTAATTAAACTTGCTCAAGAAGCAGGTCTTAAGGTTTGCTCCGGTGGTATCATAGGTATGAGGGAAACTTGGGAAGACCGAATTGATATGGCTTTAAGCTTATTTGAGTTGGGAATAGAATCTATTCCTATAAATGCACTTATGCCAATTAAAGGCACCGTTTATGAAAATTCTAAACCTCTTTCTGAAGATGAAATTTTAAGGACCATAGCCATATTTCGTTACCTTAATCCTACAGCGTATATCCGGATGGCAGCAGGTAGAAGTTATTTTAATGACGGAGGTAAAAAAATATTTCTATCCGGTGCCAATGCAACAATTACCGGGGATCTATTAACTACTGTTGGCAATAATACCGCCCAGGATAAAGAAATGTTAACTAACTTAGGTTTTGATATCAGAAGATAATTTATTAACGGTTTAGGGGATAAGAATTAAAGATGTGTACCCGCAGGCACACATCAAGTTTAAAAAGAAATTATTGTACAATAAATCGCTTTAAATAATTAATATATCGTGATTTTACGGATAAATAATAAATAATATTCAATATTAAAAATGCCCCTATAACTACTAAGAACTGGTTTAATACTGACGAATACAACACTGTTTGCAGTACAGATATTGCAAAATAAGTGTGAATACATGCCACTTTTTTCATTTCCTTAAAACTTAAGCCTAATTTCGACAAACCTATATATTTACTCTTTTCCTGGTTCAAGTCCGTATATAGTCGGAAATACAGGAAGCTGCTAGCTCCCAGAAAGAATATTGCGCCCAAGAAGAATCCTACATATAAAAATAGTTTCTTGTTCTGGTTTTCTAAAATATATCCTTCTATCCTTGTTGACCAGAAATACTTACCATATTCACCGACCCCAAGCTGTTCCCTTAATTTTTCTGCAACTTCAAGAGTGTTTAGCCAATCAGGAATATCATAAGAATAGGAATGGTATTTTACCTCTATATCGGTTATTTTGTTATATGTTTCATCATTAACAACAACTAAATAGGGCAGATGCCCGGTTGTTATAATCCGACTGCTTAATAATATGGATTGGGTTATTGTCATTGGAAACCTGCTTAATAACTTCGCTTTTGTACTTTGCGTATCGAAAGCCATAGTTTTCTAGCATTTCATCAATTAATTTTATATGCTGTTCCTCTTTATCATTACCGCTGTAGGATGTGTAAGTAAGTGCAAATGGATTATCCTTTAGTGATTCATCCTTAACTACTGAACTTAGTGCATAAACTCCAGTTATGGCAGTAAAAGCAACCGCAGAAAGAATGGTAACTAAAAAAAGCATACGTGTGTTATCTCTCATCCGATAAATGAGATCAGAAATCCATAACATATTTGTTTTCTTCATGTAGAACCTTCTGTTTCTTTTCAGCCAATGTAATACCAATATACTAAATTGAGAGAAAAACAAATATGTTCCCATTACCACAGATACTGTTAAAATAGTTTCTGTGTATTGGAGGTTTTCAATAAATAAAATAATCTTATCTAAAAATGAATTTATATCATACAATTGGGGAGATATGGCCATAAAATAACCTAGACCCAATAACAAAACAGCGGCAACGGATTGCAATATAGAAAACTTTATCTCCCTATTTGGTCTTTTTGCACCTTTTAATAGAGTATTGATGTTACTTGTACGTATTATAAGTGGAGTTAAAGCTGAAATTCCCAGAAAGATTAAAATAAAGAATCCTGTGGTTAATAGTATTGCTTCAAATGGGAAATAAAACGATAGAGAATCATAAGACAAAATGCTGCTTAGAAGCATTAATAAAAACTTGGAAAATACTAATCCCATGGTGATTCCGGTAATAATAGCCAAACATCCTATAATCATATTTTCCAGAAAAACCAGCCGCTTAAGCTGTTTTTTGGACATTCCGAGGACCATGAGAATTCCGAATTCCTTACTTCTAACTTTCAAAAAGGCATTCACCGAGATTAATATAAAGAAAAATGAGAAGATGAGGATTGCCACCTCGGTTTGTCCCATTATCAGTTCAATTGCGCCACCCCTTTTACTTACTATAACAGGATGAAACAAATTGACGGCAAAAGAGAAAAACACCATAATAGTAAAAACACTGCTTAGAAAATAAGCTAGATATACTCTTGCATTTCGTTTCACATTATTTAGGGCCAATTGAAAAAATGTCATTTGTTTCACCCCCGAACAGAGAAAGGACATCGATAATCTGCTGACAAAATTTCTGGCGGCTATCACCACGATGGATTTCATTAAAGAACTGACCGTCCTTAATAAATATTACTCGGTGGCAGTAACTTGCTGATTTAGAATCATGGGTTACCATCACCGTAGTTACTCCTGTGTCTCTATTGATTTTTTCAAATAGCTCCATCACATCTTTTGCTGCTTTGGAATCCAGGTTTCCCGTAGGTTCATCCGCCAGCAGAAGTAAAGGCGAGTGAATTATTGCACGGGCAATAGCTGTGCGCTGAGCCTGTCCACCCGATACTTCATAAGTCCTTTTTGTAAGGATATTTTCTATATTAAGCTTTGCTGCTACTTCCTTCAGTTTTCTATCCATTGTAGATACTCTATGTCCATCCAATGTCAAAGGAAGCACAATATTCTCACCGATGGTTAAGGTGTCAATTAGATTGAAATCCTGAAAAACAAACCCGAGCTTTTTTCGTCTGAATAATGCTAGCTTTGAATTATCGACACAATAAGTTATTATTCCGGAAATCTATTGAATTTATCTAAAAAACCCTATAAAATCTAAATAATAAAAATAATCTAAAAGGAGTGTTTATATGTCAATAGAATGGACTCCTAACTTGTCAGTAGGTGTTAAACATATTGATGAGCAACACAAAATATGGTTTGAAAAAGCTAATGAACTGTTTGAAGCCGGAAAAGAACGGAGAGCAAAAGAATATATCAAACAAATGCTTGATTTCTTAGATGAATATACAAAGCAACACTTTAGAGATGAAGAAGCTTATATGGAAAAAATCGGCTACCCCGAAATTGACGCGCAAAAGAAAGCACATGCAAGCTTTATAAATGAACTAGCCAAATTGAAAAGCGAATATGAGAAAGCAGGCGGTAACGTTCTGGTTATACTTAATGCCAACAAAATGGTTATAAACTGGCTTACTAATCACATAAAAGTCATGGACAAAAAAATAGGCGATTATGGGAAAACTCTTTAGTTAATAATATATTTAAGCCATTTTTCAGGCACTTATTTACTTTTACGACTTTAGTGCCTATAAACAATGTTACTATTTTATCCGTAAAACCAGACGAAAGTATAACCGCGGGCACATTATTTATAATTAATAAACACAAGACCAATCAGGCATATAATAACACCGACAAGCTTATTCCAAGTTAATGCTTCTTTATAGAGCAAGGCACCAACAAAAATTAACGCAACGGCAAGAAATGCACTCTGCACAATCTGGGCTGTACTTACTTGCCAACCGGCTCTGTAGGCATAAATCCATCCAACCTCTAACCCGACCAAAACAACTCCAAAGACAAGCGGAGCCCAATTTATTTTACTAAACTCTATAGTGAAATTTGTATCCTTGTTTAATACAAAAAACAGAACCAAGGACGCTGCTGCTGAAACAAAGTAGGTAATCGTTAAAGACGCAAGCGGATTCATGTCATTTGGTACAGCTTTTGCGCAAATTTGATATAGTACATTGGATAATACGACTAAGGCGATAGGCCAAATATAATTGAACATTTTAATATTCCTCCCCACCAATATTTGGCGTGACTGTCAGTAGTTGCCCCACTGCATTCACGGATTATAGCATGACCTCAATGCCACGCACTAGCGATAATTTAGATAAGATAGTATAAAAGCAGCAGCAATGCCAGAAGTACTGCTCCCACTATATAGACTGAAATTATCCGAATCACACTTGTCAAGGCAAACAGGAACAGCAAGAGATAAACAATAGCTTGTCCTTTTTCCGTTGCGGCAAGAGTATGATGTGCTTGCACCCTATCATCGAAAATATTCCTAAGCTTCGCAATCCGGCCATAATAATCATCAAACTTAGCAGGATGGTTAATGTGTGAAAGTCTATGTAACTGATATATTTATTGTCCAAGGGCACAAAGACCATGGATACAACAGCCAGTAACAAAGATATACATAGTACTACTTCTTTTTTTATATAAATCAAGATTGATTTCATCAATCGTTACTCCTTATTAGTAGTTAATCTGTTATTTAAGCGCTATAAAAAAAATAAATCGATAAATAATCGATAAATTTGAAATAGGCATATTTTATTATCTTATTGATATTGATATGAATCGGGTGTTCCAAACTATCATTTGGATTAAAAATATATATTTTGTCAATGGGTCAATTTTTTCAACTTCATCTCCTCTTATTTAACGGAGCCCTACTCCTAAAATTCTACAATCAAACTTGATAGATATCTTTTTCTATCAGATTTTTACTTTTATGCTTAGCTCTATACAATAACTGGTCAGCCTTATTTAATACACCGGTCAACTCGTCACTCCCTACTTCTATGACACTACCACTAATAGTTACCACTAGATCATTTTCCCATTCTATCTCCAGAATTTTTTTGCGGATACGCTCCATTATGTCATATCCTTCTTCCCTGCTGGTATCAGGGAGAATAATTAAAAACTCATCGCCCCCATAACGCCCTACTATATCAGTTTGTCTTAGACTGCTCATGATTGTCTTGGCTGTCCTCTCTAAAACATAGTCCCCAAATAAATGCCCATATGTATCATTAATATTTTTAAAATTATCGATATCTACCATGGCTAGGGTCAATTTTTTCTGCTTCTTACGGGACGCTTCAATCTCTTCCTCTAGGCAAGAAGTAATGTACATTTTATTAAATGCTCCTGTTAGGAAATCAGTTATTGAAAGCTTTTGCAGTTTTTGTTTTTCTTCATACAACAACCTATTCAATTCTTCCGCTTTTTCTTTAGCCTCTTCTATTTGCTTATTCTTTTCCTCATAACTATCTATGAGAACAGCAATTAAAACTACAATAGAAACTAAACAGATAAGAAAGCCAAATAATAAATCTATATATCTGATTAATTCGGACTCATAGCCTACTACTAAATCTGGTCTCTTATACTCAATAAATATTAAAATACTACCAACTATAGCAAATAAAAAAAAGATAATCTTTCTTTGTACTCCAACAAGCAATAAGGAAATTATCCCGGCATTTATAACCATAAAATAGGGAATGCTCCCATAAGTCCCCCCGTTAGCAAGCCACATGGTTGGAAAAAAACAAAACTTAATAATATAACAATTAACAATGCCAGGAGATCATAATTCCCGCTGATTTTGAAGACTATGTATAATCCTACAGTAATTACGCCACAAATAAAGGTTATTAATACAACTTTTGTTCCTAAACCTAAAAAGTAATTCACTAAACTGGTGGAAAATGACATGAAAATACCTACCAAAAAAACCGCATTAAATATCCGGTGTCGTAAAGAAGTATTTTTTCATTCTTCATTCGTAATCCTCCAATGGCCAGCCAGCACCGGCATTGAAATTGCAATAGGCTAAACTTTGCCCCTATAACATCCTATATTTTACCAAATAAAGGAAAATATGAGAACCATTTACTTGCATTTATTGTCGATACGATTCGACGTAATTGCAAAAAGCCGCACATGACGATACTTCCGTCCCCTTGCCACTTTAAAACGATACATCTTCAAAATCAAAATCCAATTTATCTCGTTCTTTAGAAAATTTATATAATTTTCTGTTGTTTAGTATCCAAATCCTTTCGGAAAAATCTCCTGGGGATACTCCTTCTAAAGCATTGTACATATCATACATCCTAGCATCTATCAAATCTAGATGATAAAGCATTTCGGCTTCCGGAAACATAGGCCTTTTAGGACTACCAAATTCCGGTTCATTATGATGGGCAAGTATCATGTGTTGGAGCACTAATGATTTTTCCTCATCTACCCCTATTCGCTTTGCGGTAGAATCAATTAGTTTTACTCCTTGAATAATATGCCCTAAAAGTTGTCCTTCTTTAGTATAACCGGAGACTATACCCAGGGTATTTGAATCCATTTCATCTACCTTAGCTATATCATGGAGTATTATCCCTGCGAAAAGCAAATCGGTATTTAAAAAGGTATAGATTTCGCATAACTTTTCGCCTGATTTTAACATAGTTAGTATATGGTAAAGCAAACCTGATCTTATGGAGTGGTGATTTTTCTGGGCAGCAGGAAAATACATTAATTTTTCCTTCTTCTCTTCAAATATTGTTTTCACTAGCCTGTATATTTCTTGATCCTGAATTTTATCAATGTAGTTTTCTATTTCTAAATACATATCCTCTGGTTTATATGGAGCGGCTGCAATTAAATCTTCTATACTTACTCCATCTTCTTCTCTAGCTGTTCTAATTCTTTTAATTGATAATTGCATTTTTTCTTTCCATTGGGTTACTTCTGCTTGAATTTTTACTACGGCATTTACACTGCAAATTTCTTCATGTTCTTCAGTGCAGTCCCATATTTTTGCGTTTATTTCTCCTGTTTTATCTCCCAAAGTTAAATCTAGATATTTATTATTATTAACAGTAAGCTTTGTCTCGACTGATTTAATAATAAAAAAGCCTTGAAAAACTTCACCTACAACTAACTCATTTATTGTCTTAATCTCCATTACTCTTCTCCTTTAAAATTTTCATCTCTCGTTTGCTTATTATTTTAGCGTACCGATACACAACACTCCACATGGCTCGTTATTAATAACTTAAAATCAGGCCATTAAATAATTAATCTGCTCTGATAAGCTGATGTTGTCCGGATCCCATTTTCTTTCCGGACAGTTCACTATTTCATAAGGGATTTCCAAAGCATCAATAAATTGAGTAAACTTATTATCTAGCCACGGAGGAGTCCAGGCACCGGACCTGCATATATGAATTACCGACACCAAAATACATTTATGGAAATCTTTAAAATTACAGTACTTGATGTTATAAATACTATTCATAGGTTCGAAATTTTCCGGTTTCTCTGCTGTATAAGGGCTATAAAAAATATTCGCTTCTTTGATTTGTTTATCCTTTAGGAGTTTACCTAGCCAGTTGGAACAATTAACCTCAAAGTTAAGAGAAGAAAGCCCGCCATAACCAAGATCGGCGTGAGCATCAAACAAGTATACTACTTTGCAGCTGTTTTCTATTGCTATTTTATATGACAAAGCATGGGAGTCTGAAACATAAGCTTTTGTGTTCTTTACAAATTTGAAGCGTTTCTTGATTTTATTCCAGAAAGTGTCCACTTCTGAAGATATGTGATATGCTTTTTGAATATCCTCTCCCCGTGCTTTCCCTTGGATATATCTTATGTACCAAAGGTTAAGCAAACTCCTGTTATTTTCTAAATAAGTACCCCAATTATTTTTGGTATAAACAAAATAGTCCCAATCTATTGACAGCAGGCACTTTTCCATATCTTAACCTCCTAAATATAAACTGTCCTTTTAAAATATGAGTGCTCTGATGTCTTTTCATAATATATATTAGATGTTTTAGAAAGATTAGGACCGCGATTATCTCATAAGAATTGTGATTAAAATATTGGTATAAATTATTTCAGGTTTAGTACTTACTTCAAAAGAATGCAAATAAATTTTAGCCTATTATTGTTTCTTAAAGTCAATTCCCGATAATACTGTTTTAAAAGGATTATTGCTTATTTATTCCAATTGTCCTCAAAAGAGACTATTTTATAAAAAAGATCAACCGTTTTTTCGATCATAAACATTAAGGACGGTTCTTTTTGTTTTGCAATTCTAAGACACCAAATTTTAAACAAAGCACCGTCCTAATGTTTTTATGTATTCCTTTGTGTTGACAGACCCATCCCCTTGTCACTTTTAAAGATGATTATTCGATGCCCAGAGCAGCTTTCCAATCCTCTTCCTTAAAGCCTACCAGAACAAAGTCATCATCTATTAGAAGGGGACGTTTAACAATCATACCGTCTGATGCCAGTAAACTAAACTGTTCATCATTACTCATAGTCGGGAGCTTGTCTTTCAGATTCAGTTCCTTATACAGCCGCCCACTGGTATTGAAAAATTTCTTCAGTGGTAATCCGCTTTTTTTATGCCAGTCCTTCAGTTCCTCGATAGTAGGATTATTATTTTTGATATGCCTCTCTTCAAAGGCAACGCCGTTTGCTTCCAGCCACTTCTTAGCCTTCTGGCAGGTAGTGCATTTCGGATAACATATAAAAATCATAATCTTCCTCCATTCTCCTTAATGTTTTACAGAAAAATTCCGCACTCTACAGTGCTTGAATTTGTGCTTCTATACACAAAAGGGGCTGTACTTGCTACAGCCCCTTGAATTTAAGTCTGCCTCTAAGAAAATTAACCAACTTGAGTTGTCAAGAAAATAGGCAAAGTCATCTGCTCAATCTGATCTAATAGTTCCTCAAGTTCGTCTAAATGACGATCTTCGTCATTTAGAATTTGGATAAGCATATCCCTTGTTGCATGGTCACCAACCTCACCGGCAAGCGCTATAGCTTCATTATAAGCTTTGATTGCATGTTCCTCTGCTGCACGGTCATATTCTACTTGCTTTGGAACGTCCTCTCCAATACGAATACTACTTAGTTCGGATACGATGGGTTTTCCTCCGAGGAACAGAATCCTTCCGATAAGTTGTTCGGCATGTTTCATTTCCGTAATTGCCCGCTTTTCAAAACTTTCATGTAACTTACCATAGCCCCAGTCTTCACACATTTCTGCATGTACTATGTACTGATTGATGGCAGCAAGCTCGTCCGCAAGCAAAGCATTCAAGGTTTCAATAAGTTTTGGATTCCCTTGCATAAGGATACCTCCTTTTTTAAAATTTGGTATAGGTTTTGACCTAAACCTTCTGTTTTACTAGCTTTCGCTAGTAATTTTTTCATCCTCATTGAAAATTTAAAAATTAACGGTGTGAAATTTTAATTTTCTTATTAGTTCGAATACTATGATTAGATTGTACAGTAATATTTTACCTTTTTTTCTTCCTTATATCAACCATTCTATTATAGGCTTTTATGCTTACTGCTTCATCTGCCAAAAAGCTTGCCTAACTTCACCATAATTGTTTGTCCCATACACAGAGATTCGCTCATATGTTTCAATTAACCTCTAATTATCTTTATATAGAATTCCCTATTTCTTGGTCCGTCAAATTCACAAAAGTAAATTCCCTGCCAGGTGCCAAGCATAAGTTTTCCGTCTTGGATTATCACAGTACAAGAGGAGCCCATAAAAGAGGCCTTTATATGAGCATGGGAATTCCCTTCAAAGTGAAGATATTCTCCATGGACAGGATATGTTCTGTCCAATGCGGCAATCATGTCCCGCACTACATCTGGGTCAGCATTTTCGTTTATTGTAACTCCAGCCGTTGTATGGGGCACATAAATGACTGCTATACCATCCCGTACATTGCTGTTTTTGACTTCTTCGGCAACCTTATTGGTTATGTCAATGAACTGCTGTGGTTTTGTGGTTTGAATTTTGTAGTACATAGTACGGTCCTCCTTCTCTGCTGGAATTTGCAGCTTGTTGTATTTAAAACCTTAAATGAATAAAAGCCCTATAAATATTATACAATATATTTATACGTTATATTTATATATTTGGAAATGTCAATAAAAATATCAATACATTCCAAGCAGGTATTTTAAGTTACTCTTCTATAATAGGTTGCTTGTATAAAAAAGGCTGAATTATTATAATAATATTAACATTATGGCATTTTTTGGTGCTAAGGAGGTAGATTTGATGTCTTGTTACTATATTATCGGCGTTCGGATGGAAAACAGAATTGAAAATGCAGTAAAATTTCAAGAGACACTTACCAAAAACGGCTGTAAGATTAAAGCCCGTTTGGGATTGCATGAAGTCAGTGATAATACATGTTCTAATGACGGGATTATTGTATTGCAACCCTGTGGCAATAAGGAGGATGTTGAGGCCCTGGTTAAAGAGCTCAACAGCTTGGAAGGCATAACGGCAAGGTATATTGATTTAAACTAAAACCAATGTTTGACCATTAGAGTCATAAACCTCCACCGACAGTAATATTACCACTGTCAGTGGAGGTTTATTAATCTTTAATCAACACAATTACTACAAACATCACTTGGTGACTCACAGGGTTTACATGGTTTATCTATATTGTTTATAAGATTATTAATACCTCTATCAGAAATATTTTCTGGAATATTACATACTAGTTTATTATTCATTGCAAGATTTCCTATTGCAGATGTATCAAGTATAATTCCTTTATCCCCATTATGTAATAATTCATTATTAAGTAATATTCCAAAATCACCAAGATTAAATATACCTTCTTTTGCATTGCATTCAATATTGTTTTCACCTGCAAAACTATTCCTATACTCATCAAATATTAATAAAGCTGATGACTTAGCACCTTTGATCTTATTTCCAATAGCCAAAGAATCGTTTCCTTCGGTAATCCATATTCCCTGAGTATTATTTATTGATATGCTATTCAATAATAAATTATTGCTTCCAAATATCCTAAAACCTGAATCTCTATGTCTTATGGCTATATTGGATATGAAAACATTGTTACTATCAGCAGATGAAGAGGCTTCAAAAGCATCAACAAAACCGTCTTTAACTATATTCTCTATAATCCAATTATTTGTACTTCCTGAGCTTAATTTTATGCCATCTGAGCAATAACATATTTCATTTTTCCAGATTAGATTCCCACTAGAGCCAAATAAAAATATTCCATCGTTGAGCACATTATTAATTCTATTATTTATGATTCTGTTGCCTGATCCAGATTCAATAAATATACCATCAACCCTATAATGTCTTATATTAATTCCTTCTATCGCTACTCCCACCACATTTGATAATGTAAAAGCTACTAAGAGGGTACTTTGGCCATCGAAGACTACTCCCGGACCTTTCGCTACAATTCGGATATAGTTTTTAGTAATATTTACTGTTTGAAAAT
>ENA-OWOZ01002461-OWOZ01002461.1-bioreactor-metagenome-genome-assembly--contig:-NODE-2461-length-13876-cov-3.079354_pt1 | contig 13876 bp, 13 predicted proteins | sample MGYA00238140_ERZ651804 | MGnify/ENA primary metagenome ERZ651804 (study PRJEB26910, sample SAMN07631232) | bioreactor metagenome | isolation source: Switchgrass digestor | place: USA: Dartmouth... | reverse complement strand
TCAAGCCAGCTTTTCGGCAAGCTCGCGGAGTCCCGCCTCGAAGTTGACACCGAACCGGATGTCGGTACCAGCGGCTTTGGTGCGCAAAATGCTTTTAACCGTGAAATCCACTGCTATTGAGGTGGACTCAGCAAGGCTTTTGCCGCTAATCAGCGACGCGACGAGCGCGCTGCCGAACACGTCGCCGGTGCCGTGGTAGTATCCTTCGATAAGCCGGTCGAAAGCGTAGCTAACCTCGCCGGTGCGAGCGTCATATGAGGCGGCGCCGAGGTGGTCGCCTTTGAAGTATACGCCGGTAAGTATCACCTGTTTCGGACCGAGCTTTGAGAGGCGTTCGAGGATGCCTTCAATGTAACTTTGCGTATAAGGACCTTCGAGGTATGGCTCGTCAAGCAGCAGAGTCGCCTCGGTTATGTTCGGTATAATAACGTCAGCCTTTGCGCAGAGCTTTCTCATGCCGGAGGGGAAAGTGGGCGGAAATACCTTGTAAAGTACGCCATTGTCGGCCATCACCGGGTCGACGACAATGAGGTTATCCGCACTGCGGAACCGGTCGAAAACCTCCGAGACGACGTCTATTTGCTCAAACGAGCCGAGAAAGCCAGAGTAAAGCCCGTCAAACTCAAGTCCGAGCGACTGCCAATGCGAGGCGATAGGCAAAATCTCATCTGTTAGATCGAGGAATGTATACCCGGTGATGCCTCCGGTATGGGTGGAGAGCAGCGCGGTGGGGATAACGCTGCACTCGATGCCCGCGGCGGAGATAATAGGCAGAGCGACGGTTAGCGAGCACCGCCCAAAGCAGGAGATATCGTGAATCGCTGCTACTCTTTTTTGCCTTTTCATGTCGGTTCAGCCTTTCGGTAAGTGTGCGAAGCGCATTGCCCATGCGCTTTGATGCTTTAATTATACATCATTTTTCATCGGAAAACAGCGGGGTCGAGAGGTAGCGCTCGCCGGTGTCGGGCAGGATTACGACGATGGTTTTGCCTTCGCTTTCAGGGCGTTTAGCGATTTCAGTTGCCGCCCACACGGCTGCACCCGACGAGATACCGACAAGTAGCCCTTCGAGCCTAGCGATCGCGCGCCCGGTAGCGAACGCGTCCTCGTTTTTGACGCGCACAATCTCGTCGTAAATCGAGGTGTTGAGCACTTTCGGGACAAACCCTGCACCAATGCCCTGGATTTTATGCGGTCCCGGCGCTGAACCGGAAAGGACAGCAGAATCGTAAGGTTCTACTGCAATGATTTTGATATCAGGATTTTTTTCTTTGAGCACTTCCCCTACGCCGGTTATGGTGCCGCCGGTGCCGACACCCGCAACAAAGGCGGCTATCTCGCCGTTGGTGTCCCGCCAGATCTCTTCTGCAGTGGTTTCTCTGTGGATTTGAGGGTTTGCAGGGTTATTGAACTGCTGCGGCATAAAAGAATTCTTTATCTGTGCTGAAAGCTCTTCAGCTTTGCGAATGGCTCCCTTCATGCCATCTTTTCCCGGAGTGAGCACCAGCTCGGCATTCAGAGCCTTTAAAAGATTTCTACGCTCGATGCTCATCGTATCCGGCATCGTGAGGATCAACCGGTATCCTTTCGAAGCTGCCACAAAGGCAAGCCCTATACCGGTATTGCCGCTGGTGGGTTCGATGATGACCGTATCCTTATTGATTATTCCGCGCTTTTCAGCATCGTTTATCATCGCCAGAGCAATCCTGTCCTTTACGCTCCCCAGCGGATTGAAATATTCAAGCTTTGCTACAAGGCGTCCCCTTAAGCCTTGTTCCCTGTTATAATCCGTCAATTCCAAAAGCGGAGTGTTTCCGATGAGCTCCGTAAGCTTGTGTAATATACCAGCCATTAATTTTACCTCCATTTATGTATTTATATTATTCATATATGTTTACTGTGTTTTAATTAAAATGCATTATATTCTACCACCCCAAAAAATGTCAATACTTAACAATAAAATCCAGATAATCAAATCTCAGATATGCCGTTATAGGTCAGCGTTGTCAGCCATGGGAAAAAGTGGTTTCCAATCTTACAGGACGAGCGTATAACTTTCGGGATATATCTTTACCCCCGGGTATTCCTGCCGCATCTGCGCGGCATCGCTGACAGTGACGGAACACATTGATATAGGTCTCAGCTTCCGCTCGTGTCTTGCTGATCAAGTCGCATCCGGGTACACTGCACCAGCTTAAGTTATGTTGCGGAATGAGTGGTATGATATTAAATAAGTCAGCCCCGTGCGCCGCAACGGTTTTAGCCACTACCGGCACGTGGTCGGCATTGATCTCCGGAATCAGCACAGTGTTGACCTTTACGTTAGTGCCTGCTCGGGATACTTTCTCAATGCCCGCCAGCTGGTTTTTGATGAGGATTTCCGCTGCTTCATACCCCTCATAGAGTTTGCCGTGATAAACTATACTCTTGCATATCTGTGCCTGTATCTCCGGGTCAATCGCATTGACGGTGACGGTCAGGCTGTCAATTCCCACATCGGCAATCTCATCGGCATAGTCCAAAAGCAAAAGTCCATTAGTGCTCATGCACGTAATAATATCAGGGAATTCTTTTTTTATAAGGCGGAAGGTTTTCAGAGCATGCGGTGTGGCCAGCGCATCTCCCGGCCCTGCTACGCCTGCAACGGTAATGTCTGCATACAAAGCGATTGCTTTTCGAATAACTTCAACGGCTTCCTCCGGAGATATGATTTCCCTTGCCACGCCAGGATGGTTATCAACGTCATTGATACTGCGCTGGCAGAAATTGCAAGCGATATTACAGCCAGGGGATACCGGTAGATGAATACGTCCTTTATTGTTCTTTGCCCCCACTGCAAAACAGGGATGATTTTTTTGCAAGCTTTCAAAGGTTGCTACCATGATATTCCTCCTTTCTTTCAGTCCCAACAGCAAATCACACCCCATTAAATGTCACTTGCATATATGCCAGGTATGCTTTGTTGGCTTAACTTCCCGTCATCCATTCTATAAACGCCGTTTCCATAACCGATTGCATCCAAGTCGTGGGTGACCAGCAACACCGCTGTGCCGCTTTTTGCGATTTCAGCAAATAGTCTCATGATGTGATCTGTCGTTTTTATGTCAAGGTCATTTGTAGGTTCATCGGCCAACAGGAGCTTTGGGTTATTGATAAGGGCGCGGGCTATGGAAACTCGCCGTAGCTCTCCACCCGACAAATGATGTGGATAAGCGTTCGCTAAGTGGGCTATGCCTAACCCTTCCAGTAGCTGTAAGGCTCTTTCAGTGGCATCGCCTTCTCGGCGCCATAGAAAATACGGAATGCGGACATTATCCAGCACAGTGAGGCAGGAAAGCATACTTTGCTCCTGGGGAATATAACCGATTGTGGAATTTCGGAGCAGCGAGGCTTCGTTATCATTGAGTGAGAGCATGTTTTTACCATCAATGCGTATCTCTCCGGCCGTGGGGGTCAGCAATCCGGCGATCAGGTTCAACAAAGTGCTCTTTCCGCTCCCAGAGCGACCGACAATGGTAAAATGATCTCCCTCGTTCATTTGTAGATTAACATCTCTAACCGCGTAGAAAGGTTTATTGCTCTGCCTGTATTTCCTATCCAGGCCCTTAACTTCAAGAAGCATCCTACTCACCCTCCCTTAATGTGATATAGGTTTCGGCACGGCTGATTTTTGCGGCAGATTTTGCTGAAGCAATCGGACCGATTGCAATCGATATAATCAATGTGCCTGCCAGAATCACAACAATCAAAGGTACGGACGGCTGTATATAGGGAAGCTTCAAGGTGTTTTCAATAAAAACATTGAAGGGGAATATGAATAAGACAGACAGCGCTATGCCGATGATTCCGCCCGTCACACTGATATACAGGGATTCGCGGAGCAGTATTCCGGCGAGTTTTTTACGAGTTGCGCCAAGAATACGCAGGGTGGCAAATTCCTTTTTGCGTTCGTTAGCCGTAACAGAGAACACCAGCGTCAATATAACAAGGGTTAACACCAAAAAGGCGGCGGAAAACATGTGCAAAAACATGTCAAAACTGCCTAGGCTTTTTGTGATTCCAGCAATTATGTTCTGGGTTCTTACAATCTGTATGCCTTCTGCTGTCTTAAGAATATTGGAGATAACCTGCTCTATCGCATAGCCGTCTTCCACCTTGATCAAGATTGACGAAATCGATGCATCCGGGTTTGCATCGGATAAAAAATTCATACCTTTTTCTTTTGCACGGGTGAACAAATCTTTGATGGTTTCTGTTGTGGCAAATACCGATTGATCAAGTCCTGTCCCGGTTTCATCGAGCTTTGCGGCTACGGGATATTCTTTGCCATAAAATTTAACGGAATAATGATCTCCAATATGAATATCGCTGCCAACTATCAATGCACCATCCTCTATCTTCCCGCCGATGGTTTCTCGTATCCATGGCTGAATAGAAAAATCTGTAGCCGGGTCAAAGCCGATTATCTGTACAGGAAGGTCGCAGCACTCCTCACCTAAGGTGGTGAGATAAAACTGCGCAGTCAGTTTTGATATTCCTTCGGCATCTTTAATCCTGTCTAAAACTGACTTTTTAAAATAGAAGCAGGATGGCTCTCCGGTCAAAAGGATGGACTCCTGGGCACCTTCATACCCCGTCGGCACCACAATTAAATCCGCTCCAAAGCGTGCTTTTACATTGTTGAGGCCGTTTTTCAAGCTTACAGATAATACCATTCCGCTGAAAAGTACAAAGGAAAGCGCTACCACCGCCAGCACCAGCGCAACAGTACGAAAAGGCTTCCGTTTTAGATTCATATAGGAAAACTTACTCATGCTTAACGCTTGTGCCATTCGACATTACCTCACTGTTTCCGGCTTTCCAGAGATACAACGCATTCAAGCCTGCAAAGACTATAATAAGGATGCTGACAACACTAATGGCAGGAAGTGCCAGTGCTCGGCAGGTCATGTGCTTACTGCCGCAGACGCCGATTAAGACGTTTGGGAGCAGTAAAGCGAGAAGGCCTAAAGCTCCTCCGGCAATGCTAATCCCTATTCTAAGTTTACGATCTTTGAACAACGCCACCAATACACCGATTACTGCAGTCAATGTTCCAACGGCGAGCTCTGCTTTTGCTGTGTTCTGGCATCTCATGACCATCATCCCATCCTGGCAAACCGGAAAAATCGTATACGGCCCAATAGCCAACAATGCACCCAACACGATAAAGACAACACATGATAGTATTCTGTTTCCCATTCTGAAAACCCCTCTTTTATTGATTTTTAGAAAAATGTGTCTAAGCTGATCGGCTAGAGTTGAAATATAGTAATGCATATAGTAATGCTGTTTATCCAAGCTGTCCTGCTCATCTAAGCAAAGATTTGAAAAAAAGTCCCATTGACCTCACTGGTCCGGCGTTACCTGCGATGATATCTTAAGATAACTGCTGCTTCTTTCAAGTGCAGTATGCCATAGGGGTAATTCTTCTACAAATCTAAAATAAAAAGCGCTTGGACATCGAGATCTCACGAACCGACAACCAAACGCTTTTACAACTTAGCCTTTCTCCTATCCCTTAGCATATAAGGCCATATAGTTTAAAGACGCAGTTTGGAGACCGGAACCGCAAGCTACAACATGCACATTTGTGACAACAGCACATTCCTACTGTATGAGCATTTAACGTACACTCGTAACACATAGTTCCCCCTCCTCCAAGACTCAATTCATACTAATAATATATGTTTAATATGTTACCATTATATTCTATTTAATCCATATTGTCAAAGGTTTTTTGAAAATATTTTGCAACTTATTTTTCGCGTTCAAGAATATTGATTTTTATATGAAACCCCCAATTTATAAATCCAATAAAAAAAAAGCATTCCGAAAACACTCCTTCGAAATCCTGCGAATGTTTCAGAACACCTTAAACTCTTACCCATTGGCAATGATTAAGATATTGTATAAATTTCCTCGGACTTAAATACCCCTTTGCCATTAAGCAATTTTAGCTCTCTTTCCCGCTTCCAACGACCATAAGCAGCCATAAGGTTTTAAGGAAAGCAGAATAAACACAATAATATACCGATATCCTCAGTGAATATCATCCATTCACGTCCGAAGCCTGGACAAGGCTTTGGCTGAGACCAACAGTTTTAGTTACCGGCAAAGTGAAACATATACTATGGACCTCAGATTTGAATTCAGTATTTTGCTTTATATCATCCATAATTATGTCAGCGGTTTCACTGCTGGTAAGGGTTAACATCACTTCTTTTTTCGAATAATTGATAAATTATCAACCGATTTCCAAAAATAAGCCTGTTAATAATTTTACTGTTTTATCTCACAAACTATTGAATCAAAAATGCTTTATTTTCTACTCTTGATAAAATCCTTTATCATTTCAGCAAAGATATTGTTTCCATTGCTGTCGGTAGCATGTGTGTATTCTACGTGGTTATAGCCCTTCATCAGCTTAAAGGTAAGCTTCTTCTCATCATATCCAAAATTCTTTAATGTGGAGCAAAACAGATATGTCTGCTCCAGGCGGTTTGGCAAGTCATGGTCGGCAACTAAAACCATCAGCGGTGGTTCAATTGGATTTTCACCAATATGATAAATCGGAGCCGCATCATCGATAATAACCCTGCGGGTATCCAAGCCGCGCTCTCTGAGTACATTGAAATGGGTTGTAGGCTGCGCTGCATCAAAGATATAACCCGATATTTCGTTAGGATCAATTCCATGCTTGCCCAGGTACTTTTTATCAAAACAGAGCATCATGGAAAGGTATGCGCCTGCTGATGAACCGGCGATATAAATTTCTTTGCAGTTTCCATATTCTTTAATATGGTGGAACACCCATTTAACAGCCGAGGCAGCGTCCTCAATAAACTCCGGATACTTCGCATCAGGATACATTCTATAATCTGCCGTTGCAACCGCAATACCGCTTTTAACAAGACTTTCATACACATCTGCATCAGATAGTTTGTCCCCGCCTTCCAGGCCACCACCGTGAAAAAACACCATAATGGGAAATTCATTGCTTTCCGGCAAATATAGATCAAGCTTGCATGCTTCAAAGCAGTCATAAGAAATGTCTTTTATGATCTTCATGCTCTTTCTCTCCTTAGCTTGGATATTGTAATAAGTACGTCCATAAGCGCAATCTAATAATACGTTCATTCAAATTGTACCAATATATATTTAAAGATGCAAATCCGCCATATTATATTCATCGTTATTTTTATGGCAAATTTATGCCAGCAGACCTCCCGGCGTCATAACAACAAGGTCTGATTTTCTCAAAAAAAAGCATTTATATGTTCCTGTGATCAATGGCAGTAAATTTATAGTTTACATTTTCAATCACATTTGCTCTTTCTTTAATAGGTTTGCAAACCAATAAAAATTTTAAAATCGAAAGGGTGATAAAAATGTCTACAATCAAATCTAATTGCACGGCTTATTATGGACCTCATGAAGCACGTTACGTTGCGGCTGAATCCCTTGCAACTGGCACTGTAGTTACCGCTTTGTCTAAAGAAACCTATGCCACATCCAAGGGCTCTGAAGTATGGGTTTTTATTGAATGGGGAAGTGCTGGCAGTAAGAAAAGAGGTTATGTAAAATCAGATTGGCTTAACATAACAGAAAACATAAGCACCAAATCCCCATATACGGAATCTGGGACAGGTGCTCGTTGGGTAAAACTAAATATATCACCAACAGTATATAGAGGACCTGATTCAGTTAGCACAACTACTAACACACAGTATTCCAGCGCAGGGTCATTAAATGCTAAGGAACAAGTCACATATCTGAATGAAAAAGTTAATAACTGGGCGCTTATTGAATATAGCATTTCGAATGGGAAAATGAAACGCGCTTATGTCAATGCTGATAATCTTACCGGTACGATTTCTTCTATATCTATAGCTTCTCCTGGTATAGCGTATACAGTTCGTGATAGAACCATTCCTGGGCATTTACCTTATGGAGGAGGCAGCCTTAATCAGGGCTTTAATGATACTAATACTACAATCTACAAGGGTCATTTAGGATATGATATAGGTGCTCCTAATGATTTCATCAAACCCTTATTCGAGGGTACCTATGTTTCAAGCAAAACTTCCAACTCTGGTGGAAATGGCAGAACGATTACCCTTAAGCATGTTGTCAATAACGAAACCTTTTTTACCACATACTGCCATATGGCAAGTGTTGAGTCCTTTACTAATGGGCAAAAGGTTTTCCCAACAACAATCCTAGGCATGATGGGCGGATCTGGTAATGGGAAAGATGATTATTATAATCCGCATTTACACCTAGCTCTTTATACCGGTAAAGCACAAGACTCACCATACGGTTATTGCGATGAGACAGCTAAAAAAACATTCGCTGAGGTTGTTGTAAGTCCGGGATCTACAGAAGGCTATTACTATGGAGCCGACACTACTTATTATCCGAGATGCGGAGGTGTACGATTCTATGATCCTTACCGAGTCTATACAAGTGGAGCAGCAATTATAACAGCAATGAAAAATAAAACCTAAGCAAATAAACGCATGCTAAAAAAGTTGACAACCGATGATATGTCGGTTGCCAACTTTTTGCATTCTGATATGGTATACTTGTATATTTCACCAATTTAATTTTTTCTTCACAGCTAATTAAAAAGTAGAATTGACAGCATAGCGTATAATTGTGCCATTCTCATCCAAGTAAATTCTATATCTAAGACCGTAATCTTGAACAACGAGCATGTCTAAATGGAAATATGGATCATCCAGCTCGATCCGCGCATATGAAAAGCGATCAACATAATATAAGTACTCGTATTCTTCCTCCCGCCATTCCTTTTCGGGTGTGTCATCGTTACTTAAGAAGCGGGAAGTGATATCTTCAAGCGTGTCCCCAATTTTTAGGTTGCGAAAAATGGGTATACCCACTCCCCATGCCTCTATACCAATAAGGCCTTGACTTTCATAAGGGGAACGCATCGGATCCCATCTGTAAATACTAATATCTTTATATGTGCGTATTTCAGTGTAATCATCACCTTCGCTCGGTACTGATTCAACAGAGATGGGGTTACCGAATAGTTCGTCCAATTTTGCTGTATCCTCCACAATTGATTCTATCTCGCAATAAAACTGTCCTTCTTCATTATATGAATAAGCTGTGTTGTATAGCTTTTGATCAAAAGGGGGAACTTCCAGCTTGGAACCATCAGTTTTATTGGTGTCCGTATCGTTTACAACGCTATCATGGTTTAAGGTTTGTTCGTTTTCATGAATAGTGGAAGCTTCCAGTTTGGAATCTTCAGTTATATTGGTATTCATATCACTTACAATACTATCATTGCTTGAGGTTTGCTCGTTTTTAGAAACATTTGAGCTGTCTTGTGAACATCCCGAAAATACCAGCATAGCAAAGATAATGAATAAAGATATAAGAATGCCGCTTATTAACTTTCTTATAGAAATACCTCCTTTTATCCCACTAGCAAATAAAAACTAAGGTGGATCATTGTCTCAATTTACAGTATATTATATACATATTTTTGTTGTATATAAATAACTGCTATAATAACCAATGTATGTAAAAATTTTAGCTTCTAATATGTTGCAGATTGCCATTAAAATTGTCTTTATTATATAGATTGATTTAAGCCTATTGGTGATACCAGAAAGCAAGATGGGCAAATGAAGGTAGGCTAAGATGAAATGGAATCATGGGAAGGAGGATTTCCATGAAACTAAAAATGACGAAAAAAATAGTTTGCTTCTAGAATTCTATTTCATGAATTTAATTTCCTCGGTCCCTTTAATGCCTCATCTAGTTGAATAAAAGTATCAAATAATCATGAAAGTCCGTCAATCATGATTTTATGCTTATCATAAAACATTTGAAATTTATAAACTTTCTAAATTTCTTGTTGCATCTTATCTTACTTGTTGTCTTTATTATATGAGAAATAAATATGTGCAATTCCGGTTATATTTCATCGTAAAAGAGAAGGGCAAAAAATAGGGCATCAGTAGCCTGGGGGTGACGCTGTACTGGCACGCATAATAAAAATATTTGGTAAATGTTGACAATTATCTTCTTCAAGTGTAGAATATTATTAGCTACTTCATTTGTAGAAGGAGAATTGATATGAATAAGAAGATAAAAAGATTGCCGGATTCGGAGCTTGATATAATGCTTGTGATATGGGAAGCAGGCAAGCCTGTTTCAAGAGCCTACATTGATGAGCGTCTGAGAGAGAAAAAGAATTTGGCAGTTACAACGGTATTGACCTTTCTTTCCCGTCTTATTGAAAAAGGTTTTGTGACCTGTGAAAGACAGGGCAAAATGAACATTTATTCTGCCGCTATAAAGGAGGAGGACTATTTGGCAAGCGAAAGCAAATATTTCCTGGAAAAGCTTTACAGGGGCTCACTTAAAACCTTTGTCGCAACACTCTATAATAATAACGACATAAATGATGACGAAATCTCTGAACTCCAAGAGTTCTTAGATAAGGCCAGGGAGGGGAGAAAAAATGATTGAAGCTTTATTTCGTAAGATTATTGAGATTACACTTACTGCATCTGTCATAATCACCGTTTTGCTCCTGATTTCTCCATTACTTAATAAGAAGAAATATACCGCAAAGTGGCGATACTTCGTATGGCTTATTCTTGCTGTCCGGCTGGTTATTCCTATTAATTTTACGCTGCCAAATCCACCCGTTGTCATTGAACCACATGCAATACAGACTATGTTCTCTCCAGCTCCTGCAATTTCCCCTTCTGCGGCAGTTGCTCCGTCAAATATAGACGCAGACGCAAATTTTGTAGAAAACACCGGAGAGATAACGCAGCATACTGTGGTAAGCTTAGAGCAAATCATTTCAATCCTTTGGCTTGCCGGCATCATTCTTTTTATCTCCTATCAATATATCGGCTATGCTCTTTTCAAAAAATCCGTTTTGCGTTGGAGTATACCCGTTCGTGACAAGAGAATAATCGAAATACGGAATCAATTACTTGCAGATATGAGTATTAAGAAAAGTATTAAGGTAATGACCTGTAAAAAAATATCTAGTCCTATGATGATGGGAGTTTACAGACCTGTAATTCTTCTTCCCCATGAGGATTTTTGCATTGACGATTTAAAGGTTATCCTGAAACACGAGTTAATTCACTATAAGCGTCATGATATCTGGTATAAGTTGTTTTTGATGTATGCCAACGCTGTCCACTGGTTTAATCCGCTGGTGTATCTTATGGTATGTGAAGCAAGCAAGGATATAGAAATTTCATGTGACGAAGAAGTTGTAAAAAATGCCAACATCAGATTCAGAGAGCAGTACTGTGAAGTTATTCTATCGGCAATGCATCGGAGACATGAGCGAAAAACTGTTTTCTCCACATTTTTTTATGGCAGTAAAAAGGTGATGAAGAAGCGACTTATCAATATATTGGATATGAGTAAAAAACGACATGGTATTGTTGCACTGTGCTCGGTTGTGCTTATAACAGTTTTTTCAGGATTGTTTGTCGCCTGTCAAAACGACAAAATAGCAAGTGCAGAGTTGATAGATAATATTTCGCTGCTTGATAGCGGGAACTCATATTCATTTACCAATGACAAGCTGGTGATTTCTTATAACAAAGGAGCGGTGTCGGCAGAAGTGCCTCTGACGATTGATCCAAGCGACCCGGCGGTTCAGAACCAAATAGGCATTTATATTTCAAAGGAAAAAACCGCTGTTGCATATCACAGCTTGAATAACCCGGGAAAGGTTGAAGTACTTATAAGCGATGATATGGGGCAGACTTGGAACACATATCCTGTTGAGGGGACAGAAACAAAGAAAGATTTTTTTTACGACAAATTGATTGGATTTACAACACGCAAAGATGGCTGGCTTGTCCTCGGCGGCTCGGTTTCAACTGGGCATCAGTACCATTATATCTATCTGACAGCAGACGGAGGCAAAACATGGACCGAAACGGGCAACCTCAACAAAATCTATGACCATGTTATCACTGGTGCCGGTTTTGCAAATAATAAGATCGGATTTATTTGCTTCCGTTACGTAAATGAAATTAATCCTGTTGTTTACCGCACTGAGGACGGCGGAAAAACATGGGAAAAGTGTGACATTTCCATACCCGAATCTTATATTTACTCATATGCAATCCCGTTATCCCCTTCCTTTCATGGTGCTAACGGTGTGCTGCCGGTCATTCTGCGCGATAATGAACAACAGAGAGAAATCACAATACAGTTTACCACATCGGACTATGGTAGAACATGGGTATATGACAGTGAATATCAACCAATAATAGTCCAGTGACGAAAGGTATTATCCTATTACCACGCATACTAGTGGTAATAGGTTTGTAGGTTAATCCGATCCAAGCTATAGAAAGTGCAGGAGAAGAAGCTATCATGGGGTATAGCATCGGTTTGAAAGTAGAGGCTCTATATGAATATAGCCTTAATAAAGGCGGTTAAACAATTTGGAGATAAAGTGGAAAAAGGTATACGGCTGATAGAAATAACATTATATGGAGCCAGCGGCTCTAGGCAGAGAGAACGTAAAAATATATGAGATAAATGGAAATACTGTAACGCCCGTATGGGATTATGACACTTTAAAGGCCTGTTCGCAACCCGTAGAAAGTAAAAATCTATTTTTATATGAAAGCAGTTTCTTTAGTTATTCCCTGTAGTATTATTCTAAACCTGGATACGATGAGAAAGATGCTATGCGGGATAATCATCGTAAATGAGACCAACGAAATTATAAATTAGAGCTAAACCTAAGTTAGTTCTGTTTATATCTGATCAGTGATTTTGTGAATCTTCAGCCTTATCCATGAACCATTAAAAATTAAATTTTATTGTTTACAAATAGCATAATTGCGTCTCTTTATATAGTGTACCCGGTAAACGGGACAAGGTGGTAGTTGTCAGTCAGCGCAGAAGAATTGGGCAATGCTTCTGCAGTCGATAACGCCCTTTACTGATAACAACCAATCATACTAAGAAAGGAGACGAATTTTATGGCAAATGGATTTGACTCTTATACACCGTTAACGCAGGCTACTCTTGATGCTGCAAAGAAAGCTGGCTACACTTTTGCAATACGCTATTACGCAACAAACACGTCCTTAGATAAGGTTATGACGCGTGATGAGGCACAACGCATTTCAGATAACGGCCTCTATGTAGTATCTGTTTTTCAAGACTTTAACAACGATTACAAGTATTTCAACACATCTTATGGTACTGCTGATGGCAAAGCTGCATACAACTATGCTAAAAACACCATAAAGCAGCCATCCGGCACTCCTATTTATTTCGCAGTGGATTATGATGCCGAAGATTCTGAGGTAAAAGGAGGTATCCTCGATTATTTCACCGCTATCAAACAGGTATTTACTAATCTTGGCGGAGAGTACAAGATCGGAGTATACGGCTCTGGCGCCGTGTGTCAATATATAAAAGATACCAAGAATCTTGCACAATTTTCATGGCTTTCCATGTCAACAGGATGGAGAGGGTATCAATCCTACCTTGATGGCAAGACATGGAACTTGCGCCAGATTAAAAGCATTACTATTAACGGCGTGAGCTGTGACTCCGATGAAAGTAGTTCATTGGGTGGTGGAGGTTGGAAGTTATAACAACTTCCCTTATAAAAAGGGGCTGTCTCAAAATAAAATTTGAGATTAGCCCCTTTTCTGTGCCATATAACACAAAAGACAGGTTCAGAGGACCTGTCAAATGCGGAAAAATATAGTTGTGAAAACAATATTATTGCAACAAGGTTATACCAAAAATAGCGGAACAATTCAATTAGTTCTGCCAATCGCAACAG
>ENA-OWOZ01002453-OWOZ01002453.1-bioreactor-metagenome-genome-assembly--contig:-NODE-2453-length-13913-cov-4.485400_pt1 | contig 13913 bp, 11 predicted proteins | sample MGYA00238140_ERZ651804 | MGnify/ENA primary metagenome ERZ651804 (study PRJEB26910, sample SAMN07631232) | bioreactor metagenome | isolation source: Switchgrass digestor | place: USA: Dartmouth... | reverse complement strand
ACGGATCTTTGCGTCCGTCCTGGTGTCTACCGCACTGGTGGAATCGTCCAGAATCAATATTTTTGGTTTCTTTAACAATGCTCTTGCAATGCAGAGCCTCTGCTTCTGTCCGCCGGATAAGTTGGCTCCTCCTTGCTCAACATAGGTGTCATAGCCCTTGGGGAACTGATTGATGAATTCATCGGCACAGGCAAGCCTGCAGGCCTCAACCATCTCTTCATCAGTTGCATCTTTGTTTCCCCAGCGGAGATTCTCCTTGATAGTTCCGGAGAATAAAATATTCTTCTGTAACACTACTGCAACCTGGTTACGCAGGGCTTCCAAATCGTAATTTCTTACATCCACGCCACCTACTTTTACAACTCCTTCGGTGGCATCATACAGACGGGGAATTAACTGAATAAGGGATGATTTGGATGATCCTGTACCGCCGATTATTCCAATGGTTTCTCCGGATTTAATTTCAAGATTTATGTTTTCCAATGCCATTCTCTCAGCCTTTTTGGAATACTTAAAACTTACGTTCTCAAAGGAAATTGAACCATCCTTCACGTTATAAATCGGATTATCAGGATTTTTCAACGTACTTTCCTCACTAATTACTTCAACAATACGCTTAGCCGATTCACTTGCAATGGTAATCATTACAAATACAAAGGAAAGCATCATCAAGCTGCTAAGAATCATAAAATTGTAGGTTAATATGGCAGAAAACTGCCCGACGTCAAAGTCCAACCCACGGCTGGTAATTATGGTATATGAACCGACAGATAGAACGAAAACCATAACTACATACATACAAAACTGCATTAACGGACCATTAAGAGCCAAAATTCGTTCAGCTTTTGTAAAGTCAGCACATACATCCTGTGCTGCAACTTCAAATTTCTCTTTTTCATAATCCTCACGAACAAAGGATTTTACAACACGCATGCCTTTAATATTTTCTTGAATGGATCTGTTCAATGCATCATATTTTTTGAAAACTTTCCTGAATAACGGTAATGTTTTGGAAATTACCAAACCTAAACCAATTGCAAGCAAGGGTGCAACCACTAGAAAAATCCATGCCATTCGCCCGCCCATTACAAAGGCCATAACAAATGCGAAAATCAGCATTAAAGGTGCACGAATTGCAACTCTTATTATCATCATATAGGCATTTTGTACATTGGTTACATCGGTGGTCATACGGGTAATCAATGAAGAAGTCTGAAATTTATCAATGTTTTCAAAGGAATAATCCTGAATGCTATAAAACATATCCTTTCTTAAATTCTTCGCAAACCCGCTGGATGCCGTAGCACTGGTTGATCCTGCAATGGCACCGAACATCAACGACAAAAATGCCATGATAATCAAGACAGCACCATATTTTATAATGGTATTTAATCCACAACCGCCTTTAATTTCATTGACTAGAGTTGCAGTTATAAATGGAATTATACATTCAATTACTACTTCCAAACTTATCAGTATCGGAGTTATAATTGACAGCTTTTTGTACTCACGAATACTTCGAGCCAATACTTTAAGCATATCACACCTACCCTTTCCATAAAAAATGAGTATTGTTCATCCACCAAATTTAAGTGATAAACGCTACTCGTTTTCTGTATTAACAACAATTTTTATATTCAGTAAAATTTTTATAATATTTTTCTGCCAATATACTTGTTATGTAATATTGATCAAACGCAGCTTTTTTTATTATTTTACTTCCAATTTAGTCTCGATAAATATAAAAAATGTTTTGCCACTATGAACTTATAGTGGCAAACAAAAATGATTATAATATTTTATCAAAATTCTCCTATACAGTCAAAGGATAATTTTCCCTAATAATCAAGGTTTTGAGTTTTTTTTATTTTTGTGCAAAATTTAAAACTTAAAAAAATCCTTCGGTAAATAAAACTTTTGATTATTAATAACAATCTCTTGAATTTCCTCTAAACTCCTGGAATCCTCAATTTCACTGATTTCTTTATTTATTTGCTCCATTTTCATATCCAGTTGCCTAACCGTATTGGCCGCATCCCTTAGTTCATTTCTTAATTTTTCGGGAACTTCCTTGTTGCATTTGTAATAAATTTTATGCTCCAAACTTGCCCAAAAATCCATTCCAATGGTACGAATTTGAATTTCCACTCGGACATTCTCTATTCTGTCAGACATGAAGACAGGAACTTCCACAATCAAATGCAAACTTTGATAACCGTTAGGCTTTGGGTTTTTTATATAATCCTTACATTGAATGACCTTAATATCTTTTTGATTTTCAAGCATTTCACTTATTTTATAAATATCAGAAATAAAGGAACAAACAATACGAATCCCTGCTATATCATTAATATTCTCTCTAATTGAAGGTAAGGATAATTCACATCCTTTTTTTCGCACTTTTCTAAGAATGCTTTCAGGAGACTTTATCCTAGATTCTACATGTTCAATAGGGTTATAATCATGGACATATTCAAACTCCTGCTTAAGTATATCTATTTTTGTACTAATTTCATCCAACGCAAATTTATACATCATCAAAAACCTTGTAAGCTCGGTTTTAAATCTCTTTATAGCTTCGGCAGCCGTCATTTCCATCATATACCATTTGTCCTTTCCGCATATATTTTGCATTCCAAATACAATATAAAACTATTGAAAATCAATCATAATTGCTGCTTAATACCTTCTTATATGGTGCAATCATACCTTCATTCATATTGTTACCTATTTTAGCTTTTAGCTTCGGCGAAGATATGAGGGCACCTACAAGATACATTTTCAATGCCATTCCTCTCTTCTTTTGAGGAAAATCGTATAAACCATGGGCTTTATAAAAACGATGATCCTCTTTCATCAGTCCTCGCATAAGCCAAATCAGATCCCTAAAAATTTTCATTCCACCAACACCGTAGAAATTCTTAGGCTGCATATATTTATGGCTGATTGCATAATCAAGCCTTTCAGCCAGGCAATCTATTTCCAAATCAGGATTTATTTCATCACACGCAACCCCTGCGAGAAAATTTCCTCCAACTTCACTTCGGCCTTCAATAATCATCTGTAAGTTAGTCTCTGCCGGATAGTTTCCACTAATTATATACCCCGTCGGCTTTCCCATAGTTACAGTTCTATGCCCATTACAAAACTGCCTGTCATCATACATTTTAAAAATAGAACCCATGGAATGATCCTTAATAGAGAAGGCATATACAATTGCATCGGCAGTCTGAATATTGCTGCGCAAAAAATCATCAAAGCCATCCTTATAAACACATTTTCCTGTAGGCGCACAATTAAAGCAGCCTAAGCACCCTCCATGAAAAGGATATTCAGCGATATTGACAACACGGCTCTTTATTTTTAGAACTGCTCTAAACCTTTCAATCATGTCATTAAGCTGTTTATCGTTTTTTGCACAATCGGTAACTATAACTATATCTCCATTCTTTTTATCCTGACTTGGGGTAACAGTGCTAACCGGAATATGCGCTGAAACAACTGGATTTTTTGGAAGAGTTTCATATATATCATGTTCTATACACCAGCACACATATTGAAAAAACTCCTTCGCATCTTTACGGCCCTTTTCAGTGAGGAGGTCATCCATGTCGGCAGACAGCCCTTTTATATATTTCATTCCAAGGTCCTGGCAATTATCCTGAATATACTTATGTGCAGTCACATCGAAAAAATGCTTGGAAGTTGTAATCTGTGTAACAAATTTTCCCGATACGTTAATTTCCGATGCCTTTAAGAGCTCTATAAAGCGATGCAATTGAGATGGTGCCATAAAAGTGTATACAGGATAGGAAAAAATAATTAGGTCAGCATCGTTTATGGCATTAACAGCAGGCGAAAAATCTTTCTCAAAGGACTTAATGTAACGACCAACATGAAGAAAGTGAAATTTATGTTCCGGAAACTTCTTTTCTAAATACAGCGAAGTTTGCAATGTAATACTATATTCACTTTTAGGACTCCCATTGAGCACCAGAACTTTCAAGTTGCTACCTCCCACCCTTTTCTTATTCATTTACCATATCTTTCTCTAAATGCTATCTCTGTAGACAACTTCTTATCTTAGTTGAAAGATATAAGCCCTTTATTCCGCCATATACAACAATTGTACATGTTATATATTAACCAAGTATTAAGAAACTCTTCTTTTCAGTATTCCGGGAAATAATCTTCGCTTTGTAATTCTTCGACCTATAGAAATGATTGCAGCCTACAACAAATCATACTCTTTTCTCAACCTTTTCTTCTTTTTCTGAGTCGACAACTGAATGCTACAAATGCATTACCATTATACCATGAATGGCATATATATCCTACTTAAATTTTTGTTTTATATATCATGATATTCTTTATACTTTATTGTTTTAGCAAGCAAATCTCTTCCTCCAACAGTATTTCTAAATATATTCCTTGCACTCTCAATGTACTCCTCCGGTTGGGCAAGGGATGGACTGTAATGAGTAAGCCACAGTTCCTCTACATTTCCTTGTTTGGCAAGCAGCGCAGCTTCCAAAAAGGTCATATGCTTCTTCTGCTCAGCTTTAACAGCATCATTCTTATCACCATACATACCTTCACAAATAAATAGGTCTGAGTCTCTAATAAACTCTACCAATTCATCAGTAGGCCTTGTATCTGTGCAATAACATACCTTAATTCCTTTCCTTGGCTTGCCTAAAACCATTTCAGGAGTGATAACTACATCATTTATTGTCACTTTCTCACCTTTCTGCAGCCTATTCCAGTAATTAACAGGTATCATCAGTTCCTTAGCCCGTTCCACATCAAACTTACCCTGCCTTTTAAGCTCAATGCAATAAGATAGACATGAAATGGTATGGTCTACCGGAATGCTCTTAATAAACATGCCGCTAACGCATACTTCAGCACTTTCACTGTCAGGTAATTCAACTAAATTTAACTCATAGGGCAACTCCGGTGAAATCACAGTTAACCCTTCCACTACTTTTTTTATTCCCGGAGGCCCCATCAATATCAAGGGTTCCTCTCTCCCTGAATTCCCTAAGGTAAGAAGGAATCCGGGCAATCCCGCCACATGATCTCCATGATAATGGGTAAATAGAACTGCATCAATCGGTTTTATTCCCCATTCCGCCATTTTAAGCGGAATTTGAGTTCCTTCTCCGCAATCTATCAGAATCATTCTTCCATTGTACCTTACCAAAAGAGAGGTCAGCCACCGGTTTGGCAGTGGCATCATCCCTCCTGTTCCTAAAAGACATACATCAAGCATAATCTTCTCCCTCACCCGATACCGAACAATACCTTGGCATTATTTGTCGTAATACTTGCAATTTCTTCAAAGCTTTTGCCTTTTATCTCAGCAATTTTTTCAGCAACCAATCTAACCAGGCTTGAATCATTTCTTTTTCCTCTAAAAGGCTCCGGCGTAAGATACGGACAATCGGTTTCAATAAGAAGCCTTTCCTCCGGAACAAATTTTACAACTTCAATCAAATTCCTTGCATTGGGATACGTAACAGGTCCTCCAATAGAAATGTAGAAGTTATTATCAATTGCATCCTTTGCCATTTTTATATCTCCTGAAAAACTATGAATAATTCCTCCTACTTCCTTAGCATTTTCAGCCTTTAAAACATCAAGGGCATCTTCATTTGCATCTCTAATATGAACAATAATCGGCAATTTCAATTCCTTAGCCAGATTTATCTGCTTTATAAACCATTCTTTCTGAACATCCCTCGGTGACAAGTCTCTGTAATAATCAAGTCCTATTTCACCTATAGCTACAACCTTCTTATTTTCACACAAATTCCGAATTTTATCCAATAGGTCGTCATTCATATCCTTTGAATAGTGCGGATGTATCCCCAGTGCCGCATATATGAAGCTATACCTTCCTGCCAAGGAAAGGGAATGCTCCAGTGACGGAATATTATACGATACATTTAAAATGTAGGAAACTCCGCTTTTATAAGCATTCTTTATAGCTTCATCCCTGTCATGTTTAAATCTGTTGTCATTAAAATGGGCATGTGTATCAAATAACATTTTCATCTCCCTCTTTATTCCGCTGCTTTAAAATTATATATGGGTTTTATTATATTAATAATATCTACCGTATCCTGTATATTTTCAATTATTTCATCCATAGGCTTATAAGCTAAAGCACATTCATCTAAGGTGGATCTGTTAACCGTTGTAGAATAGATACCTTCCATAGACTTTTCAAATTCCTCGAGGCTAATTACTTCCTTTGCCTTGCTCCTGCTCATAAGTCTCCCTGCACCATGGGGTGCCGAGTAATTCCAATCCTTATTTCCTTTTCCAATGCAAATTAAGCTTCCGTCCCTCATATTCATAGGTATTAAGACTATCTCTCCACTGCGTGCAGAAATCGCTCCTTTTCTTAAAATCATACTGTCAAGATCTATATAGTTATGTATTGTAGTAAACTGCTCAATAACTTCAAATTCCATTCTGTTTACAATTTCATCAACAATGGCTTTGCGGTTTAACACCGCAAATTTCTGCACTATCTTCATATCATTCAAGTAGTCGTTATAGCTTTTACCTTGAACATAAGCCAGCTGTTTGCTAACCTTCACAGGTTTAGCCTTCTCAATTTCCTGCTGAATCTCTTTTTCACGTCCCTGTGCCTTTAACTCCTTGATAAGCTTCAAAATATACTCATTATTCTTTACCAATTCCCTGTAGCCAAGCTCCTGATAAAATTCTGCAACTTGTTTGCCAAGGTGCCTGCTGCCTGAATGTACCACAAGATATAATTGTCCGGCTTCGTCCTTGTTTACCTCAATAAAATGATTACCCCCACCTAATGTACCAATGCTAAGCCTAGCTCTTTCTAAGTTTACACCCTTTTTACATGCAAGTTTGTCAAGCTCTATATTGTCTGCATAAGGGTGTTGCTTTTTTCTAATATCAAAACCCGAAGGTATATATTCATGAATAACCCTATCCAACTTCTCCAAGTCTATATCTCTATTTTTTAATTTTATGGTCTCCATACCACACCCTATATCGACGCCGACCAAGTTCGGAACTATCTTGTCCGAAATTGTCATTGTTGTTCCAATTGTACAACCTGCACCGGCATGAGTATCAGGCATAATCCTTATAATACTGTCCTTCACAAACTCCTGATTGCAAAGCTCAATAATCTGAGCCATTGCAGCCTCTTCTACGTTATCGGTAAAAATTTTAGCCGTATTATACTTTCCTCTGACTTCTATCATAATCTCACCTACTTCTTTACATAAGTATTTAATACTTTTCACTTTGCCCAAAATAAAGAGAGCAGTTAATTCTAAATATTAGACTTAACCGCTCTCTTTTAGTAAATGCTATTTTAAACACCTTATCTTTGCTAAGACTTACGCATTTTTACCTTGCTAGCAATGCGTACTGTGCAATAGTTTATCGCATTCATATGATAGAGGATTAAGCCAATGTATTCCTATACCTATATCTATGCATGTGCCTATATATAGTTTCTCTCGTTTAGCTGCAATACTTTTTTGTTCAAAATTATATTTTCGCAAAATATACATTGTAATCCTCCTTTCTTATAGTCAATATCAAATATAATTTACCGCAATCGATTAAATACAATATCATATTTTCGAGTACAGTGTTTTCATGGTAACACATGGAAACTCACTCCGTCAAGGAATATTTTAAACTGTAATTATCTTGTAATATTTATTAAATGTACCTTATATATTCATCTCCTATTCTGCAATAGCTGATTTAAAATTCGATGCTCCACATAAATCTATATAACCACTAAATATTTTCAATAAATTGACGATATATAAACAAATGGTATATTTATGATAAAAAGAAGAATTTATTTTAACTTTTAGTACAATACATCCAAAAAGTTAGGTGATGAGTAAATGAATAAATTATTTTACTTTTATTCCATCCAATTTTTATTTAGCTTCATTTCAAAACGTCGCCAACAATAATCTTGCCCAGCAAAAAAACTAAGAGGTGAATCTAGTGAAAATTAATCTTTTGTATCAAGGTGCTGTTAGGGAATATTTTAGGCAACATCATCTTAGTGATTGTAACTCTATAAAACCACAACCCTTTGCCGGAAAGAAAGAAATTGAAGTAGAACGGGACGGTAAGGCATATAAACTTACTCTATCGGAGGAAGTAAAATGTTTAAATCTAAAAGTTATTACAGAAGAAGAACTGGCAGAAATGGACATGTTGACAGTAAAGCCCGACCCTTCCGATATTTTTTCATACCGACCCCAAGATCAATGGCTTATCTTTAGCCAATATTTAAATGACAGCGGATTTTTTGGAGGCAAAGATCTATCCGCAATTGAGGAAATAGAAAATATTTTGGTTGATATAACCGATGGTCTTGATAGTTTAGATATATCTAAGCCAAAAGGAAGAGACTTCAAATCGGGCAGTAGGTCAATTGGGAAAGAATTAAGTTCAACAGAAGCACAATTGGAACTTGCAGCATCAGTATCTGCATTAAAGCTCTTTAGTGAAAAATATTTAACCGGTGATACCAAAAAGGGTTTTGACGAGCTAATAGATAAATATGCTAAGCGTAATGAGAAGCTCGTAATAAATTATTCCTCTACTGAAGAAAAGTTTTATAAAGCCCGTGCAAAAATTTTAGAAGCGCGTAATATAAATACATCATCTTTAAATACTTCACAAAAGAAAAATTTAGATATTACAAACAAGTTAGGTAAAACCAATTTTACAACAGCAGAAATACTCGATGTAATAGAAAGTTATAAAGAAAAGTTTAGCCTAATTAATAGCAAATTAGATGTTGAAGTAATAATATCTCAAATTAAAAAGCAATTTTTACAGTTTGCAACAAAAGGAATTTCTCCTAACGATAAAAATTATATAGAGGCTCAAAACTTTATTGAAGAAAAATCGGAAGATACCTTTGAACGTATTAAAGCTTATTGGAATAAAATTTTAGGATAAACTTTTGCTATTGATAAATTTCGGTGTATGCAAAAATTATGCCTTAATCAAAGTAACTTAGAAATATACAAAAGAGGAACCTTGAAATATTACAAGATTCCTCTTTTGAATTTATGCTTTCTTGGGAATTGAAGGCTATTTTAGGATTAATTATTACCTTTCTCCATTGTATTCCTTAACTGCATTTACCATAGCTACTACATTTTCAGCCGGCACTCCCGGTTGAATGTTGTGTATTGTATTAAATACAAAACCTCCATTTTTACCGAAAACTTTGCAGCATTCCAACACTTCATCGTGTACTTGTTTTGGTGTACCGAACGGTAATGTTTTCTGGGTATCAACTCCGCCTCCCCAGAACACAATTCTATCGCCATAGGAGTCTTTTAATAGGTTTTTATCCATATTTTTCGCTGTCCATTGAACAGGATTTAGAATGTCGAATCCTACATTTATTAGTTCAGGAATTAATGCATAAATACTACCGCAGCAATGTTTAAAAGTTTTCCATTTAGTATTTTCATGAATCCAGTCATTAACTTTTTTATAGTATGGTGCATATAATTCTTTAAAAATATCATTCGAACAGAAAGGGCCGTTCTGTGTACCAAAATCTGTTCCGCAAATATATGCAACCTGTATTGTATCACCTAATACAGCATACATTTTTTCCAGATTCTCAATGGCATACTTTAATTGATAACTGAATATTTCATGTAAAATATCCTGTCTGGTTTTAATTGAAATATACCATTCAGTTATATCACGAAGTCCCTTAGGCTGCTTCAATTGCGGTCCCGGAACTAATGCAATATCTCCAAAAGCAGTTCCTCCAAGGTTACCCATTATAACATCATCGGAGTTTTCCAATGCTTCTTTTTGAACCTTTAGCCAATCCAAGTCTTCATCGGAGATTGGGCCAAACTCCTCAAAATTGTCCTTTACATCATAATTATCTTCATCAAACTCCGGTACGCGATTAATACTGTCAAAATATACCCCATTCTTCGGCATGCAACCGGCTGGTGGATAATTGGTGTCTCCACATGAATAAATATATGTTTTTCCATCTTCATCTGTAGTAGTAACAAAATCTTCTGCTACCAGAACTACTTGACCCCATGGAGTTTTCCATTCTTTAAATCTATCCTTCTGTTTGAAACCAAACATTGTGCCGGCGTTCCATAGAGGTGTCGTTTGAATTCCTAACGCTTCCTTTAAATCATCTTCCACCAATCCCAGCATCTGAACCGGTTCTAGTATTTTAACCGGCCTTTTTTCCAATCCATAATATTCTCTTAAACTCTCAACTACTTTACAATGAATTCCCGTTGTCGGCATTCCTCCGATATCTAAGAGAATAGGCCCTTCTTCATGATTAAGTGCTAGTTTCAATTTTTCTTTTCCTGTCATAGTTTTTCCTCCTATTATAATTACTTTTTTGCTTTTAAAATACAGTTGTCTTTGTATGAAGCAGCATCAAGAATAAAAAATTTCTGTAAATTACTAATGCTTAAAATTATGGGAAATCACTATGAACAACAAGTAGTGCCTACAGCCTATGTGTGAAATATACAGTCAAAATTTCAATACTGTAAATTTTAGAACAAAATTAAAGCAACCTGTCGCTTAAAGCTTATCGCCTATTAGATTCAGGAAGCACTAGTTAACTCTTTAATACTAGCGCATATATTATTGTAATCTTCTATACCGTCCAACATTTTAAGCTCTATTCTTATTTCTTCACGCTCGAAAGGTGGCAATTTATGAATATCCGCACCTTCGCCCTTTCTTCCATATACACCCGAATTTGTAGGTTCCAATCCCATTACATAATCTCCGGAAGCAATGGATTTCCATTGTACAAACTTAGGTAAATATTTTTTATTAAACTTTATTTGAATGCCTAGGTTTGTCTTTTTATTAAATAAACATGCAAAGGTATTTCCTTCTTTATCTGCCGCCAACTCATGAAGATATACTCTTTCCGGTTCGTTATCTACGGGAGGTTCCATTTGGTTCCACTTATCAGCATCCTTCTGCGCTTCTTCATCTCTAGGAGTTACCTTCAACGTGGGTAAAAGCACAACAGCATTTTCATCCAGAAAAGGATATCCAAAATTGAAATGATACAATAACATCATTTCTTCCTCTTTATATGCTTTATTTTCTATTATGTCAGTTATAATTACTGTCTTCTCACCATAAATTGTCTCTATTTTCCGCCTTAATGTTATATTTTTGCCGAAAATCTCTGCTTCCCTCATTTTGCCGCTTATTGAAAGTACATACTTATCCTCAACCCATTCAGCATCAGCACTGACATGCTCTGCCGGAGTGGAACGTATCCTTCCATGCATAGGATAAGAAACATTATCAACCTCACAAGGAATACAAGTATTCTCCAATCCGCAGGTGAAAAGCAATCCACCCATTAAACTCCTGCGCCCTTCTTCACCATTGGTATCGTAGTCCATTCGACCTATTAGTCCTTGCTTAGCTAAAAAATTAATATTCATGCCTTTGTAGGAAAAGTCTATGATATCAAGGCATTTGTCAACAGATACCTGAAAACGCAGATCTCCGTTTTTAACATCGTATCCTCTCATCCCACTTGCCCTTCCTTCTCCGAAAGCAATAGGACGTACAAATGCCACCTGCTGCATGCTGCCTAGATATTTGTAAATTACACGCCTGTCCATAGGTTCTCCTTTCTATTTCATGAAACGTTTCACAAAATATTAAAAAATTAAATCCATAGATGCCACCAAGTTTATTTAAAACTTTTTATTTTCTTTAATCAAATGTCATTCTATGGGTTTTATATTGCGAACATTTAATTCATTTTTAATTTGTTTACATAATAATTATACACTAAAAAAGTTAAAAATAAAATATTAAGTTTATTAATATTTTATTTTCTAGTACATTTAAAACATAAATCAGGTTTCATCTTATAAGAAAAAATTAGTACATTAAGCCTTTAGTTTAGCCTCTTTATTTTCTGATTTAAAGAGGCTAAACTAAAATTTAAATACCATTGGTATTGATCTGCCTAATGCTAATTTTGGGATTAACTTTATTTATATGTTTTCTTCTTTTCAAAATCGGCTTATTACTCTTCACAGGAAAAAGCAACGCCTGAATGTAAAATAATATTTGCATAGGGCATACATTCCCCGGTTCTCACTACAGCTTTACATTTCTTTGTCATTTCCTTAAATTCCGAATGCGGAACTAAATTTATCTTTATTGAACTGAACATTTCCGTAATTTTTTTATATAACTCCGGATTGTTCTCTACAATTTCAGAAGCTATAGTTACTTCTTCTACCTCCAATTCATAAAGAGCAGTCTCAAGAACATCAAGAAAAGACGGTAAATTCCTTTTAACTGCCAAATCAATTCTTTTTGAAGAGTCGGGAATCGGTAATCCGCAATCACCGATCGCAATTGTATCTGTATGCCCCATTGATGCGATCACAGCGGATAGTTCCGAATTTAATATTTTTGTTTTTTTCATCTCTGTCCCTACTTTTCTAATAAATTTGATAGACTTAAGCTGCAATTATAAACTTTTTCACTTAATTTCAAGCAGCATTTTAATCAACTGCTGCAGCAAGTCTCATAAATTTCTCCTCAGTAGCTTCTTCTCTCATCAGTTGACCTGTCATACGTCCTTCATGCATAACCAAAATCCTGTCACTTAGAGCAAGCAATTCCGGCAACTCTGAGGAAACAACGATTATGCCTATACCTTGTTTTGCAATAGAACGCAAAATCGCGTATACTTCGGCTTTAGCACCAACATCAATACCTCTTGTTGGCTCGTCGCAGAAAAGAATTTTAGGATTGTTGCTAATCCAACGTGCTATGATAACCTTCTGTTGGTTACCACCGGATAAAGTTAAGATCGGCAAGTTAACATTATTAGCCTTTATCTTATACTTTTCAACCATCTCATCCATTTTATCGTTAGAAAGCTTTTTGTCTATAAGAATACCTTTTACTAAATCTTTAAGTATAACTACCTGTGCATTCTGCTTAATTGACATTGGTTCAATCAATGCATCGTCTCTTCTGTTTTCAGGAATAAGAGCAATGCCTTGTTTAATTGCATCAGAAGGGGATTTTATCTCAACCGGTTTGCCTTCTATAAAGATTTCCCCGGAATCGGGTTTATTAAATCCGAATATGGACATTAATACTTCTGATCTACCGGCTCCCACAAAACCGCCTAAGCCTAATATCTCACCTTTATTCAGTTCAAAACTGATATTTTCAAATTCACCTTTTCTTGTAAGGTTCTTTACAGTTAAAAGGTTTTCTCCAGTATTATAGCTGATTACATTTTCATTAGTAATTTCTCTCCCCACCATCAAACTAACGAGTTCATCAACTGTAATATCGGAAACACTTATTGTTTTAACAAACTGACCATCGCGAAGAACAGTTATGGTATCACCAATTTCCATAATTTCTTCCAATCGGTGACTGATATAAATGATAGTTGTACCAATTTCCTTCTTCAACTTTTGAATAATCTCAAACATTACTTCTCTCTGGTCATTAGTCAATGCGGCAGTTGGTTCGTCCATTATTAATATTTTAGGTTTAAAGTAAACAGCTTTTGCTATTTGAACAATAGACTGTTCAGCTATACTTAAGTCCCCAACTAACTCTGACGGTTTGCGATTAAGCTTGAATTCCTTTAACAGCTTTTCTGTTTCTTGCTCCATAAACTTTTCATCAAGGAAAATACCTTTTGTACTTTTGGAAGAATTCAAGAATATATTATGAGCAATACTCATATTTAAACATAGAGGAACTTCCTGATGTACAATGGAAAAGCCTAATTTTTCAGAGTGAGAAACACCAGTTATCTTAGTTTCCTGGCCATTAATTCGAATTACACC
>ENA-OWOZ01002443-OWOZ01002443.1-bioreactor-metagenome-genome-assembly--contig:-NODE-2443-length-13976-cov-3.304986_pt1 | contig 13976 bp, 14 predicted proteins | sample MGYA00238140_ERZ651804 | MGnify/ENA primary metagenome ERZ651804 (study PRJEB26910, sample SAMN07631232) | bioreactor metagenome | isolation source: Switchgrass digestor | place: USA: Dartmouth... | reverse complement strand
TAGAGAGGATATGATGAGCCTTTACGGCTTTGCCACTCATGAGGAGCTGTCAGCGTTTGAACTGCTGCTCACGGTATCCGGGGTGGGACCTAAGGTCGCGCTGTCGATTCTGTCTTCTGTATCGCCATCCAAGTTCGGCCTTGCCGTCATTACTGATGATGCCAAGACTCTGACGAGGGCACAGGGTGTGGGCGCTAAAATGGCACAGAGGATCATACTTGAGCTTAAAGACAAGATCAAAAAGCAGCAGCTGGCTGCCAATGAAGGAGCGGAGCCGGAATCAGCATCAGCGGTGCAGGAAGGTGCCAGGACATCAGAGGCTGTCAGTGCTCTCATGGTGCTTGGCTATTCCCAGATGGAGGCTGTCAAAGCAGTGGCATCCGTTTATTCTGATGATATGGATCTGGAGACGATAATAAGGAATGCTCTTAAGGGGCTTATGAGATAGAAGGCTACATCGGCTTGTCTGATGTGATGATGAACATACGGGGGAAGGATAATGGACGAGGAAAGACTGATCGAGGCCAAGGCCGGCGGTGAAGATATCGATGAAACTAGTTTGCGGCCCAGACGGCTCAATGAGTACATTGGGCAGACAAAAGTGAAGGAAAACCTGAAGGTGTTCATAGAGGCTGCCAAAAGACGCAGGGAAGCACTGGATCATGTGCTGCTTTACGGACCGCCCGGTTTGGGTAAAACCACTCTGGCCGGCATCATAGCGTCCGAGCTGGGCGTTAATCTGCGTATAACATCCGGTCCTGCCATAGAAAAGCCCGGTGATCTGGCGGCGATACTTACCAACCTGGGCAGCTTCGACGTATTGTTCATAGATGAGATACACCGGCTGAACAGGAGCGTCGAAGAAATCCTGTATCCTGCCATGGAGGATTATGCTCTGGATATAATCATCGGCAAGGGACCGAGTGCCCGTTCCATCAGGCTCGACCTTCCCAAGTTCACGCTGGTGGGCGCCACTACCAGGGCTGGTCTGCTGACATCACCTCTGCGTGACAGGTTTGGCGTGATCAACCGTCTCGAAATGTATACCACGCAGGAGCTCAGTCTTATCGTCAAGCGTTCTGCTTCGATACTGGGCATCGAAATCGATGACAGGGGAGCAGAAGAGATAGCCAGAAGGTCAAGGGGGACGCCCAGGATCGCCAACAGGCTTCTGAAAAGGGTGCGGGATTTTGCGCAGGTAAAAGGCGCCGGAGTTATCGACGGGGGCACTGCGGCTATGGCGCTGGACGCTCTTGAGGTTGATGCCATAGGCCTTGATGCGACCGACAGAAACCTGCTGCTGAGTATAATAGAGAAATTCGGGGGAGGACCTGTGGGGCTGGATACTCTTGCAGCCTGCATCGGAGAGGAACCTGATACGATAGAGGATGTATATGAGCCATATTTGCTTCAGCTCGGCTTCATCAACAAGACTCCGAGGGGCAGGATGACTACGAAGCTGGCCTATGACCATCTCGGCATAAGGATGAAAGGCAGCTGGTACGAGCAGGAGGAACTGAAGCTCGACTGAAGGCGGATTATTAAGGGTTCAGATTATTGAATAATTTATTACATTATAGTTGCATATCCTGTCCACAGAATTATCTATATTCACTTTGCCGACACAGATCGTTTTTTATGTAAGCGATCTGTGTTATAATATATTCACATGTATTTCCAATAATATACTTTACTTTGCATTACGGCGCAATACTTTTCATACCTCACAAACTGCATTTGTTTGTACTGAAGCCTGCTGTTTATGCATTTACTCATGATAAATCATATGTATCTGATTAAATAGCGTCGGATACCACAGCAAATCATCATTCACACAAACATCGGAGCTTTAAGCAATAATCACCTGTTGCTGCAGCCATGTATTAACAGATGACTCATGATAAGGAGGATTAATATGAAATGCTTAGTGAGTGGAAAGCTGAGCGGCATTTACAAGATGCGGTTCCGCTTCATGAAGAAATTCGGTTCAAAGCTGTACCGGATTTATGGATATGATATCGAATCAATCTAAATTGCGGTTTGCAGCGAGGTATTTTACATAATAGCATAATATGGTATATTTGATATAACCCAAGGAATTTTTCTAACGTATTGTACTGCTTGCGGTGATAATATAAGCTGATGCCGGGTTGTGCAGAAACTCTGACAGAGTAAGTCGCAGCCTCGATGGAGGGGGAGAAATTATGTCAGCTGGTGAAAGTGTTCGTGGGGTCAGCACGGAGCTCAATGAAATTTGGGAACAGCGTTTAAAAGACAGCGGCGCTGATTTTGTATATTTCGTGGATACATCGATGCTGCCGGCCGATGCTGTAGAAGATTATACCTGCGCCGTTCTCTTTGGGAAAGCGCTGTCGAGAGAATATATCCATGCGATAAGAACCGGTCAGGCGCCAAAAACAAAAGAGGTCATAAATGCTGAGCGCAGGATGGACACTCTGGCTGAAAAACTAGCCGGTTGGCTGGAAGCTGAAGGATACAAAAGCATTGCTAAACTGAAAACCGGACGCCTGCCGCATAAAACCGTTGCTCTCAGAGCCGGATTAGGCTTCATCGGCAAAAACAACCTGCTCATAACTCCCCGGTATGGCTGCGCTTTAATGCTGGGCAAAGTCCTGACTACAGCTCCTTTTGCTGCAATGAGCCAAGCCCCGGAAGAACCGCAGTGCGGAGATTGCAGTATCTGTGTGGATGTATGTCCTTCCGGAGCACTGCTGGGCAAAACCTGGAGCGTCACGACTACCCGTGAAGAGATCATAACAAGAAAGCTCTGCTCTTTATGTGTTAAGTGCATGGCCTGCTGCCCATATACTGTAAGGTACGCAGAGCAGGCATAATGTAAGCCGTGATGGCAGAATTCAAAAAACAAGACACATATTTTCAACCCTGATCATTACTGTTTTTATCTGATATAGCAAATAAAGTGGAGGGATTCGTATGGAAAAGAAGCAATACCCTATACTTGAATTCGACAGCTCCAAAGATGCAATAATCAACCCGTCGAAGTTCATTCAGCCCATCAGCGGGTGTGAAAGATGTGTCATTACCTTTTTCAGGGATGCGCTCGAAAAGCTGAACGCGGAAGGAAAGCTGAAGCAAATAGCGACTTTCTACAGTGAGACAGTGAACATACCGATTTATGAAACAACCGTGGATAATAAAAAAGTACATATAACATTAGGATATGTGGGCTCAGCAGGGTCGGCTGCATTGCTGGAGGAGCTGATTGCGTATGGCTTCAGCAAATTCATCGTTTGCGGCGGTGCAGGGGTACTGCAAAAGGATATTGCGGTCGGACATCTGATAATACCTGTTTCAGCGGTCCGGGACGAGGGTGCCTCCTATCATTACCTGCCTCCTTCACGGGAGGTCGAGTGTAATGAGGACGCGATCAAAGCCATTGAAGCGGATTTCGCAGAGCATAACATACAATACATAAAAGCAAAGACATGGACAACAGATGCATGCTACCGGGAAACAAGAGATAAAATGGAGCTGCGTAAATCAGAAGGCTGTGTAACTGTAGAAATGGAAGCCGCAGCTTTCTTTGCCGTCTCAAAATTCAGAAATGTAAAGCTGGGACAGATATTGTACGGCGGAGATGATCTGAGCGGCGTAGAATGGGACAGCAGGAGATGGGTGAGCAGAGAAGAAATACGGAGCAACCTTGTACAGATCGCCCTGCGGATATGCAGCAAAATGTAGATTCAGTGATTTGTTATCAATGGGATGACATACACAGTGCATAAAGATTCCAAACTGATTATATTGAGAGGAAACTCAGGAAGCGGCAAATCCAGCACAGCGAAACTCATTCAAAGAAAATTCGGCAGAGGCACGCTGGTAATAGCTCAGGATACGGTAAGACGTGAAATGCTGTGGGTTAAGGATGAAGCTGGTACAAAAGCCGTCTCGCTCCTCATCGACCTTGCACGGTATGGGAAGCAAAACTGCGAGAAGATAACAAGCGAATTGAGCCTGGAAGAAACTGCAGATATGATTTACTCTGATGTGACGGGATGAGCCGTCGGTTTCATGCGACCCGGCTCTTCATCAGAACTGTAAGAACTGATACTGCATCTGGAGGAAGGCGAATGAAAGAAAGACGCACCAATGTGATAGGAGCAGGTGAGGCCGGCTGTGCCGTTTCAATTGAAATGGATAAAGAAGAAGTATACAGAACAAACAGCTTCTTTTGGAACACGACAGGTAATGACGTTTTGGAGGCTATACAGCTTCCGCTCTATGGAGCCTTCGTTTCAGAAGAGAAATGCCGGCTTTTTGGTGATGTTTCAGGGAAAAAGGTACTGGAAATAGGCTGCGGTAACGGACGGTCGCTGCAATATCTGGGGGAGCGCAAAGCATCTGAATTATGGGGAATTGATATATCGGAAAAGCAAATAGAAAAGGCCAGGCAAAATATAGAGTCGTGCGGCCTTTCAGCGAAACTGATCTGTTCTCCCATGGAAGAAGACTGTGGTATACCTGAGAATTATTTCGATTATGTGTACTCGGTTTATGCAATAGGATGGACTACCGACCTTGAAGGTACTTTCCGCCGTATCGCTTCTTATCTGAAAAAAGGCGGTATATTTATTTTCAGCTGGTCACATCCGATACATAAATGTGTTGTTGCAGAAAATGATACACTGACTTTCAGGAAAAGTTACTTTGATGAATCCTGGTATTCCGTTACTCTTGATGAAGGTATGCTGACAATGTCAGACCGCAAACTGTCGACTTATGTAAATGCGCTGGCCAAATCGGGATTTTTCATCGAGCAGATGATAGAGCAATCCGACAGCGATCTTATACTATCGCAGGGCAACTGCAGCGATTTTGCGAAGAAAGCCATGATGCTCCCTGTTACTTTTGTAATCAGGGCAAGAAAACTTTAAATGGACACGACCGTCAGGTACTGATCTGCTGCAGGTGCCAGGTGCAGATTTGCTTACATGTACCGGACACAAGCTTGCTTACAGGTTGCTAATTGCCTTCTTAACAGAAAATCATCCATTAACTGCAAATTAGAACACTTCTGTAACTCTTTTAAATTAACATAAAACCATATGTGGCAGAAACACCGTATGATTCGAATCTGATCTTAAAGCCTGTCATATCAATTGTTACAATATAGTTAAAGAAAAATTAACATTCTGAAAAAAAGCCCAATCTTGTCGAATTTTATGTTAACCTAATTAAGTAAGTCTCAGGCATGCTGTTCTGGGGCGCCTTTCTGTAAAAACAAAAGAGAATTCGACGAGGGGTAAAATATGAAGAAATTTCTTGCAGCATTGTTGTCAACTGTTTCAATTATCACTTTCTCAGGAGGTCTTTATTCCTACGCCCAAAATGTCAGTACTGCTGAAGCCACTTCTTTAGAAGTGGACACAACCGGAGAGGATACAGTAACTTCAAAAGAAAGTACAGTATCAGAAAATCCGGCTTCCGAAAACGACATATCTGATGGTGCTGCTGAGGAGTCTGCAGCCCAAAAAAACACTCTTGAGAATATTAGCTACAGTAAAGTCAGCAATAATGAGGGCGAAGAATTTGAGCAAATACATATAAATGCATCAGGGCTTAGACATTATAACATAACGGAAATGACAGACCCGCTGCGTCTTGTAATCGATCTCAAAAACACCCGGGTGCCTGATGGAATGGGTATAATACAGGCCGGAAGCAAATATGTAAAAAGGATCAGATATGCGCAGTTTACAGCCAGTGCTGCAAGAGTGGTGCTCGATGTTAAACAGGGGTATGATTATTCCGTTGAGCAGACAGAAAATGGCCTGACAGTTTTAGTATACACAAAACAGGAAGACAGTGAACTGAAAAAAAGCAAAGCCATCAGTTTTGGCGGCGGGTACGGTATAAAATTCACAGGCAGCGGGATCGATGAAAAGGTTACCATCGATCTGGGAAGATATGACGGCTACAGCATAAAGAGAGTAACCAATCCTGAAAAGCTGATCATTACGATACCTGATACGGTTATATCAGGCAGAGAAAGGGCCTTTGAGACTGGCGGCAGCCGTGTAAGCTCGATCGGCTATACAAGATCAGGACAATCAGGAGCAGTCATAACTATTGGTCTGAAATCACAATTCCAGTATGTAACAGAGGAATCTGACGGCAAGCTTGTCCTGTCCTTTGTATGGCCCTCATACAAAAATATCATGTATGAGAATAACCAGGACAGAGTGCATTTTTTGATAAAGAAGGCCAGGCTCACTGAAGGCACAAAAAATCTGAAGCCGCTCTATACCGAATCAATGGATGAGTCTGCAAATATATATGAAGTGACATTCCCGTCAGAAAATGCCGACATTGGTGAAGGGATAATAGACATAAACGATGCATATCTGAAGTCCTTTGAAGTAAGGAAGAACAGTGATGGAACGACTTCATTGATCTTCACGGGACAGTCCCCGAACAAATACCTTATATATACAAGAGATTCAGGTGATACTGCAGTCACTATAGCAAAAGCATCAGATACGGACAGGGATCTGGTCGTCATCGATGCAGGTCACGGCGGTACTGCCACAGGAGCATACTATGGCAAACTGTATGAAAAGGATTTGAATCTTGATATCGTAAAGCGTCTGAATACTCTGCTGAAAAACGGAGGCATCGACACCTACTTGATCAGGTCCGATGACTCGAACGTGGATAATTACGAGAGGGCCTACATTGCCAATATGCTTGATGCCGAGCTGTATCTGAGCGTGCATAACAATGCTGCTCCTTCAAAAAGTGTAAAGGGCATAATGACGCTTTATTGTCCCTCTTCACAATCAGGTTTTACCGGAAAGGATTTTGCGGAGATAATTCAAAGCAAGCTGCTGAAGGCACTGAATAACAAGGATCTTAATATCAGATCCAGATCTGATCTGATCGTACTCAGGGAAACCGATATGCCGGCAGCCCTGGCTGAAGTCGCATTTCTCTCAAACAGTGCGGACAGGGCAAATCTGATGAAGGAGACATACCGGCAGAAGGCGGCACAGGCATTATACGACTCAGTTGTAATTGCTATGGATAAAGCAGTGACCAATGGCCGGTGAAAACCATGTATACGCCTGTAGATATGCAAACAGATTTTAATATATATAATTTTTGATAAAAAAGTACAGTGGAATTTATGAATTCTACTGATTTTTTTTGCCTAACCTGTATGATAACATTATTAAAGATTTTATCACGACAGTGATTGTGCTTGTTGAAAACTGAATAAGGAAGGATCTGGATGCGGGAAATATTAAAATCCTTTTTAGTTGTCCATAATCTCCATGTAATTTATTTACAGGAGGGACGTTATGAAAAGGTTCTTAGCTTTTTTTCTCGCCATACAGATTACAGCATTGTTGCTTTCAGGGTGTTCGATACCTTTTTTCGGCAGGTCAGATGGTGAAAAGGACAAAAGTGTCAATGCTCTGGATATGATCGGGATCGACGACAACACAGAAGGAAATGGAAGCAAGGCTGCAGCCGGCGGAAAGTCCGGCACCATTTCAGGGAATCAACACCCCGGTGCTGCTCTTCAGGAAAACATATCAGACAACGGTTCGGACAGCAGTACATATACAGCGGGGCAAAACAACGGTTATACGGGCAGCGTCAATGATAGTGTTTCGGCAGGTTTGGCCGGTCCAGACGGTTCAGACGACAGAGCCGGTGTTGCCGGTTCTGCATACACAGATACCGGCGCAGACAGCGGTGATTCAACAGGTACGGCAAGTACCGGCAGTTATGCTGATAGCTGGTACTCATCAGGAAACAGTGAAAATCCGGAATCCGCAAGTTCAGTGTCAAACGGAACCGGTGTTCTTGGAGTGAAGAAGGTCCAGGCCGATGCCATCTCTGAGCCCAGAAGGCCTGTGACGGTGTACTACCAGGATGATGACGGCTGCATTATCCCCATGACAAGATGGATACAGCCGCAGCTGGGTATCGCCAGGGCAGCCGTAAGTCTTGCGATAGACAGTCCTGTAGCGCGGGAGGAAACCGCATATTATGGTGTCTATCCAATACTGCCTGAGGGCACCGAAATATTGGGGATTGATATCAAAAACGGCGTTGCAGTGATAGATTTTAACAGGAACCTGCTCAATTACGGAACAGCTTATTCCGAGAGGAATATTGTAGCTGCGGTGGTATATACATTGACAGAGTTTGATACGATCGAAAAGGTAAAGATACTTATCAACGGCTATACGCCCGGTCTGCTCAAATACGGCACCGACCTGTCAGAACCGATCGGCAGGGAGGATCTGATGATTAATGCCAACCTGTCCAAACTGCCTGCGGGGAAAGAAAAGCTGGATATATACTATCTGAAGAAGGCAAATGACAGTTTTACATATCCTGTACCCGTATCAGTGACTATCGAGGGCAGGCAGACAGACTCTTTACCGGGAATGCTGATAACAAAGATGCTTGCCTATAAGCCCGAAGGCGGCATTTATTCGGAAGTGCCTGAAGGAGCATATCTGAATGCCAGCTATGTGCGTAATGGAGTGCTCACTCTGGATTTTAATGGGAAGTTCTTATCTTATCAGGGCACAGCAAGAGAAGAAGCTATTTTGAAGCAGCTTGCCTACACACTGAGACAATGCGGAGGTATTACGAAAGTTAACATAATGATAGACGGACGGAGCGTCGATCTGCCCGGAGGCACGAATGTGTCGGCAGGTTTGGCGATACCGGTTACTATTAACGATGTTATGGACAGAGGATAGATAAAATGGATGGTAAAAAAACAGATAAGGTTCGCGGAAAAATTATTGCAGCCACAAAAAACAGGGGGAAGCTGAAGGAAATCAGGCAGCTGCTTTCAGGGCTGCCGTATGAGGTCATTTCAATGGTTGATGCCGGAGTGACCGGGGATATTGAGGAAAGCGGCGCCACCTTTGAGGAAAACGCACTGATCAAAGCCAGAGCAGTCTGGAAAGTGACAGGTGAAACGGTGCTGGCTGATGATTCAGGCCTTGAAGTCGATTATCTCGGAGGGGCGCCCGGCGTCTATTCAGCAAGGTATGCCGGAGAGGGCGCTACTGACCAGGACAGGAACAATAAGCTGCTTGCTGCTCTCTCTGGTGTTCCGGCAGAGAAAAGGACTGCAAGATTCGTATGTGTAATTGCTGTTATTTTCCCGGATGGCAGTGAAAAAATCGTGAGGGGGACCTGTGAAGGCTATATTGCGGATGAACCGTCCGGCAGCAATGGATTCGGCTATGATCCGCTGATGTATGTGCCTGAGCTGGGAATGACAGTTGCACAGATGGATGATGATATGAAAAACAAAATAAGCCACCGGGGAAATGCCATGAGGCAGCTGCTTGCTATCCTCGGAGAAGAGAGCGGTGAATAATGGATGCCGCAGGTGAACAGCGTGTTTTTGCGGGGGTTTTTAAAATCATGAAAATTTTAGTCATCAGTGACACACATGGTGATATAACTAATGCGGAAAAAGCTATCAGGGCAAACAAGGGGATAGATTTGATCATACATCTCGGCGACTATTTCAGAGATGCACAAAAGCTGTCAGAAATATTTCCTGATATCCCTATGGAATACATATACGGCAACAGTGATTTTATGGTAGGTGACGCTATGGCTGAAAAGCTGCTGGAAGTATGCGGCAAAAGGATATTTATAACCCATGGTCACAGGTATTCTGTCAAATGGGATTATGAGAAGCTGTATGCAAAAGCTCAGGAGCAGCATGCGGATATCCTGCTTTTTGGTCATACGCATATCCCTGAAATAATTCAAAAGGACAATTACTATATCGTCAATCCGGGAAGCATATCTGAGCCCAGGGGCATTTCGGAAGAATCCTATGCGATAATCGAGATTGCCGACGGCAGAATTAATCCGGCTATATACCAGATTTAAATAACCGTCTTACAGCGGCTGATTTCATGATCCGCTATCGCTGAATTAATGCCATGTGAACATTCAAGTGTTACAAAAGCTCCCTGAAAGCCTCAAGCCAATGTCTGCTCATAAGCGCAAAGCCTGCCTGTGTGGGATGTACGCCATCAAAGGCCCAGTATTCAGGCGACTGCTTCATGCATGCGGCGGCGAATATACCGTCATATGGGATGTAGATGGCTCCGAACTCCATGGCGAGAGCCCTTGTTGCATTTATTTTAGGGCCGAGGTCTTCATGCCATTTCCACTTCTGCTCGTGGGTGACAGGGAGTACAAATGGCTCGCAGATAATCAGCCTTGCATCTGTTTTTTCCTTTACCCGAGTAAGTATATCTCTGTATGCTGCTTCGAATTCTTCAACGGTGGTTGGCTGATTATTGTCGAACCGTCTCCATGTGTCATTGATGCCGATCAGAATCGAAATGACGTCCGGCTGCAGATCGATGCAGTCCTGCTGCCAGCGCTTTTTAAGATCTATGACCCGGTTGCCGCTGACTCCTCTGTTCAGGAATCTGAGGTCAAGCTCGGGATAGAGTGATTTGATCCATGCACTGCACATCATTGCATAACCTGTACCCAGGTCGTTGCTGTCGGCATAATTGCGTCCCCATTCTGTTATGCTGTCTCCCTGGAAAAGTATCAGTGAATTTTTCTTCAGCATTATTCTATCTCCTTTCCATTGTTTTCAGCACGCTGCCGCCGATGTTCAGCGGCAGCATATATCATCGATGTAAAGCCGTTGTTAATGACAGAGACAGCAGCCACTGTCGATGATCAGCCGCCTCCAGCTGTACAGTTACAACCGTTATCGCCAATATCAAGCCACGGCCGATATTTAGCGGCAGCAGACAACTCCGGTATTAGACCAGCAGCACTGAAACCGACATTGTCAGTGAAGCTGCCGCCGCCGGTGTTAAGCCGCGGTTCTGACATCACCGATATCAGTGGCAGCATCCGCTACATTTGCTGTAGTTTGGACACTGAGGCGCTTCAGATTTTCTTGACTGGATGATATTGATATTTGTAAACACTGTTTCCAATTCATTGCTGCCGCATTTCGGGCATTTTATGCGCTTGTTTTCCCTGTCGCTCATGGATGCCATGACATTAAAAACTTCGCCGCAGCTGCATTTGAGATCGTAGAACGGCATTTGTCCACCTCCGGCTTCACTTTGTTATTCTTCTGTTATCTTTTAGTTTATCATATTGCGAAACCATGATAAACAATTTATTTGCTCATAAAATTAAAGCGCTTCTTATTTGAATGCTTCCTGCACACCGCTCCCCGCAAACGAATCATATAAAATAAAGCGTATTTCCATAAAGCAGCTGTATTGACAGGGACATTGATGTGTGCAACGATAATACTGATATTGACTTTATGTGAGTTTTTTCAATATTAAATGATATATTGCCGGAAGATATATATAGAAGAATTGCCATGAGAAAAAAGGAAGCTGAGGAAAAATCCAATTTAATAGCCCGTAAGGCTGTAATGTCTGACCGCAAGGCAGGGCAGAAGAGCAGAAGGAAAGGCGAGAAAAACCGGACCTCTCCGGATACGAGATTGTCCTTTGCAGATGAGGCGGACAAACAGAAGGTTGCTTTGTTTTTTGATGATCTGGAGTGCCGCATAACATTGCCAAGACGAGAGAAAAACGCGCTTATTGAAGATTTTGAAAATGCGCTGAGGTTCTATGTCGCTTCCGGAGTCACAGTTGATGACGCGCTGGAGCGCCTTGATGCGAAGAATTTAGGCGGGTTTTACAGCCGTCCTTCAAACACATGGTATGCTCTTGACAATGCTGCACGAATATACCCGTTTTCCATGAAGCATGACTATATGGCGGTGTTCAGACTTTCTGCGTATTTAAAGGAGGATGTTGTGCCGGAGATCCTTCAGATGGCGCTGACCTTTACGATCAAACGATTTCCCAGCTTCGCCACAACCGTCAAGAAGGGCTTCTTCTGGCACTATCTCGATGCAACGAAGCGCAGGTATATAGTCGAGCCGGAAACAGGCATCCCCTGCCAGCCCATCCGTATCGGACACAGTGGTTCTCAGTCTTTTCGTGTCCTCTATTACAGGAACCGCATCAGTGCAGAGTTTTTCCACATCCTGACGGACGGAACAGGTGGCATGTGCTTTCTTAAAACGCTTCTCGCAGAATACTTCCGGCTGCTTGGCATAACGTCTGCCTGCGACAATGGCGTTTTGCCCGTCAACGGCATAGTTTCCCCGGGCGAAATCGCAAACGAGTTTCAAAACGTACATCCCGAAGGTTCGGCTTCCGGCTTTTTTGACAAGGCTGCTGTGCAGTATGGCGGCAAACTGTCGCGTTTAAAGCCGTGCCGGGTCATTCACTTCAAGATAGACGCAGCATCGCTGAAGGCCGTCGCCGACAGAAAGGGCGCGACTGTTACGGCGTATATCCTTTCGCTGATGTTTGTTGCGGGAAGAAGGGCGACCGATGCGATGGACGGAGACTTCAGCATTCAGGTCCCTGTAAATATGAGGAAGTTTTATCCTTCGGAGACTTTGAGAAATTTCTCTATGTATTGTGCTATAAGGCTGCCGCTGGCGGAGATCTGCGAACCTGATGACCTGATCCCGGAGGTTATGCGTCAGCTCAGGGAAAAGGCCTCCTGTCAGGCTATGAATGAGATGGTTAATGCAACGAACAGACTTATAAAGGCGATACGATTTATTCCTCTCTTTCTGAAGGCTCCTGTTGCAAGACAGGTATACGGCTTCCTTGGAGACAGGATCTTTAGCAGCACGCTTTCCAATCTCGGCGTAGTCTCATTGCCGCCGGAGCTTTCAGAACGGACAGAAAGCATGGATTTTGTCCTGGGAGCCGCACTTACCAACCGTGCAAGCTGTTCCATTGTGACTTTCGAGAACTGCGCCACGCTGTCCGTTTCCAAGAATACGGCAGATCCGTCATTTGAAGAGGCATTATATGAGCTTCTTTGCCGTGATGGCCTTGCTCCGGTTGTTGAAGGGAGTGAACTGATTGCAGATTAATATTTCATATCCGAAGCCGCAAAAGCGAAAAAGCCACCGAAGTCTGATCATAGACATTTTGAAGAGCAGTTTTCAGTTTGCTGCGATTCTGTGTGCCGTAATCAACATCTGGTCAGGCGGAAAGGTATGGAGCGCCATTGTGATCTGGTCGCTCTACATGATCTGGACACTTCTGGTTTATCCGGACATGATCGAATACAACCGCATCAGCCAGTTTACCAAAGTCATCATACAAAGCTGCATTATGCTTATTCTGATTGACGTTTTTATCGTATCAGGATGGGCTGTAAATGTTGTATCGATAGTATGCTTCAGCTCACTGATCGCCGTCTGTGTGCTGCTGTATACTGATTTTGAGCGGCAGAGGCGTAATCTGCTGCCCATGATACACTTGTCGGCGCTTTCGCTGATCATCTTGGTAATAATGATGATTACTGCCAGGGATCGTGTCCGCTGGCAGGTCCCGGTGACATGTGTGCTGTCCTTCGCCGCCCTGGTAGTCTGTGTGAAAACAATGAGCGGCAATCTCAGGAACGAACTGAAAAAAATGTTCCATACTATATGACATGGCAGATCATATGACACGTACAACGGCCAGTGATAAATTACTTATAACAGCCCATGAAATTACTGTCAGTATTTAAGCTGACAGGATCATTCAGGATATAAGAGGTATCAGTATGATTTTGAGCGTCAGCCGGAGGACCGATATACCGGCCTTTTTTTCAAAATGGTTTTTCAGAAGGCTTGAAGAAGGCTTTGTGCTGGTGCGTAACCCGATGAATCCCCATCAGGTGAGCAGGATAGAGTTATCTCCGTCAACTGTCGACTGTATCGTGTTTTGGACAAAGGACCCCTTAAACATGCTCGATAAGCTGGATGCTATCGATAAACTGGGCTATAAGTATTATTTTCAATTCACGTTAACACCCTATGATAAATCCGTGGCAAATGGAATGCGTGATCAGGAAGAAATCATGCAAAC
>ENA-OWOZ01002442-OWOZ01002442.1-bioreactor-metagenome-genome-assembly--contig:-NODE-2442-length-13978-cov-3.681534_pt1 | contig 13978 bp, 13 predicted proteins | sample MGYA00238140_ERZ651804 | MGnify/ENA primary metagenome ERZ651804 (study PRJEB26910, sample SAMN07631232) | bioreactor metagenome | isolation source: Switchgrass digestor | place: USA: Dartmouth... | reverse complement strand
ATTACCCTATATTCACTTTCTTGACTAATCGCCTGATGTTGAGCCAGACGTAAATCAGCTAACATTTCCTTAGCGGCTTTTTCCAACCGCTGAGCAGAAAGAATCCCCTGAATACTGGGGACGGCTAAAGAAGCAAGAAAACTTATAATCACTATAACCACTATTATCTCCACCATAGTAAAACCCTGCTCACTTTTTAAGGAAACATTTCCACCGGAAAATACCATATCAAGTCACCTAGTAATAGAATTATTAATGTGCTTATAACCAGAAAAGGTCCATAAGGAAGAGGATCTTTACGTTTTCTCTTTTTTAAAATTATCAGGGAAATACCAATTATACTTCCTAATAATGAACCAAGAAAAATAGCGAAAACTGTTAGAGGCCAGCCTAACCAAAGCCCTAAAACAGCTGCTAACTTTACATCTCCTCCCCCTAAACCTCCCCGGAAAAGAAGCTGCAGGAACAGAAAAAAAAGACCTGTACCCAAAAAAGTCAAAAAAGGGTTAGCCCAGCCTATGGGCCTAAAAAAAAAATGAAAAAAGGTACCTAAGCCTAGCAAAACTAGATTAACTATATTGGGAATTAGAAAATTTTCCCGATCAATAAAGGCAATTACTATTAAAGCGGCGATAAAAAAACAATAAAACAAAGTTTCTACTGTAAAACCATACCTAAATACAAGTAAAGTAAACAAAATTCCTGTTAACAATTCTACCAAAGGATACCGCCAAGGGATCTTTTCCCCACAATGACTACACCTTCCCCCTAATAGTAAAAAACTAAAGACAGGTATTAAGTGCCAGGGTTTTAAAAAATAACTGCACTGAGGGCAATAGGAAGAGGGAAAAACAATACTTTCACCTCTTGGTATCCTGTAGATACACACATTTAAGAAGCTTCCGATGATTAAGCCGAAAAGAAATAGATTCACATAAAGCATGGTTATCATTATCCTGTTTCTTTATCCTTCTCAACTGCTTTATTATTTTCAATACGATATTCCTTTCCTTCATTCGGATGAACTGGTTCTTCTTTCAAATATTCACCTACTAAATCGTCTAAACTATTAGGATACTCTCCCTTTTCAACATAATAAAGTTCTATTGCAGCATCTATTATACGTAAGTCGGCTTCAATTTTGTTTTTCTTCGCCTTATCTACTTGTCCCCCCAATGCAAACACCGCCAGGGAAGCTAAAATACCAATAATCACCACTACAACTAGCAGCTCTACCAGGGTAAAACCTTTTTCATCCATTTTTTTTAAAAACATTTCTCCTTCTAAGTCACTCCTTTTGTTTTCTTTAATTAATGCCACCTATTACGCTAAACATGGGAATTAAGACTCCAAGCACAACCAGACCCACAATAATACCTAACAACACCAGTATTATCGGCTCGATTAATTTAGGTAATCTTTCCGCAGTTTCTACTACCTCATTATCATAATAACTACCTACCTTCAGCAAAAGACTGTCAATTGTCCCTGACTGCTCCCCTACAGCAATCATCTGGACCATCATTGGCGGAAAAAAATCGTTTTTCTTAAAACTTTCCGTTAAACTTTTCCCGTTTTTAATATTCTCCCGAGTTTTTTCAATTTCCCCTTGCCAGGCTAAATTGCCGATAGTCAACTCCACCACCTTTAAAGCCTCATATAACGGTACACCACTCTGGAGAAGATTGGCTAAAGTACGACAAAAACGGGAAGCGATCACTTTCTGATTTAACTCTTTTAGAAAAGGTAGCTTTAACAATAATTCATCCAACCGTTTTTTACCTTGAAAACTCCGCAGGTATAAAATTAAAATACTTGCCAGGAAAAATAATCCTAGAAGTAACAAGTACCAATATCGATTAAAAATTAAACTAATCTTGAGAACTATTTTCGTACCCATAGGTAGAGGAGCATTTAAATCCTCTAAAATCCCCGCAAATACCGGTACCACAAAAGTAAAAATGACACAAAGGGCTAATAATGCTATTACCATCACCAAGGCAGGATAAACTAATGCTGTTTTTACCTTTTCCCTGGACTCCGTTTCTTTTTCAAAATATTCAGCTAATCTGGCTAAAACACTGTCCAAAAAGCCACCTACCTCAGCAGTAAAAACTAAGTCCCTCATGATAGGAGGGATTTCTCGGGAAAGTTGGGCACAGGCATCACCAAAACTTCGTCCTTCCCGTAATTCTTTCAATAAAATTTGACTTAATTTCTTAACAGAAAGTGATGTTTGATTATACATATTCACCTGTAAAGCATATTCCAGAGAAAGCCCTGCCTCCAACATAAAAGATAATTGACGACAGAAAATAGCTAAATCTTTTAACTTAACTCGAGGGGAAAATAAAATTCCTAACATCTTTTCAACTATTGTTCCTTGTTTTTGCTGTTTAATATCGATTACAAACAGTCCGGATTGCTGTAATTTTCTTACAGCATCTATTAACAAGTCAGTCTCAATCTTTCCTTCAATTAAATTCCCTTCTTTGTCCCTGGCTTTATATAAGAAAAAAGCCATTTTCATCAACCTGCCATATCTATAAGTTTATGGTAACCCGCATTACTTCTTGTACGGTGGTTATACCTTTTAGGGCTTTTTCTAATCCGTCAGCTCTCATGGTAATCATGCCTTTTTTGACAGCTGCTTCTTGAATAGTTTCTGCATCTGCCTTTTCTAATAAAAAGTCCCGCTCCTCAGACTCCACAATTAAGACCTCCTGAATGGCAGTTCTGCCTTTATAGCCGGTAAAGTTACAATTAACACATCCTGCACCTCTGATTAGAGTAAAAGGTAGCCGATAATACTCAGGTCCTAAAAATAATCTCTCCGGGGAGTTTTTATCCGGTTCATACTCTTCCCGACAATGGGGACAAACTTTACGCACCAGTCTTTGGGCCACAATGCCAACCACCGATGACGCCACCAAAAAAGATTCTACCCCCATGTCCACTAGTCTTGTTAAAGCACCGGCTGCATTGTTAGTGTGAAGGGTGGAAAGGACTAAATGACCTGTAGTAGCAGCACGCACAGCAATTTGTGCAGTCTCCCGGTCCCTGATTTCTCCTACCATGATTATATCCGGGTCCTGACGAAGAATAGAACGTAACCCTTTAGCAAAGTCAACTCCTGCTTTAGGATTTACCTGCACCTGATTTATCTGATCAAAAACATACTCTACGGGATCTTCAATAGTGATAATGTTTTTTTCCACTGTGTGCAGTTCATTTAAAGCCGCATACAAAGTTGTCGTTTTTCCACTCCCAGTAGGGCCTGTTACCAGAATCATGCCATAAGGAAAACTTAAAAGTTTAGAAAAGATTTTCAATTGCTTTTCCGAAAAACCCAATTGACTTATTTGCCGAAGTTTTTGTTCTTGATCTAAAATCCTAATCACCAATTTTTCTCCGAAAATAGTAGGTAGGGAAGAGACACGCAAATCAACTTTTCTTCCCCCTATTTTAATTTGGATCCGTCCGTCTTGGGGCTTGCGCCTCTCGGCAATATCCATTTTAGCCATTAATTTTAACCTAGAAGCCAAAGGAGGATGTACTTTACACGGTAGAGTAAAGATTTCTTGTAGGAGTCCATCAATACGAAACCTGACCTTAATACCCTCTTCATGGGGTTCAATATGAATATCACTTGCACCTCTAACAACTGCCTGCTCGATAATACCATTTACAGCTTGAATTATAGGAGTATCGTTTTCATGGTGTAAGCGATCAAAGTCAAAAGTAAATTTATATAAAAGATTTTCCTCAGTTTCAAATTGGTTAATTGCAGCCACAAGTTCCTGAGAAAAACCCAGGTACCTGTTAATAACTGTATTTAATTCTGCTTCAGTAGTTAACGCGGGAATAACCTGCAATCCCGTAGCTAAAGTAATTTCATCTAAAGCTATAAAATCTAAAGGATCCACCATTGCCAAAAAAATATTCTTACCTTCCTTTTTATAGGGAAATACTTTATGCCGGTGAATCAATTCTTCCGGAACACTCCCAATAACTTCCCAGGATATATCCAATTTGCTCAATTGAACATGGGGAAATTTCACCATAATCTCCTCTTGTTTGAAATTTTAGAATATTATTCGTTTTTATTTTGTAAATTCCTGCTAAATTATGTAGATAAACGAAAAAAATAAAAAGCTCCAATAAAAAATTGGAACTTTTTATCAATTCTCCTCTTTACCGGTATATTCATTTAAAAATTTGAGAATTTCATTAATAATTTGTTCAAAATCCAAATTGGAAGTATCAATAGTAAAATCTGCATATTTATAGAAATTATCCCTTTCCTGCAGAAGTTTAACAATATTTTCATAAAGGTTACCTTTTTTGAGAAGGGGTCTATTGTTTCTTCTTTTGACCCTTTCATAAATTATATCAGGATTTGCTGTCAAACATATTAAAATACCATGTTGGCGCAATTTATCGATAATTTCCTGATCTAAAACCATTCCCCCACCTGTAGCAATAATGGCGTTTTCCTTTTTAACTAACTTCTGCAGCATTAGTTCTTCTTCAGAGCGAAATCTTATTTCTCCATATTTCTGGTAGAGTCTATTCATAGTCATCCCTGTTACTTTTTCAATTTCTTGATCAGTGTCATAAAAATCCATGTGTAAAATATTTGCCAAACGCTTACCAACAGCAGTTTTCCCTGTACCCATAAAACCAATTAAAATAATGTTACTTTTTTTCTCCATATGATTACACCTGCCTTCTAATACTCTGTCTATTTCCCCAAAAAAAATTATACATTAATTAATAACTGCCCTCAAATTAACAATTATCAAACCAAGGAAAAACTGCTGGATTACAGCAGTCTATTCTTCAGCGAGATGCTTCAGTCCCATTTTTTGTTTTAATAAATCTAAAAGACTCTTATTTTGTTCTTCTGCCAACTGAGCAGCAATTTTATTTCTTTCACGCCTTAGCAACTCTACTTCTTGGGCTAACTTTCTGCTTTCTTCCTGAGTTTTTTGTAATTCCTTCATAATAGAAGAAAGCATATAGATTACAGTTGTTTTAAAATTATGTTGAATGGCCAAAGGATCAGCGATACTGTTATCTAAATCTAGCCTTCGCTTAGCCCCTTTAATAGTATATAGTTCTGTATGAAGTAACTCCTTAATCTTACTGAGGATCTCCAGTTGCTGTTGAGTATAGCGTTTTCTTTGTCCTTTTTGCACATCCAGATTCAAATACTCTTCAAATTCTTTTTCCCAGAACCTTATTGTGCTTTCTTCTACTTGTAAAATACTGCTGACTTCTTTTATTGTTAAGCGACCTGCCATGAAAATGCCTCCCCTTTTGAAAATTTTACTGGTTTAAATTTCCATAAATAGAGGCATTTTCCTTTATTTTTTTTATTTCATATCTCAACAAAATTAGACAAAAATTTTATCAAAAATTTTATAGTTAACTTTATATTTGCAGCATTTTTTTTAATAAAAGTCTTTCTATTTTACGCATTATTTTCGTTCCTATAAATTCTCGCTGGCTTAAAGGGGTAACTAAAATTGTAAAACACCCTAATCTTTTCCCGCCCAGGATATCGGTAAAGAGTTGATCACCAATTACGGCGGTTTTCGCAGGTCCAGAATTCAAAAGCTGCATCGCTTTTACAAAGGCACTTTTCCCAGGTTTAAAGGCATTGGAAATATATGGGATTTGTAAGTCTTCCATAAACCCTCTTAGCCTAGCCACATCATTATTAGAAACAATACAAATTCTAAAATCCATTTCTTTTAGTTCTTTTAACCAGGAATATATTTCAGGATTAATTTCACAGGAATTCCACTTGGTTAAAGTATTATCCAGATCAATAACCAGTCCCTTAATCCCCCTTTTTTTCAATTCATCTAACGGAATATCTAATAATGTGGCAGCAAATATATCCGGTTTTAATTTCCGAAGCAAGGCCTTTCCTCCATTAACTTTTGAAATTAATGGAATTATATCATAAAGAAAACAATTTAGCCAGTTAATGAATTATATAAAAGCTTAGTTATCTTTAGGACTTTGTTTCCTTAATCAGTTTTTCAATTGCCCTTTTTTCAATGCGCGAGACATAAGACCTGGAAATACCTAACATTTTCGCAATTTCTCTTTGTGTTTTACGGTAACCGTTAATTAGGCCAAAACGCAGTTCCAAAACCTTCTTTTCTCGTTTCGTCAATACTTTTACCCGATCCAATAACATTTCATATTCAAAGGAAGTTTCCACAGTATCCGCAACAACATCTCTTTCCGTGCCCAATACATCGATTAATGTAATTTCATTACCCTCTTTATCCACTCCAATTGGATCATAGATAGAAACTTCACTCCTGTTTTTCTTAGTTGAGCGCAAATGCATGAGAATTTCATTTTCAATACACCGAGCTGCATAAGTAGCCAGTTTAGTACCTTTTTCCGGATCAAAGGTATTTATCCCTTTTATTAACCCTATAGTACCGATAGAAATCAAATCATCTATATCTTCATTTGTGCCATCGAACTTTTTGGTGATATGGGCCACTAAGCGTAAATTGTGTTTAATAAGAATATTCCGGGCTTCCTCATCACCTTTTTGCATTAATTCCAAGAACTTCGCTTCTTCTTCCTCACTTAATGGCTGGGGAAAAGCATTATTAGTGATGTAGGAAATTAACAGTAGAATATTTCTAACTAAGGTGGCTAAAATCGTTGCTAAGTAATCAACGGACATTAAAAAACCCACCTCCGAATATAAAAGTTCATTTTAAATCATATGGCTTTGGAGAGGGGTTTGTGCATGTCCGGAGAACTTTTTCTAAAAATGAAAAGGACAGAAATATTCTGCCCCTTTCACCTTAACTTGCTTTAGTGTCCGCATCTGTTTTAGTATCTGAATTGGTACTTCTATGATCAGTAGAATAAAAACCAGAACCTTTTAAAATTATATTAACGTTTTGGCCGATCAACCTTTTAATAGGTTTTCCACAAGTAGGGCATTTCGTTAAAGGCTTTTCTTTAATACCCTGAGTTACTTGAAATTTACCGCACTGTTCACAGCGGTAATCATAGGTAGGCATTTCAATAGTCACCTCCAAGTTCATGTCATGCACCTATAAAATATTTTATAAATCATATTGCAATATTTGTCAAGGAAGTGACAATAGAAGGGAGGTGTTTCTTTGTTTTTAGTATTAAAAGAACCTGTTTGCAATATTTTAGGAAACTTATACATAATAAATTACTCTTGACAAAATAGTTTACATTTAAGTAGAATTAAATGAAAGTAGGATGGTAGAAATATTTATTTACACAAAATATAGTAAAATGGTAGTATGGTAGAAGATGTCTTTGAAAACAGAGCACTTCTCCAAGTGCTTTTTCTTTTTCCTCCATTTTGATTCTACTATACCTACTAAAAGTATAAATCAAAAGGAGGTTTTTTTATGTTCAAAAAAGCTATAAATATTGACACTTCTGGGGTTTTATTATAACATAGGTTCTAAATATTCACACTGTTATATAATTATAATAACTAGCATAATTTTTAGGTGGAGGATAACGGAAATGTATGGAATCAACAAATATATTTTAGATCAAATAAGAAATGACTACTCGGAACATTTGTCAGATTTCCCTTATAAAATTGATTGTTCCATGGGTTCTAACCCCTATGGTGCTTGGCCGGGACTTGAATTACCTAAAGAACTTTTTACCAGTATCGCCCAGTATCCCGAATCTGATTCTGAACTAAAACAGGCCATTGCTGCCTATTATTCTAAAGATGTTAATTTGACCGAAAACAATATTACCTTAACCTGCGGGTCCATTGGAGCAATGTTGGCTCTAAACAGAATGGTATTAAAGGAAGGAAAAATCATATTAGGCATTGCACCCCAATTTACCGCCGTAGTTGATGATTTTGTAACTTATGGCTGCAAGTATAACCCTGTATATTTAAGAAAAGAAGATAACTACAGATTTAACTTAGACAACTTTTTAAGAGAATTGTCCAAACATCATACTGCTTATATCTATATTGATAACCCTAATAATCCAACCGGCCAAATTATACCTATTGAAGAAATAGAAGAAATAATTAAAGAAGCCAAAGCACGTAATAGTTTCGTTGTTATAGACGAAGCTTATGGCGACTACATGGATAATGTTAATTCAGCTATTAAACTAATTGAAAAATACGATAACCTGGCAACAGTCCGCACTTTTTCCAAAGGTTTCGGAGCAGCGGGAATTAGGCTGGGCTATATTATTGCCCAAGAAAATATTATTAATTTGGTTAACAAAGTTAATGTTCCTTTTTCCAAAAACAGTATTGCAGAATACATCGCTTTGAGACTATTAGAAAGTGACTGGATTCCTCAAACCAAGAAACGTGTTTATGAAGCGAAAAAAATTTTACTTAACGGTCTAACAAAGATAAAAATAGCTCATACCGCCTACACTGTTCCTATTTCACTGCTCTACTATGATGATGAAGAAATAGATCTATCAAAAGTATTAGAAAAAACAGGAGTAAGAGCAATAACTTGTGCCGGTTACGAAGGATTAGATCAAAATAGCGTTAGGTTAAACATTCACGAAAATATGGATCTTTTAATGGAATGCTTACACAATGCTGAAAAATTATTAAGCTAAGAAAACTTTTAATATTTTTTTAGGGGGAAGATTATGAGAGAAAGAGTTAATTGGATAACAGTTTTAAAATACGCCGGAGCTTTTGTAGCATTCATGATTGGATCAGGTTTCGCAACAGGACAGGAAGTAATGCAATTTTTTACGGCATATGGTATTTGGAGTATCGGTGGAATCTTTATCAGCATGTTTTTATTTGCTTGGAGCGGTTCTATAATAATGAAATATGGTTTTGAAAATAGATTTAACGATAATTTTAATTCTTTTCACTATTTTTGTGGTCGAATTTTGGGCACCTTTTTAGAATATTTTATCCCTGTTTTCTTATTTGCAGTTGTTGTTGTAATGATTTCAGGTTCCGGTGCAACCATGAATCAATATTTCGGTTTACCCCATTATGTTGGGGCAGGAATTATGACCATTTTAGTTATGGTAACTAATATGTTTGGCTTAAAAAGACTTGTTGATATTATTGGTAGTCTAGGACCTATAACAATCATCTTTACTATTTTAATTGCAATTGGAGCCTTAATTAAAAACCCCGGAGGATTAGCGAATGTTTCGCAAGCAATGGCCCAATTAGGAGAATTGCCAAGGGCAACCAGTTCAAGTAATGCTTGGTGGCTTGCCGGAACTTTGTATGTAGCATATAACGTAACAGGTTCAATCCCCTTTTTAAATGAAATGGGTAAAAGGGCAAACTCCTCCAAAGAAGCCGTCCTCGGTGCTATATTGGGTGCAGTTGCTTTAATGACAGCCGGCCTTTTGCTAAACCTTGCTTTACTGGCCTATATTGGGGATATTGCAGAACTTTCTATTCCTAATCTACATTTTGCTGAATTGATCACACCTGTATTCGGAATGATATTTTCACTAATACTCCTTGGTGAAATATTCAGTACTGCTGCTCCAATGTTATGGGTTTCAGCAGATAAAATAGGAAAAGAAGGAACAATGCGAAATAAAATTGCTATTGTTGTCTTATCCATTTTTGCCTTTTTCGGCGGCCAATTACCCTTTGGAATGCTAATTGGTACAGTTTACCCTTATACAGGTTACCTTGGAATTATAGTGCTTGCAACAATTACTATTAAATTTCTCATTGATAGAAAACGAAGAATCAATTAAATTAGCTATATACCTTAAACCCCAGAGGATGAATCCTCTGGGGCATTTTGTTTTTGTAATGTCATCGATCTCCGGGGGTTTTTGCGCTATTGGGGGTCGACGACATTTTGTTATTTGAGTAATTTTTGATGATATATAACCTTATGAAACATTATACCATGGATATTCCCACTACCACGAATTTTTAAACATTTAATATTTTATCTATGCCTAATCCATTTGTTTTCTTATAATCAACAACTATTTCTTCATCCCCAACTTTAATTAAAGGTTTGCTGATATTATTCTTATCTATATAAATTATTGTTCCAATCTTACCGTTATTTAATAAGACTTTACATCCTGTATAAAAATCCAACATTTTCTGAACAAAAGTAAAAATTATTTCCGGCTCTAATTGATCTAAACTTTTTACCATTTCGTCCAAAGCTTGAAGGGGGGATACCCTGTTCTTATAAACTCTATTGGAAGTCATAGCATGATAAACATCAGCTACGGCAATGATTTTCGCGTAAGGATGGATTTCGTTACCTTTTATACCTAAAGGATACCCTGAGCCATCCTCCCTCTCATGATGTTGTAATACGGCTAACCTAATATTGCTATCATAATTTGAAAGTATCTTATATCCTTCTATTGTGTGTTTCTTCATTATCTCAAACTCTACCCTGTTTAATTTATCCGCTTTATTTAAAATGGCCAGAGGTATTTTGCTCTTGCCAATATCATGTAAGATTCCGGCTAAAGTAATGTCCAAAACATTTTTATCCTGATAACCTAACCATTTAGCAATGTACATAGAAATAACCCCTATATTAACTGTATGCTGAAAAGTATACTCATCATGAGATTGTAATTGTATTAAAAGCCTGGCAGCATTTTTTTCGCGATTTGCCTCCTTAATAAAGGGGTCCACAATCTCCATTACTTCTTTCTTTTCTATAGGTTGTCCTCTGGCAGCTTTCAACATCAAAACTCTGCTTGCTTTTGTTGCTTTTTCATAAACTTTAGAAAAATCCAGTGTAACAACCCTCTTCCGAGTCTTTTTAAGTCTTAGAATATGATTTTCAGTTAGTCTAATACCTGCAGGCGCAAGTAGAAGACCTTGCTCTAAAAAGATATCATGGGCTAAAACATCCCCCGGCATTAATTTTTCTATTTCCACCTCTTTTGTATAGCAACTAAGATCAATCGGTGACACTTCCTTCCCCCCTTCTATTAATCAAGTGTAGACATACAAAATATTTATATTATTATTCTAGATTTCATTGCTATATATAGTATGATTTCTCTTTATATTACCAAATACCTCCTAATTGTTATAAATGTTTCTTAATATTATAAACTTAGACAACAGTAAAATGTTTTCTAGACAATTTGTTAACAAATGTAAAGAGGGTTTCGACAAAATACGGCGAATAACTATTTAAAACACCATAAGTTACATATATTAGGAGGTCCCATGAAAAAATATGTAATTCTTACCATAACCCTTTTTACTATGTTAATATTCGTTCCAACTGTCTTCGCCTTGGAACAATCTGAAGAAATTACTGTAACTATAGATGGTTTAAAGGAAAACTTTGATGTCCCGCCTATAATCAAAAACGGGCGCACTTTAGTGCCTTTTCGTGCATTGGCAGAATCCCTTAATATAAAGGTAGAATGGGATGATGAAAAACAGATTATAACTGCCACTAAAGAAAATCATGTAGTACAGTTACAAATCGGTAATACCCAAGCCTTTATCAACCAAATACCCACAGAGTTGGATGTACCTCCCGTTATTTTAAACGGTCGTACCCTTGTACCTTTGCGTTTTTTTGGTGAGGCTTTTTCTTGTATAGTAAACTGGGACAACGAGGCAAGGAAAATCAGTATATTTTCTCCTCCGAAAGAAATGAATGTTATAGGTTTTTATGCTTTAGGGGATCGAAATACAAGTAGCTGGACAAACCTTTTTCAAGAAAATTATCCTGAAACAAGTACTGGCAATACAGATGTCGTAAAAGAAGTGGCTTTAGGTTGGTATAGTATTGATAAAGAGGGTAATCTTCTCACTAAAAGCTCAACTGGCTGGCAAAGACCAAGCTCCTGGGAGGACGTGTTAGTTGCTACCAGAAAATATGGTTTAGAAACGGAAATGGTTATCCATGTCACTAATAGTGATGCAACCATTTCTGAATTAATTTCTAATGAAAAAGCTATTAACAATGCAGTAAATAATATTTTTCAGGAAGCAAAATTGTACGGCGGTGTTAATTTAGATTTTGAGGGTTTAGGTTTAAAAGGCTCCCTAGAGTATCTGGCAAGTGTAAGAAATCAATTTACTAACTTTGTTCAAATTTTAAATAGTAAGCTAAAGCAAGAAGACATTAATTTAACATTAACACTTCATGCCCCTAACAGTGCTTATAAAGGTTATGATTACCAGGCTTTAGGTAGAATTGCTGATAAGATAATCATTATGGCTTACGATTACGGTCCAAAACCGGAGCCAATCCATCTTGTCCGTCAAGCCGTGGAAAGGTCTTTAGATTTTGTACCGGCAGAAAAACTTGTTTTAGGGATTTCCTTGCCTTCGGAAACAGCGGAAAGTGTACTAACCAAAGTAGGGTTAGCCAAACGTTATAATTTACAGGGCATAGCCTTATGGCGGTTAGGACTAATAACGGAAGATGTATGGAACGGATTAAGAACCAGTATCAAGTAATCTAAGAGTTTTTTCGGCTATTTCCCGAAAAACTGGCCCCGCATGGCGCCCTCCCTGTAAGTCTTTTTTATCTAGATTAGCCATTTCCTCTATTAAAACGGCAATAGCCAGTTTAGGTTCCTCTAAGGGGGCATAACCTGTATACCAGGCCATGTAACCATATTTTCCGTTACTTTGCAGTATTTGAGGGGTTCCTGTTTTCCCTGCTGAACCAAAGCCTTCCAACCAGGCATTTTGACCAGAGCCTTTTTGATTAGTTGCTTTTAAAATATCTTTTAGAGCTTGAGCAGTTTTTTGATTATAGATTTTCTGGAATTCAGGTATTTCACTAAAGGTAATGGTGCTTTGCCTACCGCGAACTTCCTTTACTAAACGTGTCTGCCAGGGGTCTATAATCTTTTGATGATAACCGTCCCGGGCAATTGTTGCCATCATATTAGCCATTTCCAGAGGACTGACTTTAAAAATTTCTTGACCGATAATACCATTGGCTCTGGCTTTGGCTGAATCTAAAAATTTATTCTCTTCCGGAGTAAAGCCAAATCTGTCAATCATATACTCTTCCAATTTTTCTCTTCCCAGTTTTAACCCTACTTCCACCAGAGTTGTATTACAGGAGCGCTCCATTACCTCGGAAAATGTTAGTTCTCCGTGTTCACGAGGACAAGTAATATATGGTGAAGAACCGGTACAAACAAATTTGGTATTTGGAGTGACTATCCCCTCCTCCAGGGCGGCGGCCGCTGTAATTACTTTAAATATAGAACCGGGGTAAACTTTATAATCGATAACCCTCTCTAACTGATTATCTTCATATCCTTTTGTGTCTGTAGGATTATTCTGGTCAAAGGTGGGTCGGCTTGCTGCTGCTAAAATGGAACCGGTGTTTATATCTAATACTACAATTCCTCCCTTTAGGATTCCTCTGGTATCCATTGCCTCTTCAACTATTTTTTGTACTCTACTGTCAATGGTTAAGAAAAGGTCATGTCGATTGGGATCAGGCTCCAACTCAATGATTCGATAGCCCAACCCTTCTAAAACATTGTTTCGGGCATCGGTAATGGGAGTCACAATTCTTTCCGCTCTGCTTCCTTGTAAATACCCATCAAACCTGGCTTCCAAACCTTTTATTCCTCTTTGTTCATAATTAAGATAACCTACTAAATGAACAGCTAAAGAATTTTCTCCGTACCTTTTTTTTATAGGGGCTACAACAATACCTGGTTCCTGCCAGGACTCGATTAAAGTAATTATTTCACTGTTTTCATCTAAATATATAACTATTGGTTCCGGATAAATTTTAATCGTTCCCCGGTAATAAGGCTCTAAATCCTCTAAATTTATTTCTATATCTAATGTATTTGCAATATTCTCCACCAATTGTTCGGGATTTTTAACTAATTTAGGAAATATTATTAAGGCATCCTGGTAAGTAGTATTTGTTAAAGAGATGCCGTTTCTATCCAGAATATCTCCCCGTTTAAATTCTTCCGC
>ENA-OWOZ01002439-OWOZ01002439.1-bioreactor-metagenome-genome-assembly--contig:-NODE-2439-length-13998-cov-2.747432_pt1 | contig 13998 bp, 13 predicted proteins | sample MGYA00238140_ERZ651804 | MGnify/ENA primary metagenome ERZ651804 (study PRJEB26910, sample SAMN07631232) | bioreactor metagenome | isolation source: Switchgrass digestor | place: USA: Dartmouth... | reverse complement strand
AGCCTTTTTATGAGATACGAAATGATATTGTAAAGCTTACATATGCCGCGCATTTCATTGATATTGTCCTTGAGATCGCGCAGGAAAACCAACCTGCTCCCAAATTGCTTCAATTACTTTTGAATTCCCTGTATATGCTTGCAAAAACTGAAAAGCAACCGGAGCTTGTATCCGCAATTTTTGAATTGAGAGCATTGGTTACAGCCGGTTATGCGCCCCATGTCAGCCAATGCATCAGATGCGGGCAGGAGGCTAAGGGTTATTATTCCTTTAGCTATGAAAAATGCGGGTTTTTATGTGATAAGGAGGAGTGCCTTGAGGAAGATCGAGCGTCAGTACCACTGTCGCCTGGAGCTTCAAGAGCGATACAGCACATCGTATATGCAAGGATGAATGAATTATTCAGCTTTGGTGTATCACAGGAAGTTTTGGAGGAGCTTGGGCATATTACAAGAAGATATTTGAGACAACAGCTTGAGCGCGATTTTACGAAACTTAACTTTTTGAAGAACATATAATGTGTACCGGAATTAGTAAATGTAAAGAGAAGCTTTAAATATGTTTCAGGTTATTCAACAGCCATAGTGATACAGAAGAACTATTACAAAAGCCCGTTGTTTCCAACGGGCTTCCTGATAAATTCTGGTGCGGTCGATGGGACTTGAACCCATACGGTCTCCCATACGCCCCTCAAACGTACGCGTCTGCCAGTTCCGCCACGACCGCATATTCAGTATTTCCGGGCCAATCGACAGAACTTATTATACTAACATAGAGGCGCAGTGTCAATACTTTTAGATAAAAATACTTAGGATAATTTTGCGGATCGGATAAATGTAAACTCATGTATTGAATTCTGTTCCGCCTATTGGTAGAATTAGAACATACAATTACCACTACTGAAGCATGCAGCAATATCGAAAGGAAATGAGGATAGATAATGGCTGGATTATTCGGTTTTTTCGATTATAACAGACCAGGACCTGGTGTTCCAAAGGATGCACCGCCCAAATCTCCTTTTATAGTATTCTTTGAGATACTTCAGAGGAAATTCTGGAATCTGATCAGAATTAACATGATGTTTTTGGTTTTCAATCTGCCGGCTCTTCTGGCAGGAATGTTTGTAATGATTTCCTTCTTTCCAAATATATTTCCGGATGCAATGGATAGTCCGGAAAAATTACTTATGGACACAATAATGAAATTTGTGCTCCTTACAGTTATGATGTGTATACCCATGATTACCGTCGGACCGGCACAGGCTGGATTTACTTATATACTGAGGAACTATTCGCGGGAAGAGCACGCATTTATCTGGGGAGATTTCAAGGATGCAGCGAGGAATAATTTTAAGCAGAGCCTGATTGTCAGTACGATAAACTTTTTTGTTACATTCCTTACATTGATTTCGATTCGGGCTTACTGGATACTTCTGGACGCAGGTCAGATAGCGGGCCTGCCAGGTACGATAGGTCTGGCCGTAATGATTGTGATGCTGCTGGTATTTGCCAGCATGAATCTATATATTTACCCGATAATGGTGACTTTTGATCTTACTCTGAAACAGTTGTACATAAATTCATTGATTTTTGCGGTCATTAAATTCATTCCCAATGTTGGAATACTGCTTCTGAGTGCCTTTTTGGTGCTTTTGTCCTTTGGCCTCATAATACCGTTTAATCCGCTGATAGGGTTAATACCATATATATTGATTACAACCAGCCTTATTGGCTTCCTGACGAACTTCTACGCATATCCGAAGCTTAAGAAATATATGCTTTCAAAAGTCGAACAGGAAGCTGATGAAGAGGACGAGGAAGAGGATGAAGATGATGAGGAAGAAGAGGAGACAGCAGAACTGATCGCAGAAGACGACAAAGAAACGTCAGAGAACCAGAGCGACTATGCTGACGGAGTTGTCGGTGATGACGGAGTAAAAAGGTACTTCTGATCACGTTATATTAAAGATAAAAAAGCTGTTCCGGAATTAATGAGGAACAGCTTTTTTATCTGACGGGTTTTCGATTCCAATCGACGTAAATAGTATCAGCCTAATGCCGACTGAAGGTCGAATTCCTTTGCGACGGCGTCTACGGCCTTATCAACATCCTTTTCATATATCAGATAGGAAATATCAACCTCAGAGGTTGTAACAAGCTTGATCTCTATGCCTTCGTCAGCAAGTATTGTAAACAGTCTGGCGGCAACACCGGGAAGATTGCGCATACCTTCGCCATATACCTGAAGTTTGGTATTGCCGGCATCTACTTCAACTCTAAGATCCTTAACGGACTGCTTAAATGTATTTACAACGCTGAGAGCGCTTACGAGATCTTCCGACAGGATGCTGAACGAAATGCTGATGCTGCCTCTGTATGGCGGAGCATGGCTGATCATATCGATATTGATGTTCTTTTGCGCCAGAGCGCTGAAAATGTCGGATATAAGCCTGGTATCATTGGGCAGCTTGTCGATGGTTACCAGTGCAACATTGTAAGTAACATTTATTTTCGTAACCGGTCTGTCAGTCATGCAAAAACCTCCGTTTCATTTAAAATCAGACGTATCGGCTTTCATAAGCAAAACCGGCAGGTCTATTACGATAAAAATGGATCAGTTTTCGTCGATCAGGTCATTCATATCATACATTCCCGGCTTTTTGCCATAAAGAAATTTAGCAGCCCGCAGTGCGCCTGCTGCGAAAATTTCCTTTGACATGGCAGTGTGGTTAATTTCAATAATTTCATCGGTGCCGGCGAATATTACTGAATGCTCGCCTACGATCGTACCGCCGCGAACGGCATGTATTCCTATTTCGTTTCTGCTGCGTTTCTTTCTTCGGGAATGTCTGTCATATACATATTCATGTTTCTGCTCCAATACGGAGTTGATGGCGTCGGCTATGGCAAGTGCAGTACCGCTGGGAGCATCCAGCTTTTGATTGTGATGCTTCTCGATTATTTCTATATCGAAGTTTGATTCCAGCAGTTTTGCAGCCTTTTTTACGAGTCCGATCAGCAAATTTATGCCAAGCGACATGTTAGCACTGAAGAATACGGGTATACTTTTCGATGCCTTTTCCAGCAGCTTGACCTGTGCCTGGGAAAATCCCGTAGTGGCAACCACGATAGGGATGCTGTTCGCTGTTGAATAAGAAATCAGCTTATCGAGCGCCGCAGGGTTGGAAAAGTCGATGATAACATCAGGCTTTATACTGCATGTATTCAAATCAGTGAAAACGGGATATGTATTTTTGCCGTTATCGACCAGGTCGTAACCCGCTGCTATGCAAAGGTCATCATATTGCTCTGCCAGCCTTGTAATGACCTGGCCCATTCTTCCGTTGCACCCGCTCAGTAAAATTTTGATCAAGTCTCACACATCCTTTGTGTCATTATTCAGAGTATTCTTTAGAAGAGGTGTGTCGGTCAGGGGTGACGGGACACACCTCTCGTTTGTGCATCTAATATAGTGGAAGTATACCCAAAAAGCTTCAGCGTCAAAAGGGGACATACCTCAACATTGAAGAACGACAGGGTCGTGCTTCAGTTGCTGAGAAGCCCGTAGTTCTGCATTGCTTTTATCAAGAATTCCTTGTTTTTCTCAGTCATATCGACCAGAGGCATGCGGCACTTGCCGACATTCATGCCCATCAGGTTCATAGCTTCTTTGACGGGGATGGGACTGACTTCGATAAACAGTGCCTTGACAAGCTCCAGTACTTTCAGCTGGATCTTTCTGCTGCCTTCGATATCTCCTTCAAGGAATTTTGCCACCATATCATGGGTGTCACGCGGTATGATGTTGGCCATTACAGAAATGACACCTTTTCCGCCGAGAGACATCAGCGGCACTACAAGGGCATCTTCACCTGAGTAAACCGTGAAATCCTCACCGCAGAGGTTGATGATCTCTCCGACCTGATTGAGATTACATTCCTTGATACCGACTATGTTGTCTATTTCAGACAGCTGTTTTACCGTTTCGGGATTTATGTTCAGATTCGTCCTTGACGGCACATTATACAGGATCACAGGGATACTTATATTTTCAGCTATGGCTTTGAAATGCTCGTACAAACCCCGTTGTGTCGTCTTATTGTAATATGGGCTGACACTCAGTATGGCATCAGCTCCGGCCTGCTCTGCACGCTGGCTCAGGTTAATGGCATGCTTAGTGTCATTGCTTCCTGCACCTGCTATGACGGGCAGTCTGCCGTTTACTTTCTTCACAGCATAGGAAATGACACTGATATGTTCGTCATCCGGCATCGTGGAAGCCTCACCGGTTGTACCGCATATGACTATCGCATCTGTTTTTTCTCTGATCTGGAATTCTATAAGTTCTCCAAGCTTATCGTAGTCAACACCGTCTTTTGTAAAAGGTGTTATTATTGCAACACCGGATCCAGTAAAAACACATTTCTTCATTTCCATCGACCTCCATCGATTCTTTATCGCATTATATCTCAAAGCCAACCTTCGGCTCTGAGAAGTTCAGCCATAAGCACACCGCCGCCGGCAGCTCCTCTGATAGTGTTATGAGACAGGCAGGTGAATTTGAAATCGAACAGGTTATCCTCGCGGAGTCTTCCGATCGCGATACCCATACCTTTTTCAAGGTCTCTGTCAAGCTTCGTCTGTGGTCTGTCAGGCTGATCGAAGTATGTCAGGAACTGGGCCGGAGCACTGGGCAGCTTCAATTCCTGCGCCCGCCCCCTGTACTCTTTCCAGCATGCCAGTATTTCATCCCTGGAGGGTTTGTTCCTGAAGGAAATGTACACAGCTGCCATATGTCCGTCAGATACGGGAACCCTGTAGCACTGCGCTGATATTGCCGGGCCGCTTGCCGGAACTATCCTGTCGCCTTCGATGCTGCCCCAGATCTTCAGCGGTTCCTTTTCGCTTTTTTCTTCTTCGCCTCCGATGTAGGGGATCACATTGTCGATTATTTCAGGCCAGTCCTTAAAAACCTTTCCGGCGCCTGATATGGCCTGATAGGTCGATGCCAGGATCTTCTCGGGTCCGAACTTCATGAGCGGATGAACAGCAGGCACATAGCTCTGAAGTGAACAGTTGGACTTGACAGCAATAAAACCTCTTGTTGTCCCGAGACGTTTCCTTTGTTTTTCGATTATGGCAGCATGGTGAGGATTGACCTCAGGAATGATCATAGGTACGTCATCCGTGAATCTGTGGGCTGAGTTGTTGGATATCACGGGCATCTCAGCACGTGCATATCTTTCCTCAAGTTCCCTGATCTCTTCTTTTTTCATATCTACGGCGCAGAATACCATGTCTGCCTCGTCGGCTATCTTATCTATCTCATTAACGTTCCTGACGATGATGTTTTTTACGCTTTCAGGAATAGGCTTATCCAGTTTCCAACGCCCTTCGACAGCTTCTTCGTATGGCAGGCCTGCAGATCTTTCGCTGGCTCCTATGGCAGTGACCTCAAACCAGGGGTGGTTTTCAAGCAGCGTTACGAAACGCTGTCCGACCATACCGGTTCCTCCGAGTACGCCTACTTTCAGTTTAGAGTTCATAGCAAAAACCTCCTGATAAAAATTTAACTGCCGGCGTGTGCCAGCAGTCCTGTTTGTCTGTTCCTTGTGAACAAAAACCAAATGAACTGATAGCGCTCCATCAAATAACTTGATGACAGTTGTAAAGCTGTTCGCATTTACAACCAGGAACCGAACCGGCAGGGGAACGATCCCTTCGGCGCCGCACCCTTTCACAACGCATCATCGGCTCCTGCAGCCTGAGCGTTGATACTGATGAGAAGCGCACCTCTATCATGTCATGTTATTTATTTGTTCCAGTAATTAAATTTATTTTAATTATAATAACATCAGTGTTACATATTGTCAAATGTTTTGTATCGAGCTTTTGTTACAGAAATATTAAAATTCATCAAAACAGCGATAAATCAGTCGAAACAGAAGGAAGAAATGGCTTTGATGTCGAATAGTAAACCGAGAGAAAAGGCTTGGGGCATTTACTGTTTAAATTCACCAATGAGAAGGAGAAGTTATGATCAGAAACATACTGAAAAAGGCGGCCATCATTCTGACAGCTGTTTCGATGACCACAATGCTGTTCGGAGTTCGTGCCGATGCAAAAAATGATAATAATGATACAATCAGAGTAGGTCTTTATTATAAAGGCAGTTCTGTCAATACAGCCCAGTCTGTTATTGATGTATCTGCCCAGTCCGGTCTGCAGATAGGTTTCACAAAAAACGGCAGTTTTGAACTGATGTACAGCCATACTGCCTCTTCAGCCCTGTACATACGCAAAGACTCATATTATTACAACACTGGCAGCGGCCTTAAGGAGTTTAGTCCGTCCAGCTCAAATGTCACAGGAAAGAAGTACGGCCCTTATCATATAAAAATAGGTAGTGATTACCCGGATTCTGCTTCAGCTGCCGGACAGGTTCTGATTTACCGACAGGCCGGGATCAATGCGTTTATTGCATATAATGACGCATGGCAGGTATGGACAGGCAATTTTGTGGAGGAAACTGAGGCAAGCAACGCCGTCACAGAACTGAGCAGCATTGTGGGGCCGGTGCAATACGATATAATAAAACCGTCTTCAGACAGAATAGCAGTTGTTGACGACAAATTTGAGACCATCTGCATTTTTTCAGGTACATCAGCCTATTTTCAGGTCAGGCCCGCACCGGAAAACGAGATCCCGGTGATCAGCGTCAAAGGAAGCAAATACAGAGGCTCCATTGAAGTAAGAAGGCTGTCAGGCAGCGATATGACAGTTATCAATGTCGTTTCTCTGAGGGAGTATCTCTATGGCAATGTACCTCCCGAGATAGGCGGAAAATCTCCTGCCGAAGCACTTAAGGCACAGGCTGTGGTTTCAAAAATGTATGCGGTCAATAATAAAGGAAAGCATGCAGGCACAGGATTTGATATATGTGCCACGACACACTGTCAGGTCTACAAGGGCTACAGTGTTGAGGTGGCTGAATGCAACAAGGCCATAGATATGGTTTATGATAAAGTAATCACATACAACGGGGAACCTATAAAGCATGCATACTATTTTGCCTCAGGCGGCGGGAGCACCGAGGATGTACGCAATGTCTGGGGTTCATCCTATCCGTATCTTGTGAGTGTCAGTGACGAATACGAAAAAATCTATACCTGGACAAAAACTCTGAGGGCATCGGATGTAAAAGCAATGCTTCCGGAAGTGGGGAATGTGCTGGGCATAACCATAACCAAAACAGCACCTACAGGCAGAGTGACACAGCTTGCAGTGTCCGGTACGAGCAGGGGTGAACCGCTGTATTTTTCCAATGAAAAATGCCGTACATTGTTTGGACTGAACAGTCAACTGTATACCATCACCACGGATGCAGATATTTATGTTGCCGGGTTATCATATGATACAAAAAAAGAAGTAGCCGCAACGCAGGCTGATACTGAAAATATCAGCAGAACCATTGCTGTACAGGCAAATGCGGATAAAAACATTCGGTCAGACGTTCCGGCAGCTGAAAACGCTGCAGATGTAAACGAGAGTGCTGCCGCTGCAGCCGAAACACATGCTGTCAGCAGCCCGAATGCCGCAAAGCCTTCAAAAACCCAGCTGGGGGGCATGAAAGTCATAACTGCAAACGGTGTGAGCAGTGTCAAAGGAGTAAACAACAAAGTTACTATCATGGGTGCCGAAGGCGTTGTCAGCACAGCCACAGTCGTACCAGAAACATATACGTTCACAGGCAGGGGCTGGGGTCATGCGGTAGGCATGAGCCAGGAGGGTGCCATCGGTATGGCAAAGGCTGGTTTCAAATATGATGAGATCCTGAAGCATTACTTCCAGGGAACTGAAGTAAAGTAAGGAGCCTTGTCTGTCACTGGCCTGTATTGCAAAATGACATTATTTATAGTAATATTTCCTTTGTGAAATCAAGATAAGCTGCATTTTATGCAGCTTATTGTTTGAGCACACAGATAATTGCGGATAAATAAAGCATAGTTAGAAAAAATATTTATGATGAACAAAGAAAAGGTATCGAGTGAGTAAAATGAAATCAAGTGATTTTTACTATGAATTGCCTGAAGAATTGATAGCACAGGAGCCCATCCCGGACAGAAGCGGTTCCAGGCTTCTTGTGCTGGACAGAAAAAGCGGCAGCATCGAGCACAGGATCTTTAAGGATATAAAGGAGTATCTCAATAAGGGCGATTGCCTTGTACTCAATGATACAAGGGTCATACCGGCAAGATTGCTTGGTGAAAAAGAAGGCTCCGGAGGCAAAATCGAATTTGTCTTATTGAAAAATATACAGGGCGATATCTGGGAAGTTATCCTGAAGCCAGGAAGAAGAGCAAAGCCCGGCGCAAGGTTTGTGTTCGGCGGTGGTGAGCTGCGTGCTGAAATACTCGAGGTGACGGAAGGCGGCAATAGGCTGGTGAAATTCGAATATGAAGGAATTTTTCAGCAGATCCTCGATAAAGTAGGAATTGTTCCGCTTCCGCCATACATAACCAGAAGACTGGATGACCCTGAGCGCTACCAGACTGTGTATTCAAGGCACAGGGGGTCAGCTGCCGCTCCAACTGCAGGTCTTCATTTCACAAAAGAGCTGCTGGACGAACTCGCACAGGAGGGCATCAATATAACATATCTGACGCTGCATGTGGGACTGGGCACTTTCAGGCCTGTCAAAACTGAAAATGTCGAAGAACATGTTATGCATTCGGAGTTTTACAATCTGGATGAAGACTGTGCGAATATAATCAATCAGACAAAAGCAAACGGAGGAAGGGTTGTGGCGGTAGGAACCACAAGCTGCCGCGTCCTTGAGACAGTGGGTACTGAAGACGGTAAAGTATCTCCGTCATCAGGCTGGACTGATATTTTCATATATCCCGGATATAAGTTCAAGGTGATAGATGCATTGATAACCAACTTCCATCTGCCGGAATCTACATTAATAATGCTGGTCAGTGCCTTTGCAGGCAAGGAAAAGATAATGGAGGCATACCGCAGGGCAGTTGAAGAAAGATATAGGTTTTTCAGCTTTGGAGATGCCATGCTGATAAAGTAAGTAAACTAAATTAATCAGGGTGAGATAATGGCTGCAATCAGATATGAACTCATTAAAAAATGTAAACAGACAGGAGCAAGACTCGGTATAGTACATACTCCACATGGATCCTTTGAGACTCCTGCCTTCATGCCGGTCGGCACACAGGCGACAGTCAAGGGCATGACTCCCGACGAACTGAAGGAGATCGGCGCGGGAATAATCCTGAGCAATACATATCATCTCTATATGAGGCCCGGAAATGAACTGATCAGAGAGGCAGGAGGCCTCCATAAATTCATGAACTGGGACAGGCCTATACTGACAGACAGCGGAGGCTTTCAGGTATTCAGCCTGAGCGATCTGAGGCACATAGATGAGGAAGGGGTTACCTTCAGATCCCATCTGGACGGATCAAAGCATGTTTTTACTCCTGAACTGGCAATGAAGATCCAGAACGATCTTGGATCTGATATAATCATGGCATTCGATGAGTGTATCCCATACCCGGCCGACTACAACTACGCGAAAAAATCAATGGAAAGGACCACAAGATGGGCTGCCAGATGTAAGGAGGCTCACAAAAATACTGAAAAACAGGCTCTGTTCGGCATAGTACAGGGGGGTGTTTATACCGATTTGAGGCAGCAAAGTGCCAGAGACCTTGTTGATCTGGATTTTCCGGGATACTCCATAGGCGGACTCAGTGTGGGAGAGCCTGCAGAAGATATGTACAGAATGCTGGAGCATACGGTGCCGTTGCTGCCGGAAAACAAGCCGAGATACCTTATGGGAGTCGGAAGTCCGGATTATCTTATAGAGGGCGCCATCAGAGGTATCGACATGTTCGACTGCGTTTTGCCGACAAGAATAGGGAGAAACGGGACTGTCATGACATCGCGGGGCAAAATTATAGCCAGAGATGCGAAATATGCCAGAGATTTCTCACCTCTGGACCCGGAATGTGACTGTTACGCCTGCAGAAATTATACGAGGGCGTATATAAGACACCTGCTTAAGGCAAAAGAGGTGTTGGGCATAAGACTCACCACCTGGCACAACCTGAAATTTCTTTTGGACTTGATGAAAAAAGTAAGACAGGCTATAATGGAGGATAGACTTGGTGATTTTAGGAATGAATTTTTCAGTACTTATGGATACAGACTATAGCCTGCCTGTATCCATCACCTGACAGCTGTTGGAGTACAGGATATTAAACAGTTGTCATTTCCTGAAAAGTTTATATGCAAACGGATTATTTAGGTTAAATACATAGCCTATAATAAAATAAAATCTGAATGGAGGGTTCGTATGGAAGGAGCACAGAGCGGCAGTTTGTGGATTTCGCTCGCTTATATTGTATTTTTCATACTGATCATGTATCTGCTGGTTTTTCTGCCCCAAAAGAAAAGGGACAAAAAGGCGAAAGCCATGCTTGATGCTTTGAAAGTAGGCGACAATGTCGTTACTATCGGCGGTATATCAGGAAAGGTCGTCAACATCAAGGACGATGAGGTTACCATCGAAACCGGTGTGGAAAGAGCCAAAGTTAACTTCAAAAAGTGGGCTATAAAGGAAGTCATAGCACCTGTAGAATCCTGACAGGAACCAGATTCGTTTATACCCGCAGTAATTTCAATGCTGACTGCTGATTATCCCGTGTGGTCTCAGATGATTACACGGGATTTAAATTTCATCGGCTGCCTGGCAGAACTGCATCAGGGTATGGAAGGAAATGCATGCTTCAGACGCCTGTTCTATATGAGTATACTTTTTAATATTATATAGTAAGATAAACATATACAGGAGTGATATGCATGCCAAGAACTGCAGGTTCGAGCCAGAACATGGAAGAATATTCAGGTCTCAATCCCTTGTTATTACTGAAAGGACTTCTTGCTTCCTACATAATAACGATACCGGCATTCCTGCTCTTTGCACTTATTCTTACCAATGTGGATTTTCCTCAAAAGCTTGTCACACCGATGGTAATAATAATCACAGTAGTAAGTGTTGTTACGGCTGGCTCCGTCTCGACCAGGGGCGTACGCAGCAAAGGCTGGCTCAACGGAGGGATAGTAGGCTTTATTTACATGCTCATTCTGTATTTATTCAGCAGTATAGTATATAAAAACTTTTCGATAGACACAAATGTTGTGACAATGATGGTTATAGGCGTGCTTTCCGGAGCAATAGGCGGGATCATGAGCATTAATTCCAAAAAGAGCACTAAATACAAATATGTCGGCAGCTGACCTTTTCAACCTTTAATAAGTATGCTATAATAGTCAACGCAAACGAAAGGCTCACATAAAGAAAATTAAAAATACGGGAGGCTTACATATGAAGCATATAAAGACGATTAATGCCCCGGCATTAAAGAAAGATCTTAAGAGCTATGGCTGCGGCGAATGCCAGACTTCCTGCCAGTCAGCATGCAAGACCAGCTGTACAGTGGCAAATCAGAAATGCGAAAAGAGATAAGATTTGATCAATCTCAGGCAGCGAGGGGCTGTGCGCTTCTCGCTGTTATTATGTCCAAAAAAGATTATGTTTGTATGCCGGGTCGTCAGTCGTAAAAAACTAGACCGTCCGGCTCAGTGAAACAGACGGGGGATAAAAATGATTCATAAGTACAGGATGCATGGAACCAATATAGTGCTCGATGTCAACAGCGGAGCAGTACATATCGTTGATGATGTCGCATTTGAAATACTTGATATTTATGACCAAACCGATGAACAAATCATCGATGTGTTATCAAAAAAATATGACAGGGATGAGATCAGCACAGCCCTGGCTGAGCTTAGGGAGCTTGAGGCAGCGGGCCAGCTTTTTTCTGAAGATATATATGAAGAGCAGCTTAGCCTTCATGAAGCTATAAATGAAGCACAACCGGTAGTCAAGGCACTGTGCCTTCACATCGCTCATGACTGTAATCTCAGGTGCAGATACTGTTTTGCATCAACCGGCGATTTTGGCGTGAAAAGGACACTGATGCCGGCATCTGTCGGGAAAAAGGCTATTGACTTTCTGATTGAAAAATCAGGAGCAAGAAGGAATCTTGAAGTCGATTTCTTCGGGGGAGAGCCCCTGCTTAATTTCGATGTTGTAAAAGAAACGGTTATGTATGCGCTGGAGCGTCAGAAGGAAACCGGCAAGAATTTCAGGTTCACCCTCACCACCAATGCCATGCTTCTCAACGAAGATCACAAGAAGTTCATAAATGAGTATATGGGAAATCTGGTGCTGAGCCTTGACGGCAGACGCGAAGTTAATGACAGGATGCGTATACGTGCGGACGGCAGAGGCTCATATGATACGATACTGCCCAGAGCAAAGGATATGGCGGAATCAAGGGGACAGGACAATTATTATGTAAGAGGGACCTTCACCCGTGAAAACCTTGATTTTTCAAAAGATGTACTGCATCTTGCAGATCTCGGCTTCAAACAGATATCAGTGGAACCGGTGGTCGCTGCGAAGGATAGCGGCTTTGATCTCAGACGTGAGGACCTGCCGGTACTGTTTAAGGAATATGAGGACCTCGCGCTGGAATACGTTAAAAGACATAAGGAGTCAAGAGGATTTAACTTCTTCCATTTCATGATAGACCTTCAGGAAGGGCCATGTATCGTGAAACGGATGAAGGGCTGCGGTTCGGGACACGAGTATCTTGCAGTTACTCCCGAGGGAGACTTGTATCCCTGCCATCAGTTCGTCGGCATGGAACAGTTCAAAATGGGAAATGTTAATGATAGCTTTGATGTGGATGATTCAATAAGGAGCATGTTCAGAAAGCAGAATATCTATACCACAGAGAGCTGCAGAAAATGCTGGGCAAGATTTTTCTGCAGCGGAGGCTGCGCTGCCAATGCATACCAATTCAACGGTTGTCTGGACAAGCCTTATGACATCGGCTGTGAATTGGAGAAGAAACGGGTGGAGTGTGCTCTTTGGGCAAAGGCAGTCGAAGCTGAATCGGAAAACGAATGACAGCTGATCAAGCTCAGCATATTTCGTATGATGATGAAAGAGGTATCATGATGATAACAGTTAATGACATCATTAACAGTGAAGAAGTTAAGACATTCCTGTCCATAGCTGAAACACAAATGCGTGTATTGGGCTATACGGAGCATTCCTTCAGGCATGTGAAGCTGGTGTCGGACACAGCTGGCAAAATCCTGCAGACGCTTGGCTTCCCCGACAGGGAGGTGGAACTGGCGAGGATAGCAGGTTATCTCCACGATATAGGCAATGCAGTAAACAGGATCGACCATGCCCACACAGGAGCGATAATGGCATATCAGATGCTCACACGGATGGGTATGGATTATAAGGAAGCTGCAGAAATAATGATGGCCATCGGGAACCATGACGAGCATTCAGGAACTGCCGTGAGCAACATTTCAGCTGCACTTATTCTGGCCGATAAATCCGACGTACACAGGAGCCGGGTCAGAAATACCGACATATCAACCTTTGACATTCATGACAGGGTGAACTATGCTGTTGAAAAATCGGTCATTACGGTCGACAGTGAAAAAAGGACGGCCGATCTGGTTCTTAAAATCGATACATCCATATGCCCCGTCATGGACTATTTTGAGATATTCCTCGTTCGTATGACTATGAACAGAAGAGCTGCTGCATTTTTAGGGCTTCAGTTCCAGCTGTTCATCAATGATTCCAAACTTATATAAAACAGTCCTGATGCTGGAAGCATCAAGACGCATGTACATTTTAGTTGACTCACAAAAATGAAAATAATATAATAACTTCATGCGGCTAAATAGAAAAGCCGCATGTCTCTAAAAGAAAAGGGGGATATATACAGATGAAAGGGAACAACGGGCTGAAAATTTTCCTCGTTTTCGCCTTTATTGCCGTGATGACATATATTTGCTTAGCGGGCAGTCTATTCAGATCGGAAGA
>ENA-OWOZ01002437-OWOZ01002437.1-bioreactor-metagenome-genome-assembly--contig:-NODE-2437-length-14004-cov-2.837223_pt1 | contig 14004 bp, 11 predicted proteins | sample MGYA00238140_ERZ651804 | MGnify/ENA primary metagenome ERZ651804 (study PRJEB26910, sample SAMN07631232) | bioreactor metagenome | isolation source: Switchgrass digestor | place: USA: Dartmouth... | reverse complement strand
GGAAAAGCTGATATTGTAGATATCGGAAAAGCTGAACTTTGGCAGGGAGGAAAGGGCCATAGCCCAGAAGGTCGCCGGGGATGTAAGGTATCTCATGAACCAGAACCCGAGATGGAGGCTCAGCGATCTGGCGTTGGAGCTTTTGAGCCCCAAGAACATGTTCAACTTTTTCGCCGGCATTGTATGGGAGCTTAAGGGATACGAGCCAAAACCCGGTGTGGTGACCGTAGCCACCTATCACAAGTCAAAAGGGATGGAATGGGATATAGTGTTCCTTACAGGGCTTAATTACGCTGATTTCCCTGTTTATCTTACCGATAAGTTTGTCGGAGAATACTGGTTCCTGAAGCAGGAATATAAAAATCCCCAGGCCTTGGTAAAGGCCGATCTGGAAAAAATCCTTGGGGCCGGTACCGGGGAGGACTCAATACTGAAGTCAAAAATAGAGACTATATCAGAAAGAGCCCGTCTGCTATATGTAGGAATAACCAGAGCCAGGGAGTATCTTTACCTCTCAGGTTTTCATGCCAATCAAGGAAAATGGAATGAAAACCTGCCGTCAAAATATCTTTTGGATATTAAAAAGCATATTGAGGAGGTGGGCGCAAAATGGACAGAGATTTGAGACTTGCCGACCATTTCCTTTATACCCAGCATTCCCTTGCCACCTTTGATAACTGTCCTTTGAAATTTAAGAAAAGATATCTGGAAAATCTTAAGTGGGACAGCTTTCCCGATGAGGCGACAAGAAAGAGTATCGAGGCAGGCAATAACTTTCATCTATTGGCCTATAGATATTTTATGGGCATTGAAACTGCTCCCGTAGAGGCTCTGGAAAAATACCCGGAGCTTTCAAGATGGATGGAAAGCCTCATGAAAAGCTTCAATATAAATCCGGAATTCAAATACCTTCCTGAATACAAGCTGAGGATGTCTTCAGGGGAGATGAAGCTGGAAGCGAATTTTGACCTTCTGATTGTAAAGCATGATCATATCGAGATATGGGATTGGAAGACCCATGGGGGCAGGGGAAAGGTGAGTGCCGCGGCAATAGGAAAGAAACTTAGGAGCAGCCTGCAAACCATGGTTTATATGTATGCCTTGAAAGAGCAATCAAGGCTGGTGGCAGGAGAAGAAATAAAAGCTTCAAATATAAGCATGCACTATTGGCAGCCGGAACCGGCCATGACTCTGGCTGAGATAAAGTACAGCGATGCACTGCATGAGCATTTTGGCAATATAATAAGGGAAAAGATAAGAAACATACTTAACTATGATTTCAACAGCTTTGACAAGGATATGTACTCCAAACACTGCAGGGTTTGTGAATTTAACTGGTTTTGCAACAATGAGAGGGTGGATTTCTCAGCCATGCAGGAGGACGAGGATATTATGCTTGAGCTGGACTGGGAAAGGGCAGAAGAGGTGTACTGAGTTATATGAAAATAGATGTCAACATACTCAATGAAAATACACATATACCTGATGAAATCATTGAAGCTGCCGACGGGGACGAACTTATAGCGAGGATTTTCTTCAACCGGGGCTATAAAGACCCGGATACCATAAGGCAGATGCTCTGCGAAGATTTGTATACGCCTGTACAGCCGGAGGAATTCCCCCGCATGGACAAGGCTGTGGCAAGAATCGCAAAGGCTATCGAAACAAGAGAAAAGATTGCTGTATACGGAGACTATGATGTGGATGGAGTAACCAGCACCGCTCTTTTGGTGCAATGCCTTACCTGGTATTCAAGCTCCGTCATCTATCATGTGCCGGACCGCTTCACTGAAGGATATGGAATGAATGAAGATGTCATCCGGTCTATGGCAAAGGACGGAGTAAGCCTCATCATCACCTGTGACTGCGGTATTTCAAATATTAACGAAATAAAGACAGCAAAAGACCTGGGGATGGATGTTGTTATTACCGATCACCACAATTTACCCGATGTCCTTCCCGAGGCTGACGTCATACTGAATCCGAAGCTTCTCGGAGAAGGCCATAAAGCGAGGAATCTGTCGGGATGCGGTATGGCATATTTTCTTGCCCTTGCCCTTTTGGAGCAATATGGAGAGAGTGAAAAAGCAGAAGCTTTTCTGGATTTACTTGCCATGTCGCTGATTGCCGATGTGGTGAGCTTAAACGGTGAGAACCGTTATCTGCTGAAAAAGGCCTTGCCCAAGCTGTTTGGCACCAAAAGAACGGGACTTAAGGCTCTGCTTGAAATCGCTGAGAAGGACAGCAAGCTGCAATCGGAAGAGGATGTGGCCTTCCAGTTGGCACCCAGGTTAAACGCTGCCGGTAGGATGGAGTCCGCCCGTTTGCCCGTTGAGCTGCTTCTTTGCAGCGATGCCCAAAAAGCGATGGAGATGGCCCTCAAGATTGACCATCTCAACAGGGAAAGGAAAAGGATTCAGCAGGAGATGGTTGACGAGGCTATAGAGCAGGTGGAAAACAGAAAGAAGAACAAGAGCATACTGGTTCTTTTCAGCGAATTCTGGCACCATGGGATAATAGGCATCGCTGCGGGAAAAGTGTGCGAAACTTATCGTAAGCCTGCCATACTGTTCTCATTGAAAGAGGATGGAACGACTGTTACAGGGTCCGCCCGTTCCACTGAGGAAGTCAACATCTATGAGCTTATTAAAGCCTGCAGCAGCAAGCTCTTGAAATTCGGAGGCCATTCCCAGGCAGCCGGGCTATCATTAAAGAGGGAGGATCTGGAGGAATTCACCCGGGAAATAGAGGAGTTGGCGGAAAGAGAATACTTCATAAAAGATGAGATAAAAGTGAACGCAGATATGGAGCTGACCCTGGATAATATCGATGAAGAGCTGTATGGCAGGATATTAAAAGCAGGACCCTATGGGGAAGGCTTTGAAGCTCCCTGCTTTATAACAAGGGGTGCGACTGTCGCCAGCGATAGAAAAACTGCTAAAAGGCACCATATAATGGTTTTGGCGGACGGTCACGGCAACAGGCTTCCTGCGGTTAAATGGTTTGGAGAGGATGAAGATTTAAGTGGAAAGCTCTTCGACATAGTATATAAAATAGGCAGGAATACCTACAGGGGGAATGATGAAATCCAGCTTACGATAAGTCATCTCCTGCCGGTGGAAGGCACTCCGGAAGCTGTATTTGAAGGTGAGTTCATAGACGGAAGGGGAATGGATATAAAAACCCTGCTGAAGGATTTTGAAGAAGCTGTATTTTTTTATGAAGGCTTAAGGCTAAAATGCCCGGTGGATAACACTGTCGACAGGTATGACCTGAGAACGTCCAAAAAGGTTGAAACCCTGGTGTTTTTGTCAACCCCGGTAAACGCTTCGGTCTTCCGGGAGGTTATAGCCCTTGCCAGACCCAGAAAGGTGGTGCTAAGCTTTGCCGTCACTCAGGATTATACCTTCAAAGGGTTCATGACCAACCTGATGGGCTTGGTTAAGCATATCATAAACAAGCAGGGTGGGAGATCGAGCTTGGAACAACTGGCTCTCATGCTTTGTGTCGAAGACAATGTAATGAGGGCAGCATTGAAATACCTAAGGACCATAGCGCCGGTGGAGTTTATGGAAAACAGAGAGGACGAAATATATATATATGGAGTGAAAGAACGTTCTACTGCGAATAATATTGCTGTTGAGAAAAACATAAAAAATGCGTTGATGGAAAAGAACGCTTATCAACAGTTTTTGATGAAGCTGGATGTAAAATCCTTCGGCCAGTACTTAAAATAGCGGTTCATATTCAGCCGATATTGGAAACAGTGATTCAATTTTGAGCTTTCTTGAAACTTTACAGCTTTTCATAATATTGACACAATATTGACATAGAATAAAACATAAGTTAATATGAAGCTAAAGCTTGTAAAAGAGCAGCATACATTCATAATATTGATAATATACTTGTTAAAGTTAGATATAGCGGATATAACGAGAATTTACATGCCTTTAACTTTGCACCGCCGGGGGAAGTGAGGTTAACTATGAAGGCTCTGATTTTGTCAACCAAAACAGGGCAGGGTCATAATTCAGCTTCCATGGCCATAGCCAGTTGCCTGGAGAATGAAGGCTGGGAAGCGATAGTATCCGATGTCCTGAAGTCAGGAAAAAGAAACGTGTCAGCTCCGGTATCTGCTTTATATGATAACATCGTTTTGCATATGCCTGCGCTTTTCGGAATGCTTTATCGCGCAGGTGAGCTTGTAAGCTCAAGCAAACGCCATTCACCCATATACTACTTGAATTCCATTTATTCCGGAAAGCTTTTGGATAAAATCAAAAGCACGGAGCCGCAGATAATCATATGTCCCCATATTTTCAGCGCTCAAGCCATAACCAGGCTTTATGAAAAGCATGAGCTTTCTATTCCTTCTGTCGGTATTTTGACGGATTATACCTGCAGTCCTTTCTGGGAGGAAACGAGGCTGGATGCCTATGTGATCCCTGCACCTCAGCTCATTGATGAGTTTGCGTATAAAGGAATTCCCCGGGAGAAGCTTTATCCTCTTGGAATACCCGTAAATTCCTGCTTTAAGAAAACTCACGATAAGGCTGAGGCCCGGCGTTTATTTGGAATCACTGCCGACAAGGTTTTTACGGTTATGGGAGGCAGCATGGGGTATGGATATATACGGGAGCTCTCCACACTTCTGGCAAGGAAGATGCCGAAGGCTCAGGTGGTTGCTGTGTGCGGAAATAATGAAAAGCTTTTCAAAAGTTTCACAGGAATCAGTAACATTATTCCCTTTCAATTCATAGATAATATTGACATACTGATGGATGCTACCGATGTTCTGCTGACAAAGCCGGGTGGCCTTTCGTCTACCGAAGCGTTGTCCAAAAGGCTGCCTGTAGTTCTGACATGCCCGATACCCGGGGGAGAAGAAAGAAATGCCGATTTCCTGTCCTCCATAGGGGTGGCGGAATATGCAAAAACTCCGGAAAGCGCAGTGGAAAAAGCCATAGAGCTCGTGTTTGACATGAGGAAACGCAAAAAAATGATAGAAGCTCAGGAAAAGTACATAAACAGGGATGCGGACAGGGATATTGCCAAGCTGATTATCAAATTATCTGAAAAAGCAGGAGGTAGGCAGATGTGCAAAGCTGTATAACAATGACTATTATAGGCTTTTTTGCAGGTTCCTTGATGTTTTCATATTTTATTCCCAAATGGTTTTTGGGCATCGACATAAGGGAAAACACCGAAGACGGCAATCCGGGCAGTACCAATGCCATTAAATCCGCCGGAGTGCATATAGGTTTGCTGTGTATGTTCCTCGATATATTAAAAGCATTTATACCGATATATATATCGATAAACTATTTGAACATTTCGGGGTTATACCTTGTTCCGGTTATAGCCGCACCGTCAGCCGGACATGCTTTTTCACCCTTTATGGGTTTTAAGGGCGGCAAAGCTGTTTCAACGCTTTACGGTTCTCTGCTGGGCATTCTTGGCATAAGCAGGGCGGTTTTCTTTATTGCAGCTTTGATGGTCCTTTTCAAGACACTGATTGTCATCAAGCCTGATTCCGCCATGGTGACAGTGAGCCTTATCAGTGCAAATGCTGCGGTGCTATACTATGAACCTCTTTATGAAGTGAAAATAGCCGTCACTTTAATCTGTCTCATCGTATCCTATAAGATTTTAAAAAATCCCAACAAAGGTGATATTGTCGTTTCTATATGGAATTTACACATCATCTTCGATGAAGGAAAAGTCAAGGTAAGACATATTTAGTGCCGATGAAAAGTTCACATAAAATAAAGGAATTTGTCGTCTTGCATAGAATTGTATATCACTATGAGTTGTATGAACCCCTAATAAAAATAAATAACAGGGTATGGTTAGTTTTGGCTAAATCAATAAGGAAAAGCTTTTAATCTTTTTTTATTGCAGCATTAGGTTGCATAACATAGGCTAGAAGAGGTGGTATTTTGAATAAAGCAGCATATATCACTACAGTGGGAGGGCTTTTGCATGACTTCGGCAAGGTGTTGCACCGCTCCGGTGCCGCAGATGGACGTTCTCACAGCATTTCCGGTGCAGATTACATAAAAGGGTTTACCAGTGATAAGGATATAATAGATTGTATCAGGTTCCACCATAGAAAGGAAATAGATAGCGCTTTACTGTCGGATGAAAGTCCGGCATATATTGTTTATATCGCCGACCATATTTCATCAGGAGCCGACAGAAAGGGTATTGAAGGTGAAGCAAACACAGGATATGACCAGCAACGGATGCTGGAGTCGGTGTACAACCTATTGAACAACAGAAAGGGCAAAGCTGTATATGCTCCCGGAATGATTAAAAACACCATCAACTATCCGGGAGAAGGCATAAAAGCTGCTGCCACCGAGTATCCCAGACTCTTATCAGGTTTTACCGATGGCCTTTCCGGTATTTGCTTTGAACCGGAGTACATAAATTCATTGCTGGAGCTTTGCGAAAAATATCTGTCCTATATTCCCGCTTCCACCGATTCGGGACAGGTTTGTGATATTTCTCTGTTTGACCATTCCAAAATAACGGCAGCTCTTGCATCCTGCATAGCGTTATATTTAGAGGAAGGAAACAGGTTAAATTACCGTAAGGAGCTTTATGAAAGGGAATCCGATTTTTGCAGCGAAAAAGCTTTTTGCCTCTTTTCGGTAGATATATCAGGAATACAAAAGTTCATATATACGATTTCATCCAAGGGCGCTCTTAAGGGATTGCGCTCCCGATCCTTTTATTTGGAGATTTTGCTGGAAAACATCGCTGACGAAATTCTTAATGCCTGCGGTGTTTCCCGGTCGAATCTTTTATATACCGGAGGTGGACATGCCTACCTGCTGCTTCCCAATACCGGCAAAGTCCTGACGACTGTTAAGGAATCCCTTGGCAATATAAACCGGAGGTTGTTGGAGAAATTCGAAACCGAGCTTTATATAGCTTATGGAATAGAAGCCTGTTCAGCCAATGAGCTGATGTCCAGGACCGGAAATCCTGAAAGTTATGTTAACTTATTCCGTAGTGTGTCCTCGCAAATATCGGCTATGAAGCAGCGCCGGTATTCAGCGGAGGATATAAGGTTTTTGAATTCCGTTGGCATTGACAGGGAAGGGAGAGAATGTGCGGTATGCGGCACCTCTTCTGTAAGATTGTCGGAACGGAACGGCAGCATTATGTGCGGCATGTGCTCATCGTTGTCGGATATATCGGGAGGACTCATAAAAGAAAATGTGGTTTTTGCCGTTTTGCGGGAAGAACCCAACAATGCGTGTTTGCCTGTCTTTTCTGCTGACGGAAGCTCACTATATTTAAAGCCGATGACAGCAGACGCTGTCCGGGAAATGTTGAGGGAGGCTCCTGAAAAGGTTGTCCGTATTTACAGCAAGAATGCCTATAGCACGGGTATTCCCCATTCCATTAAACTATGGATGGGTGATTATGCTGCGAAAAGCGCCGAAGGTGCACTAAAGACCTTTAGCGAACTGGCACAGGATTCTCAAGGAATAAACAGAATTGCTGTTTTAAGAGCCGATGTGGATAATCTTGGAGCAGCCTTTGTAAGCGGTTTTATGAGGGAAAAGGACCCCGAAAATAAATATAAATACATGACGATTTCCAGGACAACCACCCTGTCCCGCAGTCTTTCCCTGTTCTTTAAATATCATATAAATTATCTTATGGAAAACCCGGAATTTTCCTTGACGGATAAAGAAGGCAAAAGAAATGTGGTAATTGTGTATTCCGGAGGAGACGACCTGTTTATTGTGGGTGCCTGGGATGAGGTATTTTCTGCTGCGGTTGATATACGAAGGGCATTTAATCGTTATACCGACAGAGCCTTGACACTGTCTGCCGGGCTTGCGGTTTTTGATGAAAAGTACCCCATATCCCTTATGGCGGAAGAAACAGCAGAGCTGGAGGAAAGGGCAAAGGACAACAAATATGAAGGTGGCTCGAAAAATTCCGTTTCCCTCTTTGGCCTTGAATCGGAAAAAGGACAACTTACCGACAAGCATACTTATAACTGGGATACCTTTGAAAGCAAGGTTATAGGTGAAAAGTATAAAGCAATAAAAGCTCTTTATGAAGCAGGCGGAGATTACGGGAACACATATTTTTACAATATTTTATACTTCTTAAGGGAGTCGGAAAACGAAAAAGTCAATGTTGCCCGACTGGCCTATCTGCTGGCACGCCGGGAGCCTGACAAAAAAGCCGCAGATAAATTGAAACAAGCCTACTCCAGCTTCAGTGCCAACGTCTATAAATGGGCTTTGGCGCCGGAGGACAGGAAGCAGCTAATCACAGCCCTCATAATTTTCATGTGCACTTTGAGGGATGAGAAGGAGGATTAAAAGATGGATATCATGAAAGATGCGCTGAAGAAAGCCGGATATAGTGAATCGGATAACAGGAATAGGAAAGCGGAAGCAAAGCATTCTGCCTCAAAAGGTTTTGATGCCTTTGAGAAGCTCCATGAAGACTACACTGACAGGGCTGAACGGGTGATAATAGAGCTTCAAAATAAGTTGGGAAAAAATTATAAGGATTTCACCACTTCCAAGATAAGAAACATACTGGCAATGGTGAGCGATATATACAATGATGTCCTGACGGAGCAGGATGAAGTTTTAAATGATGAAATCAGAGGGAAAATCGCATATCTTAAGGTAAGGCTTATATATGAATGCGGACGGGAACCAAATATAGTAAAACCCTTTGTTGAACTGGCGGGATTGCTGGACATCATATCCGGCATAGGATACAGCCGGCAGAGATTCATTGATTTCGAGCATTATATGGAAGCACTGGTGGCATATCATCGCTTTCATGAAGGAAAAGACTAGGACGGAGAGAATTAAGGGGGGCAAAATATATGTATGGGAAAATAGCAATCAATTGCAAAATGACTGTTTTGACAGGAATGCATATAGGTGGTTCATCCATGTTTTCAGCTATTGGAGCTGTGGACAGCGTAGTCATAAGAGATCCGTGGACCGGAGAGCCTATGGTGCCGGGCTCCAGTTTAAAGGGTAAAATGCGCACATTGCTGGCCAAGGAAATAAGAAATGATTATGTAATGCAGGATTTCAGTGATGATCCTGATATTATAAAGCGTTTATTCGGGACAACCGGAAACAAAAATACCGGTGAGAAGCCGAAAGGTGCAAGGCTGCAATTTGCCGACGCTTTTCTGACAAATGCCGAACATTTGAAGAAAAGAGGAGGAATGACCGAAATCAAGTTTGAAAATGTTATAAACCGCTACACATCCATCGCAAACCCCAGACAGATAGAAAGGGTTGTACGAGGCGCGGAGTTTGCCATAAAAATGGTTTATGACATGGAAAAGCCGGAGGAAATCCGGGAGGATTTTGAAAGCATCGCAAAAGCCTTGAAGCTTTTATCCATGGACTATCTTGGTGGACATGGAACCCGGGGATATGGCAGGGTGAAATTCTCGGACTTTGATATAAAAGTCATGAACGGGCAATGTAATGAGGATACGAATGAGCTCCTGAATATTTTGAAAGGAGTAGAGGACTATGGGATATTCTCTTTACAGGCTTGAGTTTACTACTGGGCTGCATATAGGAGTTGACAGGGGAGGCCAGTCCCTGGATGATGGACGCATGACCATCCATTCGGACACGCTTTTTTCTGCATTGTGCTGTGAGTGCGCAAAACGTGGGGATATAGATCGTCTGTATGAGCTTTTTTATGCTGGTGAAATAACAACTTCCGATTGCCTGCCTTACAAAGGCAATGAATATTATTTTCCAAGACCTATACTACACACGGGAAAAGCCCAGCGAGAGGGTAGACCGGAAGCGAGAAAAGCCTTGAAGTCCGTTGAGTACATTCCGGTTTCATTGTTTGATGCCTTTCTGAAAGATTATGCCAATAAGGAAGTTGACACTGACAGGTTAAAATGCAATTTCGGAGGGCTTACATCGTATACCCGGGTAGCGATGAAAGGCCAGCCGCAACCCCAGCTTTATCAGGTGGCCTTTTGGCGTTTTGCATCAGGCTGTGGTCTGTATGTGATTGTGCGGTATAAAGATGAAAGCTCGCTTTTGTTTTTTGAAGAGGTTTTAACCGCCCTGGGCTTGTCCGGGGTCGGAGGAAAGCAATCGTCCGGCCTGGGTAAATTTAATGTTATGAAATCTTCTTTGCCTGAGAAAATGGAAGAGCTGCTGGAGGACGACGGAGCCGATTATCATATGCTGCTGGGGACAGCTTTGCCGGAGGAAGACGCGCTGGATGATATTCTTTCTGAAAGCTGGTATGCTACCTTGAGACGTGGTGGCTTTGTCCGATCGGAAACCTATTCAAAGGTGCAATTAAAGAAAAAGACGATATATATGCTGGCACCCGGATCTTGCATGAAAAAAAGATTTGACGGAGGAATGTTTGATCTGTCGGATGGAGGTACTCATCCTGTCTGGCGGTGTGGTAAAACCTTGTTTGCGGGGGTGAGACTATGAGGTATGGTCATCTGGAGAGGGTTGAGTTGGTGCTTCGCACACTTTCCCCGGTTTTTATCGGCTCAGGTGAGAAGCTGACCAAAAAGGAATACATATATGATAAAAACGGCAGAGTAATTTATATGCTCAACCTGGCAAAACTGGTGGAATATTTATCCAGGAGAAAGCTTGAAGGAGCTTATGAAAGATTTCTGCTAAGCCCAAATAAAAATGATCTGCAAGCTTTCTTATATGAAAACGGGGTTTCGAAGAAAGACTACAAGCTTTTTACCTCCTATGCGATTGATGCGGGAGAGGTGGCTGCTTCTGAAAAATTCCACGGTGTGCTGATGTTTATAAAAGGCTCGGACGGTAAACCTTATATACCCGGCTCCAGCCTGAAAGGCGCAATACGCACGGCAATAGGAGCAAAGCTCCTGGAAAAGGGGAACTATGATAAGGAAATATTGAAAATCGAAGAATCGTCAAAAGTATTTAAGAGTCAGAAAACATATGTGTCAGGGGAAGCAAAAAATCTGGAAAGCAGGCTTTTTTGCAAACTGGGCATAACGGATCCGCGCAAGCCTGGCAAGATAAAATGGAACAGCATTTTGAATGATTTCATGAAAGGGATAAGCATCAGCGACAGCTTACCCATAGATTTAGAAAACCTTACTCTTTGTGGTAAGCATGACCGTAAACCTGATGGTAAATCAAAGCAATTGCCCATTTATCGTGAATGCCTGGCACCGGATACCGAAGCCCGCTTTGTAATGACCTTGGACAGGACAATAATGGACAAGGTGGGTATAGATTTGGATTTCATACAGGACGCACTGCAGAGATTTTCGAAAAAGCATTTTGAAAATTTCGAGAAGTATTATAGAAAGCTGCCTGAGGATGCCGAAGATAAAAGTACAAGCGGTGTAAAAATAATTTTAGGCGGCGGTGCGGGATATGTGAGCAAAACCCTTACCTATCCTCTGATCCGGGAGAGGGAAAGGTCAGTTAAGCTTGTGAGTGACATGATGGCAAAACTTTTCAGGATACATAAGCATGAAAAAGACCTGAAAGTATACAAGGTATCACCACATATTCTCAAGACCACCATGTATAAGGGCAAGTACTATCATATGGGCAAATGCGAGCTGATGTTCAGATGAGTTTTCCGCGGAAGTCATGTGGACATGAAACCTAAGGGGTTTCGCAGATGCAGTATTTAAGGTGCTTTGAGTTAGATATTGCGGTAAAATGAACTTTGAAAAATGAATATTGAAAGTAGGGTCCGCGGAAAGAGACTTTGAAAACCTTGGTTTTGGTGTGATACAGGTATGCGCAGTAACAACTTGCACCCGCGAGGGGACGGCAACGATGGTGGAAATGATACATTAGACTTAATTATAAAGTAACAATTCGCACCCACGAGGGGACGGTAACACCTGCTTTACATATTCTTCTGGATAATCCTCAAAATAACAATCTGCACCCGTGAGGGGACGGTAACGAGGTGGTAACATGCAAGCATGTGAAGTGATAGCATAACAATCTGCACTCGCGAGAGGACGGTAACTGCCCTCCTTCGATTTCAATAGTATCGCCATAAATGTAACAACTCGCACCCGCGAGGGGACGGTAACTCTTCAGCGACTATTGCAAAGAACAACTGCTCAAATAAGTATACACACCCATATGGGAAGGTAACTTAGTTGCTGTTCTAATCATGGTTTCTATCTATAAAGCAATAAAGCAACCCATACCCGCAAGGGGACGGCAGTAGGTCTTTTTCATATCTAAAAATGGATTTATCGTGTAGCAACCTGTACCCGTGAGGGGACGGCAAGATTTCTGCTTTCTTGACATGTGCTTCATATTCTTATAACAACCAACACCCGTAAGGGGACGGTGATTTCAGATTGCGCAGTTCATTACATGTGATAACAAATAACAATCTGCACCCGCAAGGGAACGGAGCAAAATCTAACCTCATGGCACTGAAATATACCATTGCTCACATGTATTTACAAAAGCATGCAAATGCGTTAACATAATATTCATAGGAAACAAGCATGAGGCAGTAATGATGCTATTCTCAGCGCAGAGCAGTTTTTATAAACTGAAAATTGAAAGTTTTATTTAAAAGTAAAATTAATATTAATATAACCCTGAGGGGACGGGAATGGATTTAATTTTTTCTTAACATATTCGTTGTGCATAAAAAAGCTCCATAAGGAGACGATACATTGACTTCAGTTGTCTCAGTTGTGCTGAAAATATAAATTAGATGGGGTACACCTTTGGGTGACGGATAAAATTAGAATGGAATGTCATCGAATTCGTCCTCGCGGGAAATGTATATTAAGAGAAAGTCAAAAGCATCTTTTCCCCGTAAAATTTTTAATGGCGTTATATACCCTGTAAAGGGACGAAATCAAAGAAAAACAGGATTTTTGGCTGTACTTTCAGGTATGCTCCGTAAAATTACTTAAAAAGTACATTAGCGTATATTACCACAATGTTCCATTACCCCTATGAGAACAGAAAGGAAGATAAAATGCTACAGAAAATCACTTTGAAGCTTACATACAAAGGAGAAGCAAAAGCTTCATATAACTGGGGATCCATGATGCACGGTGTATTGATGGAATTGCTGCCTGCTGATGCTGCAGAGACATTTCATGAAAACAGCCTAAGACCATTTTCACAATATGTACTGCCGTTGGGTGAAAGCATTATCGAATGGAATATCGGACTTTGGGGTGATGGTATATCCGACGTGGTGGCAAAAGCTATCCTGCCCGTAAACACTTTGGAAATAAAACATAAGGGTATTCTGCTTAATGTATGCTCATCCGAAAGGCAAAACCTAAGTGAGCGGGATTTTATGGCCAGATTTTTTGAGACAGAAAATCCCTGCAGGAAATATGAGCTGGAATTTTTAACACCCTGTACCCATAAAAGCGCAGGAAAGCATGTGCTATTTCCAACAACAGATCTGATGGTGCAAAGCCTATGCATGCGATTTAATGCTTATTCTCAGGAATATTCCCTGGACGATCCCGAGGCTATGAAGCAAATCGCTGAAAACATGCGCATTGTCAAATATTCTCTTCATTCTGCCCAATATCATTTGGACGGCACAAAGGTGACCGGGTATGCGGGCAGGATTGTGCTTTATATAAGTGGTCCTGAACAATTGGTACGGCTTGCCGGAATGCTTCTCTCCTTTTCTGAGTATTCCGGAATAGGCGTTAAAACATCCCTGGGTATGGGCGGATGCAGAATCAGGCCTATCTTGAAAGAAATTTAGCATAAGTAAACAGAATATCAAAAAGGGGTAAATCATATGTCCGAATATGTATTATTCTCTCCACTGGGTATGTCAGATCCGACTAGAGGCTGCAGAGACGGGGCTTTTATTCATATATGCCGCAAATATAGGCCCAAAAAGGCGTATCTCTATATGTCAAAGGAGATATGTGAATATGATGAGTTGGATAACAGGTATGAAAAATACCTCAGCTTACTATGTGAAAAGCTT
>ENA-OWOZ01002429-OWOZ01002429.1-bioreactor-metagenome-genome-assembly--contig:-NODE-2429-length-14021-cov-3.177783_pt1 | contig 14021 bp, 12 predicted proteins | sample MGYA00238140_ERZ651804 | MGnify/ENA primary metagenome ERZ651804 (study PRJEB26910, sample SAMN07631232) | bioreactor metagenome | isolation source: Switchgrass digestor | place: USA: Dartmouth... | reverse complement strand
TTACCGGGATTTTGGCCTTCTTCTGCCGAATTTCCATGCCATTCAATTCATGAACACATTAATCTGTTTTTTTGCATGATACTATTATAGCAATCTGAAAAAATATTAGGAAGCGGAGATATTGACCGGTCATTACAATACCAGTATATAATCCCTTCTTTATACTGAATGAAAAATAGTCTGCCGGGTAACATAATATTGATTATGTTGCAACCAGTCTGCACAGACGGAAGATCAGATAAAGATGAAGCTTAAGAAAAGCTAATGACCAAAGCAGCGAAAAACACAATGATATGTGTAAAACAAGAAGACAACTATGATGGAAAAGAGCAGGTAACGATATGGAAGCAAAAAGCAATCATTTGAAGGATGGACGGGATCAGAATTACACAAAGGCTGACCTGGGTCATGATAACACGAAGGCCGGATGCGACACAGATAACATAAAGACTGGCTGGGATCCGAATAACACGGAGGCTGGCTGGAATTTCGATAACAGCTATGCGCGTCTGCCGGGAGTGTTTTATTTCCGAGTCGATCCGATGCCTGTACGTTCGCCCAGTCTGGTGGTACTCAATCATTCTCTTGCGCGTTCACTGGGTCTGGACCCGGAAGTATTGTCAGGCAGCGAAGGCGTTGAGATTTTTGCAGGCAACAGACTGCCGGAGGGAGCGGAGCCTATAGCTCAGGCATATGCGGGACACCAGTTCGGGTATTTTACCATGCTCGGAGACGGTCGGGCATTGCTGCTTGGTGAACATATCAGCCCGTCCGGACAAAGATTTGATATACAGCTTAAGGGCTCGGGCCGGACACCGTATTCAAGGGGTGGAGACGGAAGAGCTGCTCTGGGGCCGATGCTGCGGGAGTATATAATCAGTGAGGCGATGCATGCGCTGGGGATACCTACTACCAGAAGTCTGGCAGTGGTAAAGACGGGCGAGCCGGTGTTCAGGAGGACAGTGCTGCCGGGTGCGGTTTTAACCAGGGTTGCATCAAGCCACATAAGGGTTGGTACATTCCAGTTTGCATTTGAATGGGGCAGCACGGAAGAACTCAGAGCCCTGGCTGACTATACGCTGCAGAGGCATTTTTGCTGCAGTGATTCCGAAAACCCGTACCTTTTCCTGCTTAATGAAGTTGTAAGGCGCCAGGCATCTTTGATAGCCAAATGGCAGTCAGTCGGTTTCATACATGGCGTAATGAACACCGACAATATGGCAGTTAGCGGAGAGACCATCGATTACGGCCCTTGTGCCTTTATGGATGTTTATGATCCTGTAACAGTGTTTAGTTCCATTGATACCTATGGGCGTTATGCTTATGGGAATCAGCCGACGATAGCAGCGTGGAATCTTACCAGATTTGCCGAAACCCTGGTGCCGCTGCTCGACAGTGATAAAGCAAAGGCTGAAGCGATGGCCCATGAAGCTGTTTCAAAATTCGGAGAACTGTATCACTCATACTGGCTCAGTACAATGAGGTCAAAGCTTGGAATGTTTGGTCAGGAACCACAGGATGAGGAACTGATCGGAGAGCTGCTGGAGCTTATGCATGAGTACAGGGCGGATTTCACCAATACATTTCGTGCTCTGACCTATGATGAGGATCTGAATATTGATATGTTCGCCACGGATGAATTCCGGAAATGGAGAGAACTGTGGCAGCAAAGGTTATCAAAGCAGACGGAGCCAAGGTCTGAGTCATTTATACTGATGAAGCGCAGCAATCCGGTGATTATTCCGCGCAATCACAGGGTAGAGGAAGCCCTTGAAGCTGCAGAGAAAAATGGCGACTATACTGTTATGGAAAGGCTCGTCAGTGCTTTATCGACGCCTTATGAGCATTCGGCTGACAAGGAGTATTACTCGACGCTGCCGGAGCCGTCAGACTGCCCGTATCAGACATTTTGCGGCACATGAACCGCAGAATGTCCGTACCATATATTTCGATTGCGCATTACATCATGTATCTGATTTTTTGATACATGATGTAATGCAGCTTTTCCGGACTTTTCGAAGTGATTAAAAATTTCCCGTTAGAAACATAAAGAGTTCATGAGAGTGGTTCAAAGTACGTATTAATAATATAAAAATGGAAACTATTTATTGTATACGATACTATAAAAAGGAAGTGATATTATGTATGAAAGCATCACCTATGCCGAGCTTAAGAGCCTGCCGAGAGAGCAAAAGATAGAAGCCCTGAAGGAGCTTATGAAACTGTACTCTTCTCAGAAGAAGATCGCAGAGATGCTGGGTGTGAATCCGCCCAATATTTACAATATGATTGCCAGATATATAAAAGAAGACAGGGACGGTAAGCAGGATTCAAAAAAGGGCAGGATGAAGAGGCGGGGGGCAGGAAATGTGCGCAATCGCAATAAGATGGTGAACACTAATGCCGATGGCGCCGGCTCTGTGCCCGGAGACAGGATAGATGGCAATACTGCAGTCAAAGAAGAGATAAGCAGTGAAGTGAATGTAAATGTAAACGAATCTTTAGCGGCAGGATCAGCTGGAAGCGAATCGACACCGGCCGGAACAGCGGCAGCTGTATTTGATGGTGATGGGGCGTTAAGAAACGAACCGTTCGGGAACGGGCTGGTGGAAGCGGAGGACAATGTTTCATATGTTATTGATAACTTCCGCGGTAAATCTGCAAGAGATCGTGAGAGTTACAGTCAGAATGATTTTCTTATCTCGATAACCAAGGAACTGACGGGAGAAGAGGCTCAGGCTCTGCTTACCGGGATCGGAAATATTTTTTTCAGAAACAGGGAGTACAGGATAGATATCAGGATTACGGAGAAATAAAAGCTTTGCTGAACATGGGACAGCTCCTGTGATTGCTTCGCTTGATCGGTAGGCGATGTAACCGCAGGAACTGTCCCTTTTGCTTGCGGCGGTGGTCCGGCTCACACAATTTCCATACGGGGAACAATTCGGCCAGACGGCCTGTCTAACATAATGCTGCATATATTTGCAGGAGGACATAAAATCGTGTAATATTCAATAATGCAGGAGAAAATGTATTATGAGTATACAGAAGAGAATCAGGATGAAGAGAATAATGATTTTGCTTTTGATTATCGTATGCCTTGGTATAATTGCACTTTTCGGAATAAACAAATATGTTGAGGTATCTGTAGCTGACAGGATACTGACACCTGAGGAAGCGGCAGGCCTCGATGCAGACTGCATACTGGTGCTTGGCGCCCATGTCAGGGAAGACAGTACACCGAGCCTGATTTTAAGGGACCGGCTGGAGCGGGGGATCGAGCTGTACAATATGGGAGCATCAGACAGGCTGCTGATGAGCGGAGACCATGGTACGACTGAGTATGACGAGGTCAATGTTATGAAAAAGTTCGCCGTGGATTCCGGTATCCCGTCAAAGCATGTTTTTATGGACCATGCCGGATTTTCAACATATGAAAGCCTGTATCGAGCCAGGGATATTTTCAGAGCAAAGAAAATTATTATCGTAACACAGGAATACCATCTTTACAGAGCCCTCTACATAGCTGAAAGACTGGGGCTCGATGCCTGGGGTGTGGCGGCTGCGTCTGTGAACTACAGCGGTCAGGCCTACCGTGACTTCCGTGAGATGCTGGCAAGGACCAAGGATTTCCTTTATACAGTAGTCAAACCCGAACCCACGTACCTTGGAGAAGCGATACCGGTCGATGGCGACGGGGATCTTACCAATGACAAGTCATAGCCTAATCAGGAAATAATCTGATACAGGCTTGTTATCTGATTATGGCAGGTGCGCGGAAATGAGTTATTAGCCCCGTATATAGACAATAATCCGCTGATTTGCACCTGAGCAATATGTTTGTATGTGATGTCGGCTTATGATATAATTACCGTGTAGTGAACTTTTGAAAGAGTGATTACTTTTGTATTCTCTAAAAGAAAAATTTTATGACGGGCAGGGCGTTTTACGCAACCCTGGCGAGAAATATCTGGATAAGGAAGGAATCCTGCGTGAGCCAGGAGAGGATTACTTTGATTATTTGGGCATTTTAAGGCAGGCCTATGAAGAGTTTTATGACAGTCAGGGTATTCTGAGGCAGCCCGGAGAAAGCTTTTATGATGGTGCCGGGAATCTGACCGAAAGATGACAGCCGGTTATTGCTTGTTCCCATTAAAATATATTGAACATTTTCATAAAATAAGTGCCCTTTACAGAGCACTTATTATTTTTATCTGAGTTGTTATATTCACACTGTTGAACTGCAGTCGGACCGTTTTCCGATCCAATAACCACATTTACCTAAAACAGCTTCTTCTTATAAAGCACAAAGCCGGTCAGCAGACACATCACGAGGGACATGACGATGATTATCCCGAATGCCCCGTTGGAAGTCAGCGGGATCGGCACGTTCATTCCAAAAAAGCTTGAAATCATAGTGGGTATTGCCATAACTATCGTTACCGATGTCAGGAATTTCATAACTATATTCAAATTATTCGATATAATTGATGCAAAGGCATCCATGGTACCGGAAAGTATGCTGCTGTATATGTTCGACATTTCGATGGCCTGCTTGTTTTCGACTATGACATCCTCCAGCAGCTCGGTATCCTCCGGATAACTCTTGAGGTATTCAAACTTCAGCAGCTTCTCAAGGACTATTTCATTGGATTTCAGTGCAGTGGAGAAATAAACAAGGCTCTTTTCCAGCTTCAGCATCTGAATAAGCTCTTTGTTTTTCATCGACTTGTGCAGGTCCTGTTCCAGCTTGACGCTGGTCTTGTCTATGTGCTTCAGGAACTGCAGATACCTTGTTGCGTTCCTGTACAGTATTTGCAGGACAAACCTTGTTTTGTACTGGGTCAGGAACGACTTTACCTTGTTTCTCTTAAAATCGTTGAGCAGCGTATCTTCCTTCAGACATACTGTTATAATGGCATGCTTTATTATAATCATCGCCATAGGTATGGTGGTGTACAGATTCATCTGGCCTTCTCTTTCAACTATCGGAGTATCGACAATGATAAGAGTCTGGCCGTCTTCACTCTCTATTCTGGCTCTTTCTTCTTCGTCGAGTGCAGCTCTCAAAAAATCTATTTCTACATTCATTGCACTGCTGACTTTATTGATTTCTTCTTCGGTAGGATTGGTCAGATTAACCCAGATGCCTTCTTCGAAGGAATCGGTGCTGACAAGTTCGTTCCCTACGGTCTTGAAAATCTCAATCATTGGAGTCACCCTCTTCTCTCTAATATTTTTTTACACAGAGGGCGATTTATCCATGCACAAATATCCGGCAAACAGCATGGCAAATCAAACCCTCTTCAATTTTGAAAGGACTGCATAAGTGACTACTGCCTCCAGCGTCACAATCCATACTGTTCACCTCCGTATTGCAGAATCGTTTCTGACATTAAAAAATCCGTCAGCTGCGAGTGACGGAATCAATAATAAACGTATTTCTTCTTTCACTCGTTGAGCTTTAGCACTATACAGCATAGGAACCTTATCCAGCTGCATTAAGTAAAACCTTGTCTCGGCAGTACCTGTTGACCCGTAACTGGTATCTCTCTCGATATACCAGGGGCAGCAGCATATATCTGTATGGTAGCCTCACCTAACGAAATTCACTTGTCAAGGTAATTATACTTCTTAATGAACATAATTACAATAACTTGTTATATGAAAATTTTCAGCAGAAATACGGGCATGGGAAACATGAACTGCACACCATGGCATATGGGTCTGAACCGGACACGGGTGTCGTATAAAAGCCGATGTCAGTAACAAACGGGAGCTCTTTCTAATAGTATGTAATGATGAACTGTGTTAAGCCGGTGAACGATGAGAGTGAATACCGAAGGGAGTGAAGCATATGTCAGAAGAGGAAAGAGGCTTTGGCTTCGGCTGCGGAAATGAATGGATATGGTGGGTAATCATCATTATTGTAGTGATCATTCTTATATGTCCAGGAATATTTGGCGGCGGCTTTTGCAGCAAGAAATGCTGACATTCAGAGAACCTGACCATCAGAGGGCTCCGGGAATCATTGATTTCCGGAGTCTTTCCTTTTGCGTTGCGAGGCCTTCTTTCACGTGTTTCCGGAGTCTTTTTTTGATTTTCGAAGCCTTTCTTTCATGAATTTCCGGAGCCTTTCTTTTTATATTTCTAAGCATTCCCTAATGCATTCCCGAAGGCATTCTTTATTTTTCAACAGCTCTTTTTGTGTATTTCTGCAGCCTTTCTTTTGAGTTCATTTTCATCATTCTTTGGAGTGTATTTGCGGTATAAAATCAACGCCCTGGCAGACATTAATAATGCGAACAGAAATTGCATAGCTAAATTGCATCACTCAGTTGCATATTAGTGCAATGAAGGACGAGGATGGATATAAATGACTGAAGCTTTGGTTGTATTTGTGAGAGCAATAATTTCCTTTTTCTCACTGTTGATTTTTGCAAGATTGCTGGGCAAGGAGCAAATCAGCCAGCTCACCTTTTTTGATTATGTTAATGGTATAACCATCGGTTCCATAGCAGCAACGATAACCACCGACCTGTCAAGCAGAGCCTGGCCTCACTGGGTGGGATTGCTGACATGGGTGGCGTTGTCATACCTGATGGAAATTATAACAATGAAAAGCAGATATGCGGCGAAATTCCTGGAGGGCGAGCCAACGATCCTGATCATGAACGGAAAAATCATGGAAAACGTTATGAGAAAAATGAAGCTGAGAGCAGCTGATGTGATGGAGCTTCTGAGGAACAGGGGGGTATTTGACCTGAATCAGGTGGACTTCGCCATACTTGAGCCCAACGGGCAGTTGTCCGTACTGAGAAAGCCGGAGCATCTTCCGGTTACACCGAAGGATATGAATATACCTGTTCAGCCTTCAGGGATCTCGACAGAATTGATATATGACGGAATTATATTCGAGGAAAATCTCAGGCAGATGGGCAAGGACAGAAAGTGGCTGATGGAACAGCTTAATATGCACGGCATCAGTTCGGCGGAAGAGGTTTTTTATGCTTCACTGAATTCTGACGGGAGTTTGTATATTGACGAATATGACGATCACATCAAAAAGGTGACGGATATAGGCGATTTTAAGGGGCCATTTTAGAGAGGCAGGCTAAAGCCGGCTTTTTCCGTTTCCATGCTCGAAGCCGGAGTAAGGAGGAAACTGTGAGAAAATTCATGGTTGCTGCGATTCCCGTTGCAACGCTGATTGTTTTTATACTGGTTATGATAAGCGGTAATTTTCTAAAGAAGCCGCTGGGCGGCGATGATGATGTTCCCGGTTCTATAGAAAAAACCATCCGGTCAGTCATCGATGAGAATTGGGATGAAGCCGGCACAATGGCCGATCAGTTGCAGCGGGCATGGGATAAGGTCGTTGCCAGGGTTCAGTTCAGTTCGGAGAGAGATGAGATAAATGCTTTGAGCATGAATCTTGCCAGACTGCGGGGTGCCATTATTGCAAAGGATAAATCAGGTGCACTGATGGAACTGAAGGAAGCGTATGAGCATTGGGAGGAGCTTGGTAAGTGAGCCGGTAAAATGCTGACAGTGAATTGACCGGCCTAATGCCATGAATAAAGGCGAAGTAATGGCGAAATCGACTGAAAGTCAGCATCTGTCATACCGGCGGCAATTGGTGCCGTTATAATAGCCCTGAATAAATTACTGCCGCTGACAGCGTTCGGTGTGTATACAAAAAAGGGATAAGCCTTCAGTTACGTATTATTTCCTATCAATCATGCAACAATAGTTTTTTCTGTTACGTCTATAACCTATAATATATATGATAACACACATACTGGAGGTAGTCCCTTGAAAAGAAATTCTATTGTCATATTGTTGGTTCTTATTTTGAGCATTGCCATCAGCGGATGTTCACAGAGTAATGGCGGGCAGGGAACAGAAACGGGCACAAAACCGGCCGTTTCCAATGACCAACGCGGCAGCAGTGAAGTTCTGACTCCGGCTGATGAACAGGAGGATGACAGGACAGCAGCTGACGGCAGTTCGCTTAACGGCAGCACAGGTGAAGTCTCTGAGACAGACGGCACACCTGCAAAGGATAATACAGCCGGAACAGGAACATCAGAGTCATCAGGTGCCGGCAAGTCAGGCGGATCAGCAACAGATGCGGTGAATTCAGGAGAAGCAGGAAAGGGAACTGAGGGTTCCGGTGAAACGGGATCGGAAACATCCGGTTTTGATTGGACAGAATACTCTAAATCGGCCAAACCGGATATTGCACCTGACGTTGCAGAAGGCATAATAAAGCAAACCGCCGATACGGTCATCCGTGCGATCGCCGATAAGGATTTCGAAACGGTTTCGAATTATACACATCCTGAACTGGGTGTCAGATTCACTCCCTATACATGCCCTTCTGAGGAGAGGGATCTGGTATTCAGCAAAGAGATGATAAAGGAATTCTTTGATGATAAGAATACTTACGTCTGGGGCTATTATGACGGCTCCGGGTTTGATATCGAATTAACTCCCGAGGGCTATTACGGGGCATTCATATATCCGGTCGATTACGTCAATGTTTCGAAAGCAGGATACAATACCGTACTGAGCAATACGTTAATGTATGAAAACCAGTTTGAGTTCTACAGAAATTCCATTATCGTTGAGTATTATTTTCCAGGGTCGCCGGAGTATGACGGAATGGACTGGAGAAGTCTGAGACTGGTATTCCAGCAGTATAAAGACAGCTGGATGCTGACAGGCATAATAAACAATCAGTGGACAATTTGAAAAACCGGCGGCATGAAACAGAAAAGGCAGGGTCTTCGGCGGATCCTGCCTTTATTATTGAGTTTTGTCGGTCGTCTTTTTGCTTCATTTTTCTGTTTCTTCTTAATCCATCTTATTATTCTCATGCTTCACATGACTGTCTGCTTCTATGCATTGGCCGCTGTTTCATTGTCATTCATTTTTTTGACGATCCGGTAATAGGTTTTTGATGTTATGTTATAGCTCAAACCGTAAATCACTATGAACAGCCATGACACGATCAGCCCGCACAGAATGATGAGCTTCGTGTTGTAAAGGAATAGTGTGCTCAGCAGTCCGGATATCATATTAAAGCCGGCCATTGTGTGCAGTATCGCAATGAGCAGGGGTGAGAAGAAAACCATCAGAATCTGCTTTTTGATCGTGGCCCTGACTTCTGCGTCACTCATGCCCACCTTCTGCATGATGTCGAAATTCTCCCTGTCGTCATAGCCTTCGGTTATCTGCTTGTAGTACATGATCAGGATAAGGCACAGTGTAAACAGGATGCTGAAAAAGATCCCCAGGAATATCAGACTGCCGTCCATGGACGCCATTTCCAGCCTGCCGCTTATGCCGTTTTCCACTTTGTTGCTCCCGGGCAGTGTACCGCACCAGTCACGTGCGTCATTTATAAACTCAAGCTTATTCTGCTCTTCACCTGACAGGTTCAGACGGAATGCGGTTATACGGTCGGTTTCTGATGTGCTGTTGAAAGCAGTGCTCAATTTGTCCATTACGGCAGTGTCTTTGACTACCAGGTAGAAATGCTGGCCGTAGATGTCCTTTTTCTCTTTCCGGGCGAATACAGAGGAAGCAAGCTCTTCCTTTATCCTGTATGCCTCACCTTCCAGCTCAACGTAATCATAGCCAAAATCGCTGCCTGTCGAAAATATAATTACTTCATCATCATCCAGCGTTACGTTTCTGTTTTCGAGCCTGTTGTAGTCCTCCAGTGAGACCACACGGATGGCAGAAAAGTTTTTATAGTTGTCAGAGGAGCTTTGATTCACAAATTTGTTACCATACTTCTCAACATGGAGTATATGAAATGTGAATGCCGTTTTATCTGCTATCCGGACCTGTTTTGCATCTGCCAGCTCCTGCAGCTTCATATCAGCATGTGCAGGGTCTTCGACAGCCGACCTGCTAAGTGTCACTACCGCATCATTGGGATAACGGTAACTCATCATGTCTTCTGAGCCCAATAATACCGAAAGGGTACACAGCAGCGTTATTATCGTCATCGTGCTGAAGATGCATATGTTCGACAGGCTGGAGGCGCTTTTTTTCATTCGGTGGAGCATGCCGGATATTGTGACGAAGTTTGTTTTTCTGTAGTATATTTTGTTGCTGCGTTTCAATATTTTAAGCAGCGCCAGCAGGCCTGCCCTGAAAAACTGGTGTGTTCCCATTACCACCAGTGAAACAGCCAGCAGGAAGTTTAAAAATATTTCAGAGTCTATTTTTGCAGTGATGGCGATGGCATAGCCTGCGCCCAGCAGGAGAAGTCCTGTCAGTGCGGTGAGCCACAGGTGCCGTGGTTCCCTGTCGCCTTTTTTGGCACCCTTGATAAGGTCATTGGGGTTGCTTCTGAAAACGTGTATTATGTTAAATGTCAGATTGATGCCATAGGCGGCAAGGAAATAAAGCAAAGTTATATATAGTGCTTCCAGACTGAACGTAAAGGTCGTGTCAACCGAAAGCAAAGATATTCTTATCAGCGCAAGAAATATCAGCTTTGAAAAAGCAAGGCCGAAGAGGACTCCGCCGGCTATGACTATAGCGTAGATCAGCAGTGTCTCCCATACCATCATCATGGCAATGTGCTTTTTATCCAGACCGAGTACACTGTACAGTCCGAGTTCCTTTTTTCTCCGTTTGATAAGAAAGCTGTTGGTATAGGTGATGAACGGCAGCAATATCAAGCCCAGCAGGACCTGACCGATCTTCATGAGCACCAGAGCATAGCTGCTTCTCGGCAGCGTTTTCATTATGTCATTATCGATGATCGTAGAAAAAACGAAGAAGGCAAATACTGAAAACATGCCCGCCAGAATATACGGGAAGTAGGTCGCACCGTTCTTTCGTATGCCTTGTACGGATAACTTCGGAAGCAGTAAAAACTTATTCATTTTTTACTCCTCCTGTCTGCATTACTGTCAGGGCATCGGAGATCATTGCGTACAGCTCCTCGTTGGAAGCGTTTCCGCGGTAGATCTGATGGAACACGCAGCCGTCCTTGATGAACATGACCCTTCCGGCATGGCTGGCGGCTTGGATGCTGTGTGTAACCATAAGGATAGTCTGCCCCTCTTTGTTTATTTCCTCAAACAGCTTCAGGAGCCTTGATGATGACTTTGAATCCAATGCGCCTGTCGGTTCGTCGGCAAGTATGATCTTGGGATTCGTGATAAGTGCTCTGGCTGTCGCAGCCCGCTGCTTTTGACCGCCTGAAACCTCATAGGGATATTTCTGCAGTATTTCCTCGATGCCGAGCTTTCGGGCCAAAGGCTCCAGCCGCTTTTTCATTTCATCGACCTGCTTTCCCGCCAGTACCAGTGGCAGAAAAATGTTGTCCTGCAGTGTAAAGGTGTCCAGCAGGTTAAAGTCCTGGAATACGAAGCCGAGATTGTCACGGCGGAAGGCCGCAAGCTCGCCCTGTCTTATCTTTGACAGATCACGCCCGTCCAGGATGACCTGTCCGCTTGTGGCCCGGTCGATGGTGGCGAGGATATTGAGCAGTGTTGTCTTGCCCGAGCCTGATTCGCCCATGATGGCCACATATTCACCCTTTTCCACTGAGAATGTAACGCCGTCGAGCGCCTGTATTTTGTTGCCGCCCAAACGCGTGCTGTATACCTTCTTAACGTTTTTTACCTCAAGCAGTGCCATTGTTCCATTCCTTTCAAATGTAATGTTGTTTTCTGAAATGATTTTAATACGGGCTGAAATATGCTGCCATAAATCTTGCTTACATTTTGACTGCCAGGCTTACATTTTTGTAAGATACAGTGTATGCAAGCTAAAAGGCTCTGCAGAGGAAAACAGGCTATGGGAACAGTTCCGGTTCTTTTGCTATCCCGATGGTGACTCTTGTGCCTTTCCCGTATTCGGAAGTCACTTCGACGGTGTGTGACAGCTTGTCCAGTATCTTTTTGCACAGATAGAGGCCGATTCCGGTGGATTTTTTGTCGAGCCTTCCGTTATATCCGGTGAAGCCTCTTTCAAATATGCGGGGCAGGTCCTCGGGCCTTATACCTATACCCGTGTCTTCTATGATCAGCTTTACCGTATCGCCGGACGATTCGGCATGTATGGATATGCCGCCGGCAGGAGTGTACTTGACCGCATTTGACAGTATCTGACCGATAACGAACTGCAGCCATTTCTCATCAGTAATAACTATATAGCTGAACGGCTGCATGTCAAATGAGAGCCTGCTGCTGATAAAAAGCATTGAATTCTTTTTCAGGGCCTGCTTGACTATATCATGCAGGTCGTATTTCTTAAAGAGGAAGTCCGAGGATATGCTGTCGAGTCTCTGATAGTAAAGTACCATCTCAACATATTGCTCAATCTTGAAAAGCTGTTCTTCCAGTTCGCAATTAAGTGCTGAAGGCTCTGACTGCAAAAGCAATCTCATGGCTGATATAGGTGTCTTTATCTGATGAACCCATATGGTATAATATTCAATCATATTTGAATATGCAAGATCCTTGGAATTGATAATCTCGCTCCTGTTTGCATCTATAGCTTTAATAATTTCCTGATAATCTTTTTCAATCAAATCATGTGTATTAAAAATCAAATCCGGTATTATAAGGTTTTTGGATAAATTTTTAAGTATTTTATGTTTTTTATAATATAGAATAAAATCTATTATTGCGACCAACAAAATAAAAATCCATACAAGAAATGAAGCATATGCCACTGCTTCCAAGGGAATGGAATACAGTGAAAATACGATTAAATTTATTGCAAATGAAGCTAGTATAACAATTAATTTGATTATATTGCTTTTTATATATGAAGCCATAATCCTGAATATATTTTTCATAAGCTACATCAATCCTTGATTTTCTATGATAAAACAAGACTTAGTCTACTATATATCCAAGCCCTTTTTTGGTTGCGATAAAACTTTCAAGACCTATATCAGCCAGTTTTTTGCGCAAGCGGGTCATGTTTACAGTCAGTGTATTGTCATCTATAAACGCATCACTCTCCCACAAATGCTGCATAATTTCATCCCTTGACACAACCTTGCCTGTGTTTTCCATAAGCAACTGAAGAATTTTATATTCATTTTTGGTAAGCTCAATTCTGTTGCTTTTATATGTCAGACTGGTATCAGAGAGATTAAGTATGGCTCCATTGTGTTCTATTACATTTACTTTGCCTAAAAAGGCATATGTGCGCCTTATAAGCGCTCCCACTTTTGCAGTCAATACATTCAAATCAAAGGGTTTTACTATAAAATCATCTCCGCCCATATTCATTGCCATTACAATATTCATATTGTCACCTGCAGATGATATAAAGATTATAGGAATCTTTGATATTTTCCTTATTTCATTGCACCAATAAAAGCCATTAAAATAAGGAAGCATTACATCTAAAAGTATCAAATGCGGATCAAAACGTACTACCTGCTCTGTTATATTCTTAAAGTCAGTAACATAAGCAACTTCATAGTCCCATTTGGCTAAATGCTCTTTTAAAGTGTTTGCAATTGTAAAATCATCTTCTATTATAAAGATTTTATACATAATCATCACCTTACTATAAAAATGGTTCGATGTTATACTACTGCTTTTCTCTGCAATATGCCAAGAATAACAGTATTTACAGGCATCATGTCAGTTGTAATATTTTACGGTAGCATGCCAATCTAACAGCATGCTTATTCGGCAATATGCTATATATGACAGTAGGTCTTACTTGACAGCATGTCCATAACTTGTATAGTACCTTAGTTTTTTGGTATCATACACATAATACCATAATTATCTAATATTTCGAAGTGTTTTTATATAAAAATTGGCTATCACTCTACCTTTGGAATCGCAAGGTTTATGAGCTCTATTTCATAGCTTGAACATAACTCATTTTCAAGTTCTGAAATATCTTGCTTGTAATTATCCATCCTGCTGTAGTGCCTGCTATAATAATCAGCTATTTTACGCCGTATAATAGCAAAGATCAGATCGGAAGAGCGTCGTGTAGGGAAAGAGTGTAGATCT
>ENA-OWOZ01002426-OWOZ01002426.1-bioreactor-metagenome-genome-assembly--contig:-NODE-2426-length-14047-cov-6.526414_pt1 | contig 14047 bp, 9 predicted proteins | sample MGYA00238140_ERZ651804 | MGnify/ENA primary metagenome ERZ651804 (study PRJEB26910, sample SAMN07631232) | bioreactor metagenome | isolation source: Switchgrass digestor | place: USA: Dartmouth... | reverse complement strand
GCGGTAAATTTTGTACAAACATTATTGCAGTTGTTTTGTATAGAAAAAAAGTTGCCAACGATTACTTGACAGAAACACGTGATTTCACGTTTTTACTTTTTTATTTTTTTGTGATATAATGCACTTTTGTAAGATTTTATCGGAGGAAGTACAATGGACAACTTTTTTACAAGGCTTACAAAAGACGAAAAGTACATACTTTTTTGCTGCTACTTCGTTTTTGTGGTAAACGGGGTCTACAGCATGATTTTTGGCTCAATTCTGCCTTTGATATCTTCCCAGTACAGCTTAAACGACGCAATATGCGGCGCGCTGCTTTCGGCCCATCAGGCGGGAAGCCTTATCGCAAGCTTTGTGGCAGGAATTTTACCTGTTTTTATGGGAAGGAAAAAATCCATAATATTTTTATGCACCTTTGTGATTTTTGCTTTTTTAATTATGATTACAACCAAAAACCCGCTTTTATTAATCATTGCCTTTTTATTTACAGGAATAAGCCGCGGGAGCTGTTCAAACTTTAATAACTATGTGGTAAACGACATAACCCACCAAAACGCCTCAGCCCTAAATTTCCTGCACTCAAGCTTTGCGGTGGGCGCCCTTTTAGCCCCCATTTTGGCAATGGCCTGCATAAGGGTTTTTGGGGATACAGGCTGGAAGCAGGCAGGCTTTGTGATTATATTTTTAGTGCTTTTGGCAATATTGTTTTTTTCCAAAATGAAGCTTTCAGACAAGCGGGAAGATGAGGGCACGAAGGATTTATCCTATGATTTTTTAAAATTTAAAAAGTTTTGGATTAGTTCCTTTATATTGTTTTTTTATTTGTGCGCGGAAAGCGCAATCACGGGCTGGATTGTGAAATATTTTGTGGATACTAATATATTAAGCCAGTCATACGCCCAGGGCCTTTCTTCCCTTCTTTGGGCGGTAATGCTTATAGGAAGGCTTATTTGCGCTTACCTTGCGGGCAGATTTTCCAAAAAGGCAATCCTTTTAATCACAAGCCTTGGCTCTTGTGTTTTTTACATTGTGCTTTTAATGAGTGAAAATAAAACCATTATCACCTTATCAATCGCGTTTTTGGGCCTTTTTATGTCGGGGATTTACCCCACCACAATCGCAAGCGTGGGAAAAACCTTAAAAAGCTACAAAATGGCCATGGGCACAATTTTGGTAACCGGAAGCCTCGGGGGGATTTTAATGCCCACCCTTTGCGGCGCAATTTCCCACCACTTTGGAAAACTCTACGGCATGGCTTCCATTTGGGGCGCAATATTTTTAATGCTCGCGCTGGTTTTTGCGAATGTGTTGATTAAAGAAGAGTAAAAAAAGCCGCTTTCGCTGCTTTTTTCTTCTTTGACTGGCATTTTTTTCTTTGGTATAATAAATAAAATTATTTTAGGGGGAATTTATATGAAATACGGCTTTTTGCCATATGAGGATGAAAGGATATATGAAAACCATTTGAATTTGGGGTATAAAAAAAGCGAAAATGAGTATTTAACCTTAAACTCCCGCTATTTTATAAAAGACGGAAAGCCCTTCATTCCCATTATGGGGGAGTTTCACTTCGCAAGGTACAATAACCTAGATTGGGACATTGAGCTTGCAAAGATTAAGGCGGGGGGTATAAATACCGTATCCAGCTACCTTTTTTGGATATACCATGAGGAAATTGAAGGTGAGTTTGACTTTTGCGGGGATTTAGACGTCAGAAAATTTGTGAAGCTTTGCCAAAAACACGGATTGTATGTAATTTTGCGGATTGGGGGCTGGGTTCACGCCGAGTGCAGAAACGGGGGGTTCCCTGACTGGCTTTTGAAAAAAGGGTTTAAACTTAGGGACAACAATGAGGGGTATTTGGAAAAGATCAGGATTTGGTATGGTAAAATTTTTGAGCAAATAGAAGGTTTACTATACAAAGACGGCGGGAACATAATCGGTATCCAGCTTGACAATGAGCTTGTAAATAACCGTGAACATCTTAAAAAGCTAAAGGAAATCGCAATTGATGTGGGCTTTATTGTGCCATACTATACCGTAACGGGCTGGAACAGCGCAAGCGGGGCAAAAATCCCCGAAGATGAGGTAATTCCCCTTTTCGGGGGCTACCCTGAGGCGCCCTGGACGGGGCACACAAAACCGCTGCCCCCGTCAAAACACTTTTTCTTTACAAAAATCAGAAACGACAGCGCGATAGGCGCGGATTTAATCCCCATTGCGGTAAACCCAGAAGAAGAACTGCCCTATCACCTATACCCCTTTGCCACCTGTGAGCTTGGGGGCGGTATTCAGGTGACCCATCACAGACGGCCCATAATTTCCCCCATGGACGTGTATGCCCTGTCATTAGTTAAAATTGCCTGCCAGAATAACCTTCCGGGGTATTATATGTACCACGGCGGGACGCACAAAACCGGAAAACTTTCCACCTTTAACGAAAGCCGCGCCACAAATTACCCAAACGATTACGCCATTTTATCCTACGATTTTCAAGCGCCCATAGGGGAATACGGTCAAATTAGGGAACATTACAGGCTTTTAAAACTTTTACATTTGTTTTTATCAAATTTCCAAGAAGATTTTGCCCCCATGACAACCACGCTTTCGGATAAAGAAGTAAAAATTGACGACACCACCACCTTACGCTACGCCATGCGCTCGGACGGGCATAGGGGCTTTATATTTGTAAACCACCATCAAAGGCTTTGCGGATTAGATGATGTTTACAACGTGGAATTTGAGGCCCACGGGGTTACTTTCCCGCCAATTGATGTTGTGGGGGATATTGCCTTTTTTATGCCCTTTAACATGAAACTGGGGGATAGTATTCTTACCTATGCTACCGCCCAGCCTGTATGCAGGCAGGGCAAAACTTACTTTTTCGCGAAAATCCCAAATATAAAGCCCCGGTTTAAAATTGATGAAAAAGTTTATTCGGGGGATTTTATTGAATACAACGACATAAAAATCGTGGTTTTGGATTTTGAGAAAGCAAAGTATTTGTATCAGTTTGAGGGAAAGGTTTATCTTGGGGACAATTGTGATTTAATATATAATGACGGAAAAATTGAGCTTTCCACGCCGGGGAAGGGCTATTATGAGTGGGATGAGGGGTTTTTGTTTATTGAATGCGAAAAAAAGCCCCAGAAGGTGAAGGTAAGTTATAAGGAAATTTTAGATGAAACTTTTAATTTCCCCTATGATTATGAGCTAAAGATGGGGGGCGGGCGGAAAATCCGCTATTGGGAAATTTTTGCCGAAGGTGAGGGGTTAATTGAAATTTCCTATGTGGGGGACGTTTTGCAGATTTATTCAGACGGTAAGCTAATTTGCGACGATTATTATTTCGGGCCTCCAAAACAAGTGGACACCCGCCTGTTTTGCGGGCGCACAATTTTGGCAATATCAAGCTTAAAAGACGACTGCTACTTGGAAGTCTGCCCAAAAAGCGATTTGGAATTATATTATATTAAATCCGTGGACTAAAAAAGGAAAGGCGCAGCCTTTCCCTTTTTAATGCCCCCATTTGGCAAGTATTCTTTCGTATTCCTCATTTGTGATTTCTAAAACCGTGCCGTGTTTAAACCCGTAGGGGAAGGAGAATTTTTCGTCAGAGCGGGTAAATACCCCGCTTTTAATATCCTCGCTTACAAAGGGGACATAGCCCTGCCCTTCCCCGGGCACCCCGTAGTAGTCAAGCAATAAGCACCATTTCCCGTCTTTTAACCTAAAAGCGGTGGGGGCTTCATACATACCCTGTTCTAGTTTTTTCATTTCCTCGTCAAATTCATAAACCCTCTCATATTCCCCGTCAATTTTACCTGATTTTAAAAGAATGATTGTGGCAGGATTAGCCTCGCTTTTTACAAACATGTAAAAGGTGCCCTCCACCTCATAAATGGCAGAATCTATTACCCCGCTGTCCTCTTTCTGATATAAAAGCTTTGGGTATGTAAAGTTTACAAAATCCCGGGTTTTTGAAAAATATATGCCCTTGTGGCCAAAATTGTTCCACGAGTGGGCGCTGGACCAGTGAAGGACGTATGTGCCGTCGCTTTTGTCGTACACCACGTCGGGGGCCCAAAGGTTTCCAAAATGCTCGTCCCCAAGTTTGATTAGCCTTTGTTCCGACCAGTTTACAAGGTCGGGCGACTCCCACAGGGATAAATATTTGCTTCCGAACCTGCCGATTGTGTCCCATGTGCCTTTGTATTTTCCGCGAAAATGCAAAGAAAGCGACAAATCCGTTGAAATGATGAAAAACTTTCCCTCATGTGTCCTTACTATTGTGTGGTCGCGGACCCCCTCGTCCCCTTTTGTGCTGTATAAAACGGGATTTCCCCCGTTTACCGTTTCCCAAATAAAGCCGTCCCGGGATAAGGCAAAATACACCTGTTCCCCGTCGGGGGTGCGTTTTTCCTTAAAGTGAACAAATAAATATGGCATAATTTCAGTCCTTTCTATTAAGCTAAAATGTGCCGCGGGAAGCGGCACATTTTTATTCAATTACTGCCAGTGGCACCATGTTATTTAAGCTGTTCCAGAAAAAAACCTTTGTCCTTAAGTTTTCTGTGTAGCTAAATTCCAAATCCGCGGTGGAACTAGCTTCCACTTGCGCGTCTTTTATTTGCACTTTGTTCAATGAGCCGTCCTCATTATAGGAAGCAATGATAATCTGCCCGCTTATAACCTCATCCTTGTCGTTTATGATAGTAATTAAAATTTTTCCATCTTCAATGGTATGGGAGATAAATATGCCTTCCTTTGCTATTTGGTAGATATTGTTTACCATTCCGTCCTCGTCATAGGCAAAAAGCACTGCCCTGTAATCCTTAACCGTCTTTGTAAAGGGCGCCTCGATAGTGTGGGTTCCCGCGTCAAAATAATTGGTGGTCTGATTTATTAATTCATCGTTTCCGTCATATATAGCCAATGTCACAAAGCAGTCCTTTAGAAGTTCTACGCCCGCTGACGCCTTAACGCCGCGCTCAAAGCTAACCCTGTCAAAGGATATGCTCTTTACGGGGTTTTCAATTACATATTCCACATCTTCATCTTTTTTGTATTTTTCGCTTACTTCCTCCTTTTCCATGGCATAGCTGTAAATGGTAAACTCTTTTATATAACCCTTATAATACGCGTCGCCCGAATAGGGGGATTTTGCTAAAGTATTAAATGTGGTGTATCCTAAATCGGAGGGTTTTATGCCTAAATACTTATCCATGGCTAAAATGCCGTTATAGTACAGGTAGCCGTGCCCGTCTTTTAAAACCACAACAATGCTTGCGTCTTCATTTTCCCTCACGCCGGGAACGGAGGCAATGTCCACTTCTGATGAATAGGTAGTCCTTGTGATTGCAAAGCGCACTGTATTGGTGTCGGGCCTGCTGGTGTTTAAAAACATATACCCGCTTGTGGAGGAGTTCCCTATGCAGTATGTAAACTGGTGGGTCTTTAAAATCTGGGGTTTTACCCTAATCGCTATGGTGATGTTGTCGCGGCCGCTTACAATCCCGTTGGGCATTTGCACATAGTCGTCAACCCCGTCAAAATACCCGCCGTTTTCATCGGTGGTAATCCCGTTATACCCTGTACCATGGTTTCCGTTTCCCGAATGGTCAAAGATTACGTCCCCGTCTTCTTCGGTAAAGAGGTACTGCAATATTATTTCATCGTTTCCTTCCCCCTTTTTGGTGGAGAGCACTTTTACCGTGAATTCCTTTGAAATGCCGGTGCCTGAAATTGTGGCGGTCAGGGTTACAATTTTATCCTCGTCGTTTGGCCTTGTAACCACGCCGTTTTTGGTGATTACCCCCTCATCGCTGGACTGCCATATAAGGGGCAAGTTTCCAATGGACTGGGGAAGGGATATGTTTGATACCGCAAGTTTTGGCACATGCAAAAAGCCAAGCATTTTTTGCGCTAATTGGGTAAACTGGCTTGAAACTTCCGATTGGCTCAACACCCTGTCGTAAATGGCCAAATTGTCAATCTGGGCAGTTATCGCGTCAGCGGACCAAAAAGTTGCCCCAAGATAAATATCCGCCGTGTCCGCAGTTACCACATAAGATGAGCCGATTAAAGCCCCGTTTACATACAGGGACGCAAAACCGTTATTTTCGGTATACACAATATATACCCAATTGTTTAATATGCTTTGGGTCCCGTTTATAACCTTGCTCCAGCGGTATCCTGAGCCGTCATGGGTCCATACGGTGGGGAGGCCTTGGTTGTTTGTAATAACCCCCACCCATTTTTCGTTGGACATGCTGCCCATATTCTTAAAAAATATTGCGTTTACATCGTTGGTGGAACTCATTTTTACCATGGCGGAAAGGGAAAAAGTCCTTCCCACGCTTCCTAATTTTATGCCGTAGGTTTTATCAAAGTTTAAAGAATAGCCTTCAAAGCCGTTTTCAACAAATTTCGCGGTATTTGTTGTGGAAGTTAACGCGTTTGATAAAACCTGCAAATCCTCAGTCTGGGTTATTTCATTTTTTAGGTTGTTTTCAAAATAGTAAACCGCCCTTTCCCCGTCGGCAAAGGCCCATTGGGGAAGCAATATTAAAATCAAAAGCGATAATGCAAGGGAAATTATTCTTTTCATTTTTCTTCACCCCACTTTACCTTGAATTTATAGCTTCCAACCCTGATTAAGTATTCTCCTTGTTGTTTTGGCGCATAAGTGTAGTTTATTTCACCATCTGCGCTGCTTTTAATCACGCCGATATATTCCACGTTTCCGTCCTTGTCCCTAACTTCAAAGAGGGCGTATTTGCCTTCGGGTTTAAAAGCGCCGTAAACCCTGAAACCTTCTTCCGTTACTTCAACATAAGGGCTGAACCTTACCTGTTCAATTAACACAAATTTAGAGTTTTCCTCAGAAAAACCGGTAAGTTCGATTTTCCCGTCAACAATGGTTAAATATTTTCCCGGTGAATACACGCTTTCAAAGGCTATGGAGCCGTCCTCATAGATGTGTTTTATAAAGGTCTGTTTTTGGGCGGTGGCGGTTGAGGCGTCGTCGTCATGAAGGAGTTTTACATGGTTATTGTAGTTTGTAATGAAATAGCCCATTTTGTGAACCGCCTGGATTGAAACGTATTCTTTCCCGTCATTTAATTTATATTTCCCCTCGACTATTTCCCACCTGTAATCTTCCTTGTAAGCTGTCTGGGGCCCCGCGAAAACCATCGCCCCCATTGGGTATTCATTTGCCTTTAGGGTGTTTTCAAAGTGGCCAAAATAAATCCTTTGGCTTTGATCTGACGCTTTTGCGATATGGTAAGCGGTGCCGTCTAATCCTATTGAGCTTTCGGAAAGCCTGATTACTTTTCCGTTTTCGTCAAAGCGCAGTTCGTCAATACATACACTTCTTGCGTTCCCGTGGCCCCCGGCCAATGCCCCTGTGTGGTAGATTAAATAGGTCTTTCCCTTAAAATCTATAACCGAGGGGTGGTTGGTGCTGCTGGAAGCCCCCACCCCCATTACAATGCCTTCGTATTTGTAGGGGCCGTAGATATTATCCGCCGTGGCGTAGCTTAGTTCTTCATAATAATTTGACGCGAAGAACAAATAAAATTTGCCGTCCCGCTTATAAATCCACGGGGCTTCGGTGTATTTGGAATTAGAAGGTATCCCTTCAATGGTAAGCTCAGTAATATCCGCGCCGTTGATTATACCGTCACCGTTTTTGTCGGTGATGGAAATCATGTCCTCATTTAATTCCACAAGATACAAATTGGAGTTGCCCCACATCATGTATCTTTTTTCAACCCCGTTTTCGTCTTCTTCTACCCATACTGTGGGGTCAAGGTCGTCCCATATAACTTTTCCCGCGGTCCAGCTTGGCTCAATTAGTTTTTGGCTTCCTAACGCGTTTATAAAGGGGCCTGTGGGGGTGTCGGAGATTGCAACGGAAATCCCCGTTGAGTCCTTGCACATAAAGTAATAGTATTTGCCTTTATATTTAATAACCTGTGCCGCCCATGACTGGCTGGCGCTGCCCCACGGGAAATCCGCGGCTTTTAGGGGTATCCCTTCATATTTCCAGTTAATTAAATCTTTTGAGGAATAGCATAGGTAATTGGGCATATTATTTGAAGTCGGCGTTCCCTTGTCCTGCCCCACGTATAAATAAACCGTATCCCCGTCAACTAATGCCGCAGGGTCCGCGCTGTAAACCCTGTTCCCGCTGCCGTCCGTTTTTATGATGGGGTTGTTGGCAAGAACACTAATGTTAAGTAAGAAAATCACAAAAAACGCGGATAATAGGCCTTTTAACGCTCCTTTCATTTTCCACAAACCTTTCTTTTACTAATTTTAAAACTTGCGGTCATAAAAGGGGTTTTTTATTCTTCCCCGCCCCACTTTACCTTGAATTTATAGCTTCCAACCCTGATTAAGTATTCTCCTTGTTGTTTTGGCGCATAAGTGTAGTTTATTTCACCATCTGCGCTGCTTTTAATCACGCCGATATATTCCACGTTTCCGTCCTTGTCCCTAACTTCAAAGAGGGCGTATTTGCCTTCGGGTTTAAAAGCGCCGTAAACCCTGAAACCTTCTTCCGTTACTTCAACATAAGGGCTGAACCTTACCTGTTCAATTAACACAAATTTAGAGTTTTCCTCAGAAAAACCGGTAAGTTCGATTTTCCCGTCAACAATGGTTAAATATTTTCCCGGTGAATACACGCTTTCAAAGGCTATGGAGCCGTCCTCATAGATGTGTTTTATAAAGGTCTGTTTTTGGGCGGTGGCGGTTGAGGCGTCGTCGTCATGAAGGAGTTTTACATGGTTATTGTAATTTGTAATGTAATAGCCCATTTTGTGAACCGCCTGGATTGAAACGTATTCTTTCCCGTCATTTAATTTATATTTCCCCTCAACTATTTCCCACCTGAAGTCGTTTTTGTGCTGGGTAAGGGGCCCAGCGAGGACAAAAGCCCCCATGGGGTATTCCCCGTCTTTTAAGCTGTTTTCAAAATGGGAAAAATAAATCTTTTCGTTTTGGTTTTTGGCGTTAGCGATATGCACCGCTGTCCCGTCTAAGCCTATTGAGCTTTCCACAAGCTCAATTACCCTTCCCTCTTCGTCAAATCGGAGTTCGTCAATGCACACGCTTCTTCTGTACCCATGGCCCTGCTCAAGGGCGCCGGTGTGGTAGAATAAATAGGTTTTTCCTTGAAAATCAATAACCGCGGGGTGGTTTGTGTTGCTGGAGGCGCCCACCCTCATCACAATGCCCTGGTATGTATAGGGGCCGTAGATATTGTCCGCTGTTGCGTAGCTTAATTCTTCACGCCAGTTTGAGGCAAAAAAGAGGTAGTATTTGCCGTCACGCTTATAAATCCACGGGGCTTCGGTAAATTTGGAGTCGGAAGGTATCCCTTCTATGAAAAGTTCCGTAATGTCCGACCCGTTAATTCTCCCGTCGTTGTTTTTGTCGGTGATGGAAATCATGTCCTCATTTAGTTCCACAATATATAAATTGGAGTTTCCCCACATCATGTATCTTTTTTCAACCCCGTTTTCGTCCTCTTCCACCCAAACTGTGGGGTCAATGTCGTCCCAGCTTACTTTTCCGGCAGTCCAGCTTGGGTCGATTAGTTTTTGGCTTCCTAGCGCGTTTACAAAGGGACCTGTGGGGGAGTCGGATACCGCAACGGAAATCCCCGTTGAGTTTTTGCACATATAGTAATAGTATTTGCCTTTATACTTAATAACCTGGGCCGCCCATGAGTCGTTGGCGCTTCCCCACGGGAAATCGCTTGCCTTCAAGGGTATGCCTTCGTATTTCCAGTTGATTAAATCCTTAGACGAATAGCATAGGTAATTTGGCATGTTGTAGCCCGTTGTGCCAATGTCCTGGCCCAGATACAAATAAACCGTGTCCCCGTCAACCAAAGCCGCAGGGTCCCCGCCGTAAATACGGTTTCCTTTGTCGTCAACTTTAACGATTGGGTTATTGGCAAGGACACTAATGTTAAACAGGAAAATCACAAAAAACGCGGCAAAGAATCCTTTTAATGCGCCTTTCATTTTCCACAATCCTTTCTTTTATTGTTAATTGTAATTATACCACTTCCTTTAGGGATATTCCATAAAATTTTTATATATTGCTAAAATATGTGCACAAAAAATAAAAAATTTTTTGGGCTTTTCCACAATAACTTAAAATTATCCACAAAAAAACCGCCCGTGGGGCGGTGTTTATTTTGTCAGCAGGCCGGATATATAAAAAATTAAAAACAAAACTAAAAAAGCAAGGGCTATGTATAAAAGGGGCAAAAGGATTATGTAAAATGAATTTTTAAAGATATTCTTTCTCCAATAACTAAAGCTAAATAAAAATGAGCCTATCACCGCAAAAGGCGCGCCCCAAAAAAGATAAGCCGATAAAGCTACTAACGCGGAAATAAACGAATTAATTATAAAATTATCGCCCGGGTTATCCGCAAGCATTACAGTGGAAATTCCCGCAAAGAAGGACATTATTGAAACGGGTATAATTAAAGCCCCCCAAAAAACATAAAAAACAATGGTCATTATTTTAAATATATCGCGCTTTGTGTTTTCCACTAATAAACCCCTCCCCTATGGTTTTTTAAATTTTACCATATTACTATAAAAATTGCCATACTGATTTATATTCCTAAATCAAAAAATTTATTTTCTTTGTCAAATATGTTTTTTGGCGCAAGATAAAGCAAAAAACCTAAAGCAAAAATGGTTTTGGGCATATTTTAGCATAAAAAATTTTTGTTTCTTATTTTTTATAGTGGAATTTTTACTTTTTTTGTTATACAATATTCTCAAATAGGGAGGGAAATAAAATGTATCGGAAAATGTTGAGTTTGCTTTTTGCTTTTTGCCTCTTTTTTAATCCGGCTATATCCGTAAAAGCCGGCTCCCTAAAGGGGCCAGTATTGGTTTACTCCTTTGACGAAGCCCTAATCGGGAATCAGGCTGTGGATTCCGCAGGGGGCAACAACGCAACCCTTTACGGGAACGCCACATACATAACAGACCCCCAAAAGGGTCAGGTTTTAAGGCTTGACGGCTCATATGGCACATACCTTGAGTTTCCCAGAGGGTTTTTTGATAATTTAAACACCTTTACAATTTCCATGGACGTTTTATCCTACATGACGGAAAACTACTACTTCACCTTCACCGTTGGCGTTGACAACATAAAATACTTCTTCTTAAACGTGGCGCCCACAGGCCTTAAAGGGGCTATTACCATAAACAGTAACCCTGCAGAACAAAAGGCGGAAAACCACCAGATGGGGCCGCAAAACGGGCAGTGGATGAAAATTATCTGCGTTGTGGAGCCCAACCGTATTGCCATATACAAAAACGGGGAAAAGATTGTTGAAAACAAAAACGTCACCGTTAAAATTTCGGATTTAGGGCAAAATCTTATATCTTACTTGGGAAAATCCTTCTACAGCGGGGATAAATACTTTAACGGCTGCTTCGACAATGTAAAAATCTATGACAGGGTTTTGACGGAAGAAGAAATTTTAGGCGTATATGACATGACCGACGAAGAAATAGCCGAAGCGGACTACAACAATTTATTCCTAAGCTATAACCTGGGGGCGCTTACCCATGATTTGGATTTAAAGACAAAGGGTAAATACACAAGCGATATTTCATGGGAAATCAGCGACACAAGCGTTATAACTGAGGACGGCAAAGTAAGGCGGGGAAAGGAAAACAAAAAAGTAACTGTCACAGCCACCATAACCAAAGGGGATTATCAAAAGGTTAAAACCTTTGACATAACGGTTTTTGCGGAAGAAGAAATGGCGGCGTACTTGTTTGTTTACTTTACCGGAAACGCCGCTGAGCAAGAACGGATTTACTACGGCGTGAGCAAGGACGGGTACAATTTTAAAGCCCTAAACGGGGGCGAGCCTGTTTTAATCTCAACCGTCGGCACAGGCTGTGTGAGGGACCCCTTTATTTTAAAAGGCCAGGACGGGTATTACTATATCCTTGCCACCGACATGAGGTCATCCCTTGGCTGGGCAAGCAACCATGCCATTGTTATATTTAAAACCGCCGACTTAATCCATATTGAAGAAACAATCCATATTGACTATAAAAACTTTGAGTCCACTAAAAACTGTAACCGCGCGTGGGCGCCCCAGGCTATATGGTGCCCTGAAAAGGAAGCATATATGGTGTATCTGGCAATCCAAAACGAGGGGGACCCGCGGGGCACCGTTATGTGGCGGCACTACACAAAGGATTTTAAAACCTATACCGAGCCTGAGTTTATGCTGGCCCCGCCCGACGGCATCGGGGGCGCCATTGACGGGGACATTATTTATGACCCTGTAAATGACCGCTACATAATGTATTATGACGGAAAGCGGATTGCAGTGTCCGATAAAATCAGCGGCGAGTTTTCAGCCATTGACCCCAACACCGGAAGGGAATACGAAAGAATACCCTTTAAGACATCAAGCGGGGTTGATATGGACGTGGAAGGGTCAAATATCTATAACATAATCGGCACAAATAAATACATCATCGCCGCGGACGGAACGCCTTTTAACGGCGGGAAATACGCCTTGGTGGAAACCACGGACTTTATAAACTACCGCCAGCTAAACGACAATGAGTATTCCTTTAACTTCACCCCGCGGCACGGGTATGTAATCCAGATTTCCCAAAGGGAACTTGACAACTTATTGGCCCAATACGGCGATGTGTTCAGCACCCACTATTCCACAGCGGATTTTTCATACATGAATATAGGGCCGTACTACGGAAAAGTTACCTTTTCCTTTGACGCGCAAACTAAGGAACTCACCGACGGGATTTTTGCCTTTACCGCAAGCACAACAAACCCCGATAACTACAATTCTTATAACATTGTGGTAAGGTTCCAGCCAAACGGCACAATGGACGCAAGAAACGGGGCAAGCTTTAGCTACACAAACCCTGTATACTACGAAGTAAACAAGTTTTATCACATAGACATTGAAGTGAATATAAACACAAAACAATACAGTGTGTATGTAACCCCTCCATCGGGCGGGAAAATCCTTCTTGCTGACAAATTCGCCTTCCGCTCGGACGCGCCGGTTGCAAACGATATCGGCAAGTTCACAATCCGGGCAGGCCATGGATACAGGGCAGGGATATTCTTTGCTAAAAACTTTGAGGTGAAAAAAGAAATTTCAGCAAGGGTTGAAAACGCAAAATATGAGGACGGGAAACTCACCTTTGACGTTTTGGCGGATGAAGATGAGGAAGTAATCATTTACGCCGCGGGAATTAGCGGGAAAAAACTTGAGTATTTAAAGGCAAGCGGGGCAAAGGTTTATAAAGGCGCGCCTTCTTCCTTTAGCTTTGATATGGGAGAATATGAAAAGGTTAAGATATTTATCTGGTACAAAAATACTCTCTTCCCCGCAGCTTTGCCTTATGAAATATAAAAACAGGCGGCACTTCCTATGCCGCCCGTTTAGCAAAAAAGAGCCGCGTTTTGCGGCTCTTTTTTTATCATTTATGTCAGACTTGATACTCTAAACAACAGCTTCTTAACCATAAAAGCGGGCCTTTTTGGGCACATTGCGAAAAGCTTTGAAAGTTATGATATTTCTTCCCTTGTTTTTAAAACCGCTCTAATTAACGCGGCGGCTATGCCAAAAAGCGCCAATGCGGAAACTATTGCAATTGTTATTTTTTTAAACATAACAATCTTTCCTTTCTTTCGATTCCTTATTACTAATTTTACCATATTTCCCGGCAAAAAGTAAAGAACTACTTTTTTGGCAACAAAAAAAGCCTTGATAAAAATCAAGGCTTGGTGGGAGAGGATGGATTCGAACCATCGAAGCTATCAAGCAACAGATTTACAGTCTGCCCCCTTTGGCCACTCGGGAACTCTCCCATATGTAGTTGGAGCTGGTGATGGGACTCGAACCCGCAACCTGCTGATTACAAATCAGCTGCTCTACCGATTGAGCTACACCAGCGAATGAGCGTTACTAATCTTAACACATCTTTTTTCATTTGTCAAT
>ENA-OWOZ01002424-OWOZ01002424.1-bioreactor-metagenome-genome-assembly--contig:-NODE-2424-length-14058-cov-4.180173_pt1 | contig 14058 bp, 5 predicted proteins | sample MGYA00238140_ERZ651804 | MGnify/ENA primary metagenome ERZ651804 (study PRJEB26910, sample SAMN07631232) | bioreactor metagenome | isolation source: Switchgrass digestor | place: USA: Dartmouth... | reverse complement strand
AGAATTCGGAATGGTCTCCTTGAAATATCCAGACCTGTTATAGATACACTTTTTGAATGTTTGGATTGTTTAAGGTTGCTAAAACAGGATTTTGCTTCTGATATGAGCAACATTAATATAGAAATAGAGCCTGTTATAACCAAATTGAAGGAGATAGCCTCAAAAAAAGAGCCCAATAATAATTCGGATAAGAGCGAAAGTTTTAAATCTAAGGAAGAGGAAAAGGCGATATTTGTACTTGATATAAAGCAGCGCGAGCAAATAAATCAAGCACTGAACATGGGAGAAAATGTTCTTGTGTGCGCATTTAAAATTTTAGAGGACAGCCTGATGAAATCGACCCGTGCCTGCCTCATAATGAATTTTCTTAATGAATGGGGTACGGTCATAGGTATGATACCAAATGTATTGGAAGTTTCAGCAGATGCTGACATAAATAAAGTAGCTTTTTTGGTTGGTACTCAAATGAGTCCTGATGAGCTAAGGCAAAAAGCCCAAAATGAACTGATGGACGTAAGTGAAGTAGAAGTTTATACATACCTTGATAAAAATTCTCTATCTACAATGAACTTCGAAGAACCTATGGTGCAGGATAAAGGCAACAGCTCCAGTACAAAAACAGTGGAAGAAGAAAAAAAAGTTGTACGTACTGTAAGAATTGATGTAGACCGCTTGGAGAGGATGATGGATCTGGTAGGTGAACTGGTGATTGAGCAGATAAGAATTGCACAGGTGTCCCGCAACTTATATAACCAGTATCCCTATGATGAAACTGTTGATGACTTAATAGGCATCTCAAACCGTGTATCGGTGCTGATCAATGAACTGCAGGATGGAATTATGAAAACCCGTATGATACCGGTACAACAGTTGTTTTGCCGCTTTCCTAGAATGGTTAGGGATTTATCTAATCTATTAAATAAGGAAGTTAATCTAGTGCTTGAGGGTGGAGAAACCGAAATAGATAGGACAATCATGGAAGAAATGAGTGATCCGCTAATACACCTTATACGAAATGCTGTAGACCATGGGATTGAAAAACCGGAAATCCGTAAGAAATTAGGTAAGTCTGAAAAAGGTACACTGCGAGTAACAGCATTGCCGGAAGATAGTAATGTAATTATAACCGTTGAAGATGATGGCGCTGGAATTGATGCGCAAGAAATAAAGAGGTCAGCCATTGAAAAACAGATTGTTACCCAGCAAGAAGCAGACAATATGACTGAGCAGCAGCTAATAAATCTTATTTTCCATACCGGTTTTTCCACTTCAAAAAAGGTAAGTGATGTTTCCGGCCGTGGAGTGGGAATGGATATTTTAAGAGCCCATGTGGAAAAAATGAATGGAATTATTGATGTTGAGACCTGTGCAGGTGCAGGAACAAAGTTTATAGTTAAACTGCCAATTAAGCTTCCTCTTACCCTTGCAATATTAAAAGGCCTTTTGGTTAAAATTAATAATGAAACTTATGCCCTTCCTATGAACAATGTGGTTGAGATTGTGCGAAAACCAAAAAATGAGATTGAATCCATTAACGGGCAAGCAATAGCGGTTATAAGGGATAAAACGGTTCCTTTGGTGTGGTTGCATGACTATTTCGGTATTCCACGGGGCAAGGAAAGGAAAAATATATTGATTGTATTGGTGGGAATAGCTGAAAAACGTTTTGGAGTTGTGGTGGATGAACTTATAGGAAATCAGGAAGTTGTTGTTACAAACCTTGGATCTTATATTGGAAAAGTGGAGGGGATCTCCGGGGCTACAATTTTAGGGGATAGAAGTGTGGCTTGCATACTGGATGTGGCAGGAATTTGGAATATAATAAACAATGATGGAAAATTACAGCAGAAAATAACAAATATGCTGTAGTAAAAATCTTTTACTTTATAAGGCAAAATATCAAGGTTTAAAGTGCTTGGAAGTTCTTATTGGAAATATGGAAGTATTTAAAGGTTAGTTGAAAGAATGGGATATATTTATGAAATTTAGAGGATAAAGTCAGAAAATAAATTGGCAGATAGAGTTGTATTATTGCTATCTGCCAATTGCTTTTCACAAGACTTTTTTGCCGTTATATAAATTGAAAAAGATAATGTAAATAAAGAAATTATGCTGTGGCTTGAAAAATAAACCAACCATCCTTGAGTAAAAACTGGAAAATACCTCCATTCTTTTCGACAATATGGGCCATACTTTTTGTTCCAAAGCCATGCCCATCCTCTTTTGTCACAGGCATTCCACGGCGAAAAACCGGTTCTGTCTGATAGCGATTGCGAATATCAATGCACAATTTATTATTCTTGGAGAATATACGCAATTGTATAATGCGTTTATTACTGTCAATTACCTGCTCAGAAGCTTTTATGGCGTTTTCCAATGCGTTTGACAATAGGGAACAAAGCTCGGTATCACTAAAAGGATTTGCAAGGGACAGCTTTGCATCTATGTTCAACTGAATTTCTGACTGTTTTGCCTTAGAAGCAAAAGAAGACAGGATCAAATTGACGGTTTCGTTTTGGCAAAAGCGTATTGGTGTTATGGCATCTAAGTCAGACTGAACAGTCTGTAAATATTCTTTTATTTCATCTATGTTTTCCTTTTGAGCCATCCTTTGCAGCAGGGTAAAATGATGGCGCATATCATGCCGGTAGGATGCGGCATTTTGCTGCAGCTGTCGTAGAGATGCAAATTCTTTTTGTGCCTGTCTAAACTGAGTATCCAACATGTCCCTTTCCCTTTGTATACTCGCCTGTTTTTGTGTTTCGACGTAGTATAAAAGAACAAATACAAAATAGAAGGCAGCTGTTAAAAAGGGCATGAATTGTACAGCCAGCCGTGTACCGCTATACATAAAGTCGGTGTAAACGGTGGCTGAATGCTCAAAGATGTAGTAAAAAGCCGGCATGGCAGCAAAAAGCAGGCATGAACTGAAAGAACGTTCCATCATATGCCGGACGGATTTCACTACGTATTTTTGAAGCAAACAGTATATTAAAAGTGCAGCAACAATATAGCCAATATGGTTCACGGTAACACTGTAAAAAATTACGCCCAGGGCAGTACTGACCCAGCGGGGAACCTGGTGGCAGAGAAAGGAAGTGAATACACTGGTTAGTGAAATAAGCCATGGACGCTTTAAATATACCGTAATAAAAATAGCGATGGGTAAATGAGAAAGCAGTGGATACAATTTAAAGGTTATATCCATACCCCAGGCTTGTAGGCATATGACCTGCAAAATAAATAAACCAATGGTAAAGCATACTGTTACTATATAATTTTTGCGCGTATGTTCCATTCCTGCAAAACTAATAGATACAGCTACACCGAACAGCAATATAAAAAAGTAACGAGTGAATTCAATAACATTTCCTATCATTTAATCATTGTTCCTCCATTTGATAGTTGAGATATTGCTGTTTAATTTCTTTTGCTTTCCCTTGGGCAATAGGAACCGAATCAAGGGTCTGTAAAATCACCTGATGATTTTCTATGGTATCTATATACTGCATATTAACAAGATATGAGCGATGGGTTTTAATAAAACAGTTGTATTTTATGAGATTATTGCAGACATTGGAAAAGGAATCACTGCATTTAATCACCTTTCCGGAAATTAAATGATATAGTACGTTTCTTCCAATGACCTCTGCAAAAACAATATTTGAAATCAATATTTTTTGAAGACCATCATCGCTTTTTACTACAATAGCGTTCTCAGCCTTTTTTGCTTCTACCTGTTCTAACAAATCATCAAAGGTAAAGAACAGTTTTTCCTTAGAGATGGGTTTTAGCACATAATTGACAGCTTTCACCGAGTAGCTTTCCAACGCAAACTCAGGGGATGATGTAAAAAATAAAATGGGTGCCGTTTTGTCAAAATTACGAATTTCTTTTGCTATATCTATGCCTGAAAAGCCCGGCATTATAATATCGAGACAATATATATCATATCGCTTTCCTTTACTTAAATCGGAAGTTAGTTCAAATCCGTTTGAGAAAGCAGTATATTCACAATTTAAATGTTTTACTGATTTATATTGGTTTAAAAGTTGCAGCATGTTGGATAATTCATCTGAATTATCATCACAGAGCACAATTTGTAACATAAGTATTCCTCCGTATTTTTATGTCTGTCTATGTTCAGAAACTGTATATTCCATAGTGTTTCATGTCAAAAAATCTATGTTTCATGCAAAAAAAAGTTCTTCATTAATAGAAATTGATATAATTAACTTAATAAAATTCTTATCATGCCAATTAACATATATATTATTTCGGTAATATATCGAGTTGGCTTTAAAAAAAATTAATAATAATTTTGTGGATAAAACCTTGAAATGCAAGGTAAACATCTTTTATAAAATGAATGGTTGTAATTTGCAGGTAGGAAAAAGAAAATGAGCTAATACGCTGTTTTTGCTAACTGTTGCTTTAAATTTAAATACTTGGAGGCTAAATTATTAATTTTTGAACCTTACTATGTTGCATGAGATTATACTAGGTTATGTAATACAAAAGGAGAATTATTTGAAAAAATACAGCTATTTGTTTTGGCACTTCTATTTTCCCTTAGTTTTGCATCCTGCGGAGGAAATGAAGGTTCTACAAAAGTATCTTCTATTAAATCGGATCTAAAAACTTCGGAAGTCACGCGCCTTAGTGTTGTAATAAATCCTACTATGGAGCAAGATGTGAGTAATGAAGATATAAACGGATATTATATGCTTGATTTGGTGAGGGATACATATTCCAATATCAATGTATTAAAATTTGATAACACAGCTAATATTTCAGGAACAGATGATGTGCACTTTATGTTCACTGGTGATAGTGTCAAAAATTTCTCTTGAGTTAAATATAAACAGTATTTCCTTATGGTAATACCAGTAGATTTTGGCGTCAGAATAGAGAGTTACATCTCGGCTTGTTATACGACGCCCTTTTTAAATGCTTTTCTTTTATGAAAATCATGGATTGTTGACTGTTTCAATGAAGGAAAATGCCAATCCAAATTGGAGATATCCCAATTGGTATTAAAGTGAAATAAACACAGCTTATTAATGCATCGTTCAAAATGACTGTGAGAAAACAGAGTTAGATGGACTGTGCAATGTTATATAAAATAGCAAAGAAAGGAAGGTTAATATGAAAAGACGAGTTATATCTATTTTCCTCTTGGTGACTATGCTGTTTACTATGCTTCCTTCCGAGGCAAAGTTTGTTTTAGCCGATAACTTGGATATAGCGGCTAATACGGTACAGCAGAAAGCAAAAACAGAAAATCCCTTTGTGGATGTCCGGGAGGGAAGCTGGTACTTTGATGCAGTACAATATTCACACATCAACGGATTCTTCAGCGGTACCGGTGAAAATACTTTTAACCCTGAAGGGACAATGACCCGAGGTATGTTTGTTACTGTACTGGGCCGTATGGCTGGAGTAGATCAGGCAGCGTACATGGGTCAGTCAACCTTTAGTGATGTAGCAGTAGACGCTTACTATGCTCCTTTTGCAGCATGGGCATCGAAACATGGCATTGCTGCCGGTGTTGGAAATGGCAAATTTGATCCGGAAGGTCTTGTAACACGGGAGCAAATGGCCGTGCTATTTGTAGGCTATTTTGAAAAGTTCGGTGTAGACTTTGACACAGGAGCTAATATCACAACTGTTCCGGCAGACTTAGACAGCGTTTCGCCATGGGCTAAGGATATGGTTTTAAAACTCTGGAAAACAGGACTTTTAGCCGGTGACGGTATAAATTTTAATCCAAAAGCTAATGCAAGCCGTGCACAGGCTGCTGCACTTTGTATGAATACTGACAAGGCAGTAAAGACTTGGTATAGCGAACCGGGGGTTCCGTCAGATAGAGTCAGCGTTGACCCTAGTGACGAACAGGAATCTGATACACAGGATTCCTCCAACGGTGATTCTACTAGCGAAAGCAACACTAATAATTCCGATAACAAAAGCAATAGCGGTAGTTCCGGTAAGAAGAAAAAGGACACTTCCGATGACGTAGGCAAGACTACTTATTATAAAGTAAACTTTGTAGTTAACTCTACAAAGGAAGAAAAGCTATATCAAGAAGGTACGCTGCTAAGCAGCCTGCCGGTTCCTGGAGTGCTCTCCGGAAAGGTGTTTTTAGGCTGGTATTATGATGCGGAATATACTAATCCGGTATTAGGGAATGACAAATTAAGCTCTGACATTACACTTTATGCAAAGCTTACTGATGGTGTTGCTTTGGATGAAAGCGGTATGCCCAACTTCATCAGCGTGCTGGATCAGAAAACTGATTTTACTATTTCTGTAAAGAAGGCTGACGGAAAACCGGTTTCCGGAATCGATTTTAAATTCCGCAATATAACCGCCCCTGATAAAACACCCGAAGGGTCGGTTCCTGAGGAAGATTTAGCTAATATCGAGAGCGTCAAGGTTGAAGGTGGCAATGGAGTTTGGACCATATCTTCAGCAAATGGAGGTTTTACTCCCGGGCATACCTATCAAATTGAATTGACAAATGACAATGTAATTTATGATGACAGTATAAACGCTTTTAAAGATTTAAAAGCAATCAATGGATATGATGTTGCCCAGGTACGATTCTTCAACTTCAGTATTGAAAAGGATGGAACATTGAATCTGAAGCTGAATGACGGTATCAAGTATATTCCTGTGAATAAGCTAAGTGCGGCTGATGGTGCCAGCTTAATGGAATATGCCGCTCTATATCTGGCTAGTACCGATGAAGAAGGTAATACTACCTATACTCCAAACAACGGCAGCGGAAGTTTCACATACAATGGTAGTGAAAAAATACAGGTAGGTGATACCGTTGCTGTTTATTCCGGCACAAAACCTACAGAACGTAAGCCGGAAAAGGGAACAGAAAATAAAACCGATAACGGTGATGTTTCTTATATAAAAATTGTGAAAATTGAGAATACCACTTATTACTATGTGGCAGCAGAAGCGGAAGACGTACTTTTTACCCCCGATGTGCTGCCTATTGATGTGGATGAAAATGACGGAACCACCGGGTGGCAAGAGAAGGGTACATCGGTGATTATCGACAACGATAAGTTGGACTTCTCTGATACCAAATACGAAATTGTGGGTTTGAGTAGCGAAACCACCGTGGATGTTGGAGACTTTATAGCATTTTATACCGGTGACTTTGGAGATGATAATGCACAGGATTTAGTCTATGGTGAAATTACAAAAATCATAGATAATAAGAACGGTACTACTACCATAAACTATAAAGAGATAAAAGAAGATCGTATCATGTCTGCCATGGATATGTACGACGAAACAAAGATTAACCAAGATAAGTTGAAAGCTGCCCTTACCGAAAACGAAGACATGATAATAGAAATTGTCGAAGCGCAGCTGAAAGACAGCAAGTTTTTTGATGAGGCCGGGGAATATCTTGCAAAGTTAGCCCTTAAAACCGACGAAGTTAGGGAAGTGTTCGGTGATGATTTAACCTTGTCCGACTGTACTATTACCTATGCCGATGGCACACCAATAGGTGCCAATGAATTGGCACTGATGGGAAATATTGTGGACAAGGATCAGAAAGGTAAGAAGCCGAAAGTTTCCTTTAGCATATCAACTAAAACATCCCATTTCGATCCGAAGCTTGTTGGATCGGGAGTCCGGGTGGAAGTTGCAGTTAGCTATGAATTCAAGATTCAGAAAAAAGGTAACAATAATATTATGGAGGTTAATCTGACGGCATTTTTCGAGCAGGAATTCACTTTTGGCTTTAACGTCAGCGGTGGTGCTGTTTGGAAATGGAAGTGGAAGATTATACCTTATATTTCCGATTATCGTTTGACCGGTAACTTAGACATTGGTACATATACCGGTATTGGTATCACAGCTACTGCAAAGCTAAGTCAGGAGAAAGAACCCTGGGGTATGCCATGGCCCAATGATGCCAGAGATGTGGCTGCCGCCAAGAGAATCTTTACCCTTGGTGAATCCATTAAGAAACTAATGAAAGATGTGGAAACATTCCTTCCTGAAGAAGAGGCTACTGCCAGCGGCGGATTGGCTGAGAAGTATGCTAATTTTATGGAGGACGCCAATGAGGAATGGGTGGACCTTGTATCCGTTAGTATTTTAGACTTGCATACAGCAGCGGATCCTCTACATATCCTTGCTTTTGGGCTTCAGGTGGACTTCGTGGTTTCTGCCAACTTGAATGTGGCTATTGGAATGACCTTCCAATACGAGAACTTCAAGCGTCACTCTTTTACTCTGCTTGTCTTAAGCAAGAAGGGGGAAAGTGAGACCATTGACTTATCCACTAACGGCTATCAATTTGATTTCTACGTCATGGGTACCATTGGTATAAGAGCAGGTGTTAGAGTAAAAGTTACAGCGGGATTATTCAGCACAAAAATTGCCGGTGTCGGATTACAGTTTGAAACAGGAGCTTATGCCCGAATGTGGGGGTATTTCTATTACCATCTGGAAAACTGGAAGGAAAATGGCGTATGGCAGAAGAACAGCGGCTATTCCGGTGGGCTTCTTATCGAAATAGGGGCTTATCTGGATGTTAAGTTCATCGCTGAGGCATTAAACGGCAAATATTCCTATACTCCGACCATATATGCAAAAGAGTGGCCATTATGGTCTGCGGGACAAAGGGAAGTTGTCTATGATTTTGCCTATGAGGATGACCCCGCTTTCAATATATTGAATGTTAACACTTATACCATTCCAAAAACCGTTTTTGATATGTATTGGATGGATATTAAATCAGGAGATATTGAGAAGGTCAAAAACTATGACAGCAATACTGCACCAAAGGATGATGATGAGGCTTACTTTATCGTGGACTTGTCCAACTCGGCCTTTAGTTATAACCCTGTCAATAATAATATTACTATAAACACTTCTTCCGGTGCGGTGGCTCAAAGTTGTGATATGGTGATCACATGGAAGGGGACATCCCTGTCCACATCCTCCGATACTCTTAGTAGAACCATCAAGCTCAACTGGAGTAACGAGGCAAATGCCGGTACCATTGCTTTTGACTCCAATGGAGGTTCAGCCGTTCAAATGCTCCGTTTACTTGCAGGAACGGCTCTCAGCGGTAAGATGCCTGCAGCTCCCACCAGGATTGGTTATATTTTTGCCGGATGGTATACCGATAAAGATTTAAAGAATGCTTTCAATGCTACTACCATGCCAAAGGGTAACACTACGCTGTATGCAAAATGGACACCAAATGATGTGAACTATACTGTGGAACATTATCAAAAGTCTCTGGACGGTCAATATATATTAGTAGAAACCGATAAAAATCAAAAAGGAAAGGTTGATACCCAAACTACTGCCGTACCCAAGTCCTATAACGGATTTACCGCACAAACCGTTAAGCAGCAAACCATTACGTCTGACGGTTCTACCCGGGTTTCAATTTACTATGACCGCAACTCCTATGATTTGAAATTCGTATATGGCAACGGCAGTAATGACGTTACATTGAAAGTTCCCTATGGAGCTGCAATAGTAAAACCTTCCAATCCTGTTAAAGAAGGATATACCTTTGACGGTTGGGATGCGGATATTCCTGAAAAGATGCCTGCAAATGACTTGAGCTTCACTGCCAAGTGGGCTGCAAGTATAAATACGCGCTATACAGTGAAGCACTATAAACAAGAACTGAACGAAGAATATGTGCTGGAAAATGCAGATGGAATGTTTGGCACCACAGGTCAGCAAACTTCTGCAGCGGCCAGAAATTACACCGGCTTTACAGCAAAAGAATTCGAGCAAAAGACTATTCTGCCTGATGGAAGCACTGTTGTGGAAATATATTATGACCGCAACTTCAACAGCCTGTTATGGAACCTAAACGGCGGAGGAGAAGATATTGAAGATTATGTAATGTACGGTTGGCCTATTAATTTCCTTTATACACCTACTCGTGCCGGTTACTCTTTCATTGGCTGGTATAGGGATGCAGCATTGACCACACCATTGGAGGAAAATGCTACAATGCCCGATGTTGCCATTACCCTTTATGCCAAGTGGAAGGCAAATCAATATACCATTACCTTTGACAGTAACGGCGGCAGTGCAGTAGCAGCTATTACCCAGGACTACGGTACAAAAGTGGAAGCGCCTGCAGAACCGACCAAAGAAGGTTATAGCTTTGTTGGCTGGAAGTTGAACGGTGTAGATTATACTTTTACGACCATGCCTGCTGAAAATATCACCTTAGTTGCCGAGTGGGAGGCCCTTGGCAATATTCCATACACAGTGGAACACTATTGGGAGGAACTGGACGGAAGCTATTCTGAAACACAAAAGGATACCGAACATTTGAACGGCAGTACCGGTGCTATGGTAACTGCAAACCCGAAGGATTATACCGGATTTACCTGCGATCCTAATGCAAACGGCACAATTTCCTCCGGAATAGTTGAATTAGACGGTAGTTTGGTATTAAAGCTGTACTACAAACGAAATAGTTACAATGTAACATGGAATGGAAATGGCGGCAATGTAGACACTACAGGTGCAAGCACAGGCAGTGTGAAGTATGGAGCGGTAATTGACAGCCCTGTGAATAACCCTATCAAAACAGGGTATACCTTCAAGCAATGGTACGGCTATACTGAAAATATGACCATGCCAGCGGAAAATATAACCTTTACCGCTGAGTGGACAGTGAACCAATATACCATTACCTTTGACAGTAATGGCGGAAGTGAAGTTAAAGCCATTACCCAGGATTACGGTACAAATGTGAAAGCACCTACAGCACCAACCAAAGCAGGATTTAAATTTGTCGGCTGGCAGTTAAATGGAGAGGATTACACCTTCACCACCATGCCAGCAGAGGATATCATATTAGTGGCTGTATGGGCCGATGTACCTACCTATACAGTAACCTTTGATGCCAACGGTGGTACGGTTAGCCAAACCGATAAGTATGTTTATGAAGACGAGACTTATGGTGAACTGCCTGTTCCAACCAATGGCGATAAGTTTTTCCTTGGGTGGTATACGAAAAAAAGTGGCGGAACTAAAGTCACCAGCGAAACGGTTGTTGAGCTTGATTCTGACCATACCTTGTATGCTTGTTGGGCTGACACAGGTTTTACCGGAAGTGTTCATCCGAATTTGATAATTTATGTTGCCGGAATAAAAGTAACTACGGATAATATGAACGATATTCTTGGAGACGGTTCCGGAAGTGTACAATTTGATCCTAATTCGACGGTTGCTTATGAAAGTGGAAGTATTGGTAACGCCGGTAATCTGTATCTTAACAACGCAACGATTTTAGGAACAAGTTACTATGCATCAAATTATGCAGCCATTTATACTTCACATTCCATGACTATTGTTAACAAAGGTAATAGTACTGTGACAAATACATTTGATGATCTTTCTACAAATAACAATGTACATGGAATTTATATAGGCGGTATTGCAAACATTAAAGGTTCAGGTACTTTGACTGTCGCCAGCGGACAAGGAGGAATCCAATATAATAGCGGTATTCGATGTGGTTTCTCGGGAGCTCACTTAACAATTGAAGGACTAAAAGTGGAAGTATTTGCAGGTACTGCTGGAAATAATGGCAAAAGCTATGGTGCATGCGTGGGACCACTGGATATGAAATATAAGGTATTCCTGAATCAAGCTACTTTGGAAGCTCATGGCTATGATAGCGCAGTATATAGCGGTGATCCGAATTTTCCTTATACAGACTTCCTTACAGTGATTAACACCTATATTGGTGGTACTGATTACTATGGTACAGACGCAGAATCTGTAATACAGACTGAAGAATATCAGTATAGGAACTACAAGTATATATTGGCTACAGATCAGTAAAGCTTTATATTGAGGCGGGGGAAACCCCGCCTTTTAAAGCTTTTGGTATGAAAAATACAACAACGAAGGATTCAATGTTTACAGCTTTTTCTTACAGAAAGGATGAGTACATGAAAATACGTCTATTTTTTGCAGCAATATTGGCAGCCATGCTTTTTACTGTACCTACATATGCTGGAGAGTCTGAACCGGTACGCATAGCTATCATTGACACCGGAATTTCCACTGCCGCAATTAGCGAAAAGAATTTGGACGAAGGACGCAACTATATCCTACCGGGTGACACTACAGAAGACACTATTGGTCACGGTACTGCTGTAGCAGCTATAATTGCAGGAAGTAGTACAGCAGGTGTTAACGGACTTTGCCCTGAAGCTGTGCTGGTTCCTTTGATCTACTACAGCAAAAACGGAAACGATGCAGTAAAAGGCGATCTGGCCATGCTGGCACAAATCATCCGTGATGCGGTGGATGTTTATGACTGCCGAATTATTAACATTAGTTCAGGAGCCCGGGTTGATACACCAGTCCTTCGGGATGCAGTGGCCTGGGCGGAACAGCATGGAGTATTGGTGGTTTCCTGCGCCGGGAACGACGGCGACAGCACAGCTTATTATCCTGGCGCATTTTCCACTGTACTTTGTTCCGGAACCGTTAACTTGGCGGAGGATGGCCCTGCTTTCTTTTCTAACCGCCACAGCGGTGTGGATTTATTAGCACCGGGTATAAAGATAAAAACGGCCAATATAAAAGGGGAAGCGGTGACAGTGAACGGTACCAGTTACTCCACGGCTTGGGTTAGTGCTGCTGCGGCATCCATGCTGACTATTGATCCTACTTTAACTCCCTATCAGTTGAGGCAGCTTTTGTGCAATACTGCCCGGGATATTGGTGCTGAGGGCTATGATGAAGAATCGGGCTGGGGGATTTTGGATCTGGATGCGTCAATGGCAAAATTAAGAGAAGAAAGCAAAAAAACGCTGCCCTTTTTGGATGTGGCAGAAGATGACTATTACCGGGACGCAGTAGAGTGGGCCTTGAAAAGCGGAATAACCGGCGGTACCACCTCTACTACTTTTTCGCCGGATATGAGTTGTACTCGAGCCCAGACAGTCACATTTCTTTGGAAGGCTGCCGGCAGTCCGGAGCCGAGGATTACGGAAAATCCGTTTACTGATGTAGTTGAAACCGATTATTTTTATAAGGCAGTCCTTTGGGCAATGGAGAAGGGGATTACCTCCGGAACCTCGGATTCAACTTTCAGCCCCAATGAAACCTGCAGTGAGGCACAAATTATTACCTTTCTGTGGCGTTCAAAAAATTGTCCCGATGCAGCCGGGCGAAGTAAATTGGCAGAAGGACTAGGTGACTACTATTATACCGATGCGGTGGCTTGGGCAGACACCTATGGATTCTTTACTGCTGCAAAAACCGACTTTAATCCAATGCGAGAAGCAACCCGTTCCAATATTGTGGTTTACCTATATCACAGTGCAGGTATTGGACGTTAATTTGTTATATGAACTTTCATTAAAGAGACATAAAAGAATAATAATAATTGCAAAAATATAAGAATTAATTGCATAATACCAAAAGACCGGTCACTTTTAAGCGTTTATGCTTGATTGTAACCGGTCTTTTTAGTTTCTGTTTAAAACGCTCACTTTACTTTTTATCAGTTCACAATTAAAAGATTTAAATTTTTCTATGTAGAATAGTAAATACAAATAAAAAAAGGGCTTTTGCCCATCATAATTTAATTTTTTATAAAATTCCGATTAACCTACATCCTTAAATTTTGAGTATAAGAAATTAATGTCGGAAGTTTGGACACTTTTTGTATTGCTTTTTTTCTTCTTTAACTCTTTTTTCTTAAGTAGGTTTAGCGAACGCAAACTTAACATTGTTCCGATGATTCCAACCAGCAATCCGATTATTAAACCAATTAGGATTCCAAGTATTAACGCTAGAACAACATTTAACATATTTTAATCACCATTTATCGTTAGTATTAGTATATACTATTACATATATCGTCATTTTCCAAAATTATTTTACAAGATTTTGTAGTTTGTTGCAAGAAGGTTTTTATCTGAAAAATTCGATTTTGGTTATAGTCTTAAGTAGTAGTGTAAAATTGATGACTTAAAATTACTGGAAAATATTGTCCCTTGAAAATAAAGCCAC
>ENA-OWOZ01002421-OWOZ01002421.1-bioreactor-metagenome-genome-assembly--contig:-NODE-2421-length-14068-cov-2.657208_pt1 | contig 14068 bp, 9 predicted proteins | sample MGYA00238140_ERZ651804 | MGnify/ENA primary metagenome ERZ651804 (study PRJEB26910, sample SAMN07631232) | bioreactor metagenome | isolation source: Switchgrass digestor | place: USA: Dartmouth... | reverse complement strand
AACACATAGACTGCCGGTTCAGCTAACACTACCACCATGCCCAAGAAAAAGCCAATTACCGGCAGCAACCAAAAGTAATCTTTTGCTATGCCTTGGCCCATTACCCTTCCAACTTCCATGAATCCAGCATTGACACCGACTAAGAAAAGAGTAAGGCCGATAAATGTATATAATAGCCCTTTTAATACTGCATGTTTATGTTTCTTGTTTAACTTAAACTTAGCTTTATCAAATACCATAAACAGGACAAACAGCGGAAATAAGGTCAGCAGGGATTCCTTTAGAAATTTGGGGAATGCATGAAAATACGGCTGCAGTATTCCGGTATTGGGCACAAATGCTTCAGCCGTACCCGCTATGTCTTTTAAACCGGAGATTATACTCATTGCCATAACGGCAAAAATAGGTCCGGCAGAGGCAAGTCCGACCATCCCGAAACTGTCCTCTTCGGATGTCTTACCACCTTTCAATTGGGAAACTCCGTAACCTAAAGCTAGTATAAAAGGGGTTGTCATGGCTCCTGTTGTGGCACCTGAAGCATCTACTGAAATAGCCAAAAATTCCTGCGTGGTTTTCAAACCCAATAAAAATATTATGAAATAAACAAAGGTAAGGAGCCTATTCAAAGGCTTTTCGTATAGAATTCTAAGCAGACCTATAGCTACCATAATTCCTACTCCAATTGAAACTACAATTAGTATTAATATGTCAGATATAATCCCGCCTGATGCTATATTTACTTGTCGAGCAAGTATTTGCAAATCGGGCTCAGCTACAGTAATCAAGAAACCGAGAATAAATCCTAATATGGCAACCGAGTAAGAATTATTAGTCATTGCTACTGTTTCTCCCATCAGATTGCCAATGGGTACGACGCCGATTTCTGCTCCAAACAAAAATATTCCAAGACCTATTATGACCAGCAAAGCACCTATTAAGAATCTAGCAAGCATTTCTGTTTCTATCGGAATCAATGTATAATTTAATAATATTACTAAAACCGTTATTGGTAAAACTGATAAAGAGACTTCTGTGAATTTTCTTGAAAGTATATCCAAAGAACTCCCCCTTTTCTTGCAGTATTTGTGAAAACTATAGAATATTATGATTTTGGTGCAGATGAGCTGCTTTCGTTGAAAGGCTTTTAATAAATAGTTATCATTATTTCGCGTTGGCTATTTTTATACAATTTAACATAGTTAGCAAAATTATGTCAAGTTACAAAGCCCTCAGAAAAGAGCCATAAATTGGTAAGATACGCAGGCCACTGCGACATCTACGTCAAAAGCAAAAGAGCGCTACTTTTTCTATACATTGCTAAACCAGTTGATTTTATATATAATATCATTAGGTAAAAAGACAAGAGAGGAGATTTATAATGATGGTCGTTTTTGACCCTGGTGTGCGGCATAGAATTATGGTCTGTGTAACACCCCAGAAAAGTTGTAAAAGATTGATAGCAAAAGGAGCTGCCAGGGCTGGGGAAATGGACGGCCAGTTTGTGGTTATATATGTAAACAATAAAAAAGATCTAAATAGAGAATTAAAAGAGCATAAGATCTTATTAGAGTTATTTGAAATGGCAAAGGATTTGGGCGGAACCGTTTCTATTCTAACTGGTGAAAAAATCTATGATACTTTGGCAGATTTTGCTAAAGAAAACAATATAACGCATATAATAATGGGCAAATCCTTGCGTTCAACCTTTGAAATTCAAAGGCAAGGTGAAGTTATCAATTCGCTTATAAATGCAGTTGAGGAAAAGGGCATAACAGTAGAAGTTATTGATTGATAATGGGAAGAGGAGGATTTTTTTGAAAGGGCTGTGGGATTATCTGTACAACAAAGACAAACGGCTATTTGAATATATAAATAAGCGGATAAAGTGCAAGCTGCTAGACATATTTATGCCCCGGATAACCCATCTTGGCGGTGCGAGTTTTACAGTACTTTCATGCCTTTTTCTATATATATTTGGCAAAGATCAGGCGAAAACAGCTGCTATGCAGGCATTTGTTACTATAACAGGCAGCCAGGGAATAGTGCAGCTTTTCAAAAATACCATAGCCCGTAAAAGACCTTATTTGGTTTTGCCTGATGTAAATACATTTTGGAGCAAGCTTTTAAAAGACCATTCTTTTCCATCTGGACATACAACTGCAGGTTTTTCGTTGGCGGCAGTTCTTGCTATGCATTTTCCTGCTTATAGCCTCATATCATACTCTCTGGCCGCAATGGTAGGTTTATCTCGGATATATACTGGAATGCACTACCCTTCTGATGTATTAAGTGGCGCCTTTTTAGGCATGGCATGTGCCACTTTAATAGAGTTTTTCTTGTGAATAAGAATAAAAATATATGGCGGTTCCCTTTTATTCATCTATGTGAATAAAGGGGAACCGTTCATATTATTACAGAAAAAACCTTTCAAAAAAGGATTTAATATGTTAAAGTGGAATATTATAATAAATACAATGGGAAAAGTTAAGTTGGAGGTTTATAATATGGATATAGAAAAGGCTATTTCCTTAAATGAGAAGCAATTGCTGACAGCTACTAGTGAAATAATAAAAATAAGAAGTGTAAAAGATATACCTAAAGAAGGCATGCCTTTTGGAGAAGGCCCTGCAAAGGCTCTAAACTATGCATTGGATCTTGCAAAAAGTTTTGGTCTTGAGACGAGGAACCTTGACAATTATGCAGGCTGGGCCCAGTGGGGCGATGGTGATGAAATGATTGGGATTTTGGTACACCTTGATGTGGTGCCCGAAGGCAGCGGTTGGACTTTTCCGCCCTATGCAGGTGAAATTCATAATGGCAGAATTTACGGCAGAGGAGCTATAGATGATAAAGGCCCTGCTATGGCTGCATTATTTGCTCTAAAATCTTTAAAGGATGCCGGAATTAAATTTAACAGAAGAGTAAGGGTCATTTTTGGCACCGATGAGGAAAGTGGATCAGAATGCATGAAGTATTATCTAAAACACGATGAAGCTCCCACCATGGGATTTTCCCCTGATGCCAATTATCCTATAATAAATGGAGAAAAGGGAATGCTGACTTTTACCTTTACCATTTCATTTAATGGCGAAAAAGACACGGGTGCAGTGCTTTTGTCATTAAAGGGCGGTCATAGACCCAATATGGTTCCCGATTATGCCGAGGCACGCGTTGCTGGAAACATTGATGAAATCAGTGCCCAAGTAAAAAGTGCCCAAAGTAGTGTACCTGGCAATTTTGAAGTTGAGCAGAAAACGAATGAGATAGTAATCAAATCTTACGGTACTTCTGCCCATGCCAGCACACCAGAAAAAGGCAAGAATGCTTGCATGTTGCTTGCAAAGCTCTTAGGGAATGTAAAATTTGCAAAAGCTTACAATGATTTTATAGGATTTTTAAATAAAAAAATTGGTTTAGATACTACCGGTAAAGGTTTAGGTGTCGATTTTAAAGATGATATTTCAGGCCCGCTTACCTTAAATGTAGGAATAATTGAGTGTGACGAAAATAAGGCCGAGGTTACCATAAATATTCGTTATCCCATAAAATACAGGGGAGAACAGGTAATTGAGCACATACGGGAAAATACGCCGGAAGCTTTTCGGATAGAGAAAGTGTCTGATATGAAGCCCCATTATGTTCCTGAAGACAATCTCATAATCCAAAAGCTCAAATATGCATACGAAAAGGTTACCGGTGAAAAAGCCTATTGCTTTTCAATCGGTGGCGGCACTTATGCTCGGCTGTTTAAAAACTGTGTAGCATTTGGGCCAAATTTCCCAGGAAAGCCTGAACTGGCTCATGAAACTGATGAGTACATTGAAGTTGAAGATCTCTTTAAAAACTTAAGGATTTATACCTATGTTTTATGTGAATTAGTCAGATAGCAGACCTAAACTTGTTTGCAAGGAGGGGACCGGTGTGGAGCTGCAAAAATTAAAGGACCCTTATATTAACATGCTCTTTGATGCAATTTTGCTTTTGCAAAACCGAGAAGAATGTTATCGCTTTTTTGAAGACATTTGTACAATAGGAGAAGTTCAGTCTATGGCACAGCGACTGCAGGTGGCAAAAATGCTAAAAGAAGGCAAGACTTATACTGAAATCGCACAGGTTACTGGTGCAAGCACAGCCACCATTAGTCGTGTTAAGCGTTTTTTGCATTATGGTGCCGATGGCTATAATATCATATTAGAAAGACTGGCGAAGACAAACCAGCAGGAAGATTAGCGTGATCTCCACGCTTTTTTATTTAGGAGGTATTGAGTTGAATCTTTTAGATGATTTAAATCCACAGCAAAAAAAGGCAGTAACGCATCCAGCAGGTCCGCTACTGGTTCTTGCCGGAGCAGGCAGTGGCAAAACACGCGTCCTCACATATCGCATTGCTTATTTGATAAACAACTGTGGTGTAAATCCTAAAAATATAATAGCTATTACTTTTACCAATAAAGCAGCTCAAGAAATGAAAGACAGGGTAAAGCGATTAGTTCCGCACGTTGATGATATATTGGTAAGCACTTTTCATTCGGCATGTGTGAGATTTTTGCGGGTTGATATAGATAAGCTTGGTTACGATAGGAATTTTATAATATTTGACACTCAGGACCAACAAGCACTGATAAAGGAATGCTTAAAAACTTTAAACATCAATGAAAAAAAATTTACGCCAACTTCGGTTTTAAACTATATAGGCCGAGCAAAAGATAAACTCTTAGAACCTGCAAAATGCATAGATACTGCAAAAGACATTTGGGAAAAGAATATGGCAACCATATACGAACTGTACCAGAAGCGATTAAAAGAAAGCAATGCATTAGATTTTGACGATATTATTATGGTAACTGTAAAGCTATTTAAGGAGTTTCCTGAAGTGCTTTCCTATTATCAGAACCGCTTTGTACATGTCCTGGTAGATGAGTATCAGGATACCAATTTGGCTCAGTACGAACTTGTAAAAATGATGGCAGCAAAGCACCGGAACCTATGCGTAGTAGGTGATGATGACCAAAGTATATATAGTTTCAGAGGTGCGGATATTCGAAATATTTTAGAGTTTGAACGGGACTTTCCAGATGCTACGGTAATTCGCTTGGAGCAAAATTACCGTTCCACTCAGACTATATTAAATGCTGCCAATGATGTAATTCAAAACAATTATGCCCGCAAGAAAAAAACTCTTTGGACCAATAACGGGGAAGGCGAAAAGATAAATCTGGTTACTTTAGAAGATGAGCATCAGGAGGCCTATTTCATTGCCCGGGAAATAAACGATAGGGTTTTTAGAGACAATCTGAGGTATAAAGACTTTGCTGTTCTTTATAGAACAAATGCTCAGTCCAGGGTATTAGAAGAGGCCATGGTCAAAATAGGGCTGCCTTACAAAATAATTGGAGGGTTAAGGTTTTACCAGCGCAAAGAAATAAAGGATATTTTGGCATACTTGCGCGTGGTTGCAAATCCTTCTGATAACATGAGCCTTTTAAGAATAATAAATGTCCCCAAAAGAGGCCTTGGTGCTACAGCAGTGAATAAGCTGACAGCAGCAGCGGAAGTAAAAAATCAAAGCATTTTTGACACAATAATGGATGCAGAGCATTTGTCTTTTAATGCTGCAACGCAAAACAAATTGAAAAAGTTTTTACTTATGATACAAGACTTTAGAGATATGTCTAAGAAAATTGCTGTATCGGATTTGATAAATTACATTCTAGATAAAACCGGCTATATGGACGAGCTCGTAAATGATAATACTAATGAGTCTTTAAGTCGTATAGAAAACCTAAAAGAATTGATAGGTGCGGCAATTGAATTTGAAGAAAAAAATCAAGAAGCCACCTTAGAAGATTTTCTTACAGAGCTTGCTCTTGTATCTGATGTGGATAATTTAGAGGAAAACAGTGATGCTGTGGTGCTTATGACATTACACAGTGCAAAGGGATTGGAGTTTCCAGTGGTGTTTTTGGCCGGTATGGATGAAGGTATTTTTCCACACTCAAGATCACTCCTTGACAGCAACCAATTGGAAGAAGAACGGAGATTATGCTATGTAGGTATTACAAGGGCAAAAAAGAAACTTTATATGACGAGAGCCTGGCAGAGAAGCCTTTACGGAAATACATCTTATTATACAGCTTCAAGGTTTTTAAATGAGATTTCACAGGAGTATATAATAGAATCATCTTATGGCATAGCTAATGCCAATGCGACTACTACTCCAAAACCTGAGCCTGATATATCTGATAAGGCTATCGGTTTCATTTCTCCTGGTGACCGCGTGAGGCATTCGAAATGGGGAGAAGGTATTGTTTTAGATATCGATGGTATTGATGAAGATGCTCAAATAACCATAAACTTTCCATCGGTAGGACAGAAACATTTAATACTAAAATATGCACCTATTGTGAAGGTGCAATAAGATGCATAAAATCAAATGTAAACTATCCCAGTAAAGGTAATTTCGAGCTTTACTTAAATATCTGAGTGGAAGGGTGAGATTCTTGGACAAGGCCCAGGCCGAAAGGCGCATACAAGAATTGAGGCAAATAATAAACCATCATAATCATCTATATTACGTATTGGACAATCCGGAAATTCCAGATGCCGAGTATGACAAACTGATGAGAGAGCTTATAGACCTTGAAAGTCAGTTTCCTGAACTCATCGTCCCAGACTCTCCTACTCAGCGCATTGGTGGCGAGCCGCTGGCAGCTTTTAAGCGGGTTACTCATCGAGAACCCATGATTAGTCTTGCTGACGCTTTTAGTGAAGGTGACCTTAGAGATTTTCATAGACGGGTAACGTCAGTTGTAGGAGACCAAGTAGAATATGTTGTAGAACTTAAAATTGATGGCCTTGCCATTTCCCTTACTTACGAGAACGGTATTTTGGTTACTGCTGCAACGCGGGGTGATGGCTTGGTAGGTGAAGATGTTACACATAATGTAAAGACAATAAAAAGTGTACCCCTTCGCATAAACCCTCCTTCAGGCAAGTTCCCTTCGGTGATTGAGGTCAGGGGAGAAATTTATCTTCCAAAGGAAGGTTTCAAAAAACTCAATGAAGAACGTGAGGATATGGAACTTGTGCCATTTGCAAATCCCCGCAATGCAGCTGCTGGTTCCATAAGGCAACTAGACCCCAAAGTTGCTGCCAAAAGGCCCTTATCCACTTTTATTTACGGAATTGGTTATGTAGAGGGCATTCAGTTTGAGACCCACCATGAGGTACTTGAGTTCTACAAAGCTTGCGGATTTAGGGTAAATCCGCATATTAAGCTGTTTAATAGCTTTGATGATGTGATAGATTACTGTATGAGCTGGAGAGAAAAAAGAGACCTGCTTCCCTACGAAATAGATGGAATGGTAATTAAAGTAAATTCGCTTCAATTCCAAAAAATGCTTGGTTCAACTGCTAAAAATCCCCGTTGGGCAATTGCATATAAATTTCCCGCAGAGCAAAAGGTATCAGTTATCGAAGATATTATAGTCAGTGTGGGGAGGACGGGGATCCTTACTCCAAATGCGGTTTTAAAACCTGTTAATATTGCCGGTTCCACTGTCAGCAGGGCAACTCTTCACAACGAAGATTATATAAAGGAAAAAGATATTCGCATTGGGGACAGTGTAATTGTTCAAAAAGCGGGAGATATTATTCCGGAAGTCGTGGAAGTGATTAAAGAAAAACGGACCGGAAGTGAAAAAGAGTTTAAAATGCCTCACCATTGTCCGGAGTGCGGGGCAGAAGTCATTAGAATCCCAGGTGAAGCGGCATATCGCTGTACCGGCGTGTCCTGTCCTGCTCAGATAAGAAGAAGTATAATACACTTTGCTTCAAGGGATGCAATGGACATAAGGGGTTTAGGGCCTGCAGTAGTTTCATTGCTCTTATCTGCGGGCTTAGTAAAAGATGTTTCTGACATATATTTTCTCAAAAAAGAGGACCTGATACCCCTTGAGCGAATGGGTGAAAAGTCAGCAGATAATTTGATAAATGCCATACAAGATAGCAAAAAGCAACCTTTAAGCCGGCTGGTATATGCTCTTGGAATACCTTTTATCGGTTCTAAAGCAAGCTTTTTATTGGCTCAAGCCTTTGGCTCCATGGATAAACTTAAGGCAGCAACATATGATGAACTTATCAAAATACCTGAAATTGGCACTAAGATGGCTGAGAGCATAGTCACATTTTTTAAACAGGAACAGACCAACAATTTGCTTGAGCGTCTAAAGAATGCGGGAGTAAATATGGAAGAACAAAAGCGCTCAGAAGGCATAAGACCTTTAGAAAATCTCACTTTTGTATTAACAGGGACGCTGGAAAAATACAGCCGCAACGAGGCTAAAGAGATCATCGAAAGTTTAGGTGGCCGGGTTACAAGCAGTGTCAGCAAAAAGACAGATTATGTGGTAGTAGGAAAAGACCCAGGTTCAAAATATGATAAAGCTGTAAAACTTGGCATAAATATTATAGATGAAAAAGAATTTGAAAGACTAATTGCTTTGGAACAATAAATGTTTTTGAAAACCATCGTGTTCAATAGAAGACCTTGGCACTTTAAACGCTAAGGTCTTTTTTGCCATAAGAATGGAAGGATTTGTGGCATAGAATGTGGAATAAAAGATATACAATAGCACAAAAACTATGAAAAGTATGCAACCACAAAATATTACAATATACAGTGGCATGAATGTTGCATAAATTGTGAAAAGAGGGGTGAAGTTATGAAAAACCATCTCAAAAAGCTTATTGAGGCAGAAGATAAAAAAAATCCTTATACTGATGAACAATTGGCCAAAATATTAAACTTGCGAAGAGATGCTGTTACTGTTTTACGAAGTGAACTTAATATTCCGGATTCAAGAGAAAGGCGCAAACCTTATCTTGTAAACGAGATTAAGGAAGTCATTTTACAAAACCCAGATATTTCAAACCGACAGCTAACCAGGGCTATAAAGGAACGGGGTTTTGATGTCTCGCAATATCTTATATCTCAGATGGCTAAAGAAATTAAAGGGGATAACAATGTTGAACCTTTAGAAGAATTAAGTCAGGAACCGAATATCAACATACAAAATGTACCAAGAATTCCCGAAGAACTATCAGCTTTTAACAGAATAATAGGTTTTGACAAAAGTCTAAAACCTCAGATTCAACAGGCAAAGGCTACCATATTGTATCCCCCACATGGTCTACATACTTTAATCCTGGGTCCTACCGGAGTGGGGAAAAGCAATATGGCAGAAGCCATGTACGAATTTGCCGTAGAAACAGGAACTCTTCAGAAAGAAGCCCCCTTTATTATTTTCAACTGTGCAGATTATGCTGAAAACCCGCAGCTTTTGTTGTCACAACTATTTGGGCATGTAAAAGGAGCTTTCACCGGAGCTGTGGTATCAAAAGAGGGGCTTGTAGAAAAAGCCGACGGCGGAATACTGTTTTTAGACGAGGTCCACCGCTTACCACCTGAAGGTCAAGAGCTACTGTATTTTTTAATGGATAAGGGAAAGTTTCGTCGCATGGGAGAAACAGATACAGAACGAACGGCCAATGTCTTAATAATCGCCGCTACTACAGAAGATATAGAGTCATCCATAGTGTAAAATAATTGTAGGACATTTTCAGGATAAAAAAGAACAAGAGATCCTCACTTTTTGATACAATGGAATCACCATAAAGAACCATTGAAAAGGAGGATCTCTTATGAATACTATTGTAATACAAAACTGCATAAATTTCATCAATAAAATCCTGAGTTTTATGAGCGAGCCTAAGATAAAAAAACTAGAAGAACTTGAAATAGGACTAGAGGCCATCACCGATAATTTTTTGCTAAACATGACGCAAACTTATATAGAAAGTTATGACAAAGAGATAAAAGCAGATAAAAAGTGGAGAAAAGAAAACGGTCTTGTGGTGGAGCGAAACGACGACAAGCGTGAAATCTTAATAAAGTTTGGAATGCTTACATACCACAGAACCTACTATTACACAACATCGAAAAAGCTTTCTTCGATGTCTACGTTTTCCTCCGTTTGCTCATCAAAAATAATATCAAGCTTTTTATCCTGCAAATCGCTTGTGGGCATATCTATTTCAAGCTTGCCTGTCAAGTCTTTTCTTGCAGGCTTTTTCTTTCTGCGCTGCCTGTCCCAATTTGATAGCTCCAGCTTACCTAATACCGGCTGCTGTGGCTGGCCGTCAACTACCGTTCTTACAACGGCGTGGTATCTTGGCAGTTCCATCAAATCCGTATAGCTATACCGCTCTTTTGTCCTGAATTCTTCTCTCATACTGTCAAGCCGCCAGGGAATTATAAGCATACCGTCACGTTTGTATGACGGAGTCTGCTTTAATACTTCATATTCGCCAAATTCCTTGGAAAACCTTTTAGCGTCTTCTTCGCTACCCAAGTTTAAAATTATCTTGTTGCGACATGTCTCAAGAACTATATCCCTGAAAGTAGGCCTATCTTCATGCACTATCTGGGCGGTCGTTTGGAGGGCTAAAACTGTTGCACACCTATATGAACGGCCGATAGCAAGTAAACGCTCAAAGTCGGGATTTACGTACCTTGGAAATTCGTCGATATAAAGCACATGTGGGGTTCTGGTTCTTTCCGTGCCCTTTCTTCTAAATACTGCCTGTTGAAAGTGCATCATGATAAACTGGCCGAAGGCATCGCCTAATTTACCCAGTTCGCCCATTGCAGTATTTATTATCAAAACTCCGCCTTCTGCCAAGTGTTTATCTAAATCTACGTCGGACTTTCCTATCATTACACGCCGCATCATCTGGTTACCCGTAATGTCTTCTAGCTGAAGTCTGAGACCCAACGTAAATTGCTGCATTTTATCTTTCATGTCTCCCATGACTTCAGTTTTAAAATACTGGGTTAAGGCTGATTCGCCTTCTGCCCTTTCAAGGTTGCTTACCATCATGGCAAGGATGCTTTGCTCTCTTAAGGCTTCAACCATGTCAAGCATAGTAGCATCTTCGCCTTTTATCTTTTTAACAAGAAGTGCCGTGTTTCTTGCAGCTACTTCCTGGTTTAGTCTAAAGAAAGCTTCCTGTCTGCCGAACAATGACCGTAATACGGTGCGCATAATTTCTGCGACAAGTTCGGGCTCTCCTGACATGGGGTTAAATCTCGGGGTTGCTGGATTTAGCGGGTTTATATAAATATAAGGAACCTTCAGGCTTCTGCACATTGCTGCTACGTCATCTGCAAAGTCGCCTTTAGGTTCGATGATTGTAACGCCCAGCTTCTCACCTTTTGCTATTGCCTTTAAGTCCTGTTCTATCATTGGTTTTAACACGCGACTGGATTTGCCGGTGCCGGTTGTTCCGATACACATAGTGTGAAGGTATCGGTCATGATGTTTTATGATTACAGGCCTATTTCCGACCTTACAAACTTCGACATCAAGGGGGCCCTTTTTGCCGGTTTTTTGTAGTTGAGGCTTAAAGTCGCTTACTTTTATTATTTGAGCTTGTCTTATCAGCAGGGCAATTGCAATTACTGCAACTGCTGGGAATAATATGATTAATCCTTTTGCAAATCTTATTTCAGAAGGCGTTATCCATCCGGTCTGAGCAACGCCTGTCAGCCAACCTTCTGCATTTTGGTACAATCTATAGCCAAACCATGCCGAAAGGCCAAGGGAAAGTCCAATAACGCCCGTTAGGATTGCTCTCACGGCATGACGAACAGTGCCGATTACTACAGCAAGGATGCCTGTGACGGCTGAGATTATAATAAACCAGTTAGCATAATGTGTTTCGTTTAATAATGCCAAATAAGCCAGCACTCCGCTGGCAATTGATATTGGCCAAAATATATTTTCGACAAAAGTCATGTAAATTCCTTCCTTTCTTCGGAGTTTTGATAGGCAGTCGGGTCTTGTTCTTGGTATGTTATAAAAAGGCCCTGCAAAGATGCAGAGCCTATTGATTAACTAAAACGGATCACCTTCACCAAATTCCACATCGTCAAAGTCAAACCCTATATCGGCTGGGTCGAATGTAGCCTCAGCATCTGCGGCCTTGTCCTTTGGTCTGTCTAGAAATTTAACGGTGTTTGCTACAACTTCTGGCCATATTCTCTTGTTCCCCTGTTTGTCGGTATAGTTTCTGATTTGCAGTCTTCCTTCTACGGCCACTAATCTGCCCTTGCCAATGTTGTTTACGCAGATTTCGGCTAACTTCCCCCATGTGACGACGGGGATAAAGTCAGCGTCCCTTTCTCCTTTCTCGTTAGTATAGGGCCTGTCTACCGCAAGGGTAAAACGCCCTACTGTTTTTTGATTTTGGGTTTGACGTGTCTCAACGTCCCTTGTGAGACGCCCTATTAATATTATTTTGTTAAGCATTTTATCCTCCCTTTCATTTTAATTTGATAAGAAATTCTCCCAAGCTGGTGTTGCGCTTAGAAGAATCTAATGTTTTAACCGCAATTGCGATGGCCTTTTTCTGGCCTACTATGATAACCTTCTTTTTAGCCCTGGTGACCGCCGTGTAGATTAAGTTCCGTTTTAGCATTATGAAATGACTGGTGGTAAGGGGGATTATTACTGTATCAAATTGACTGCCCTGGCTTTTGTGTATTGTCATTGCATACGACAAGTCCAGGGTTTTCACCTCATCGTCGATAAACTCTACTTCTCTTCCTAGAAAATCTACTACCGTATGTATTTCATCTTCGTCTTTATAGATTCTTGTTATTATACCGGTGTCACCGTTGAAGATTTCCTTGTCGTAGTTATTCTGATGCTGCATTACCCGATCGCCTATCCTGAACGTTTTATCACCAAATACTACCTGGGGCTTGTTTGGGTGCTCAGGGTTTATATTGTCTTGGATTAGTTTGTTTAGGTTTATTGTGCCAGTTTCGGAGCGTTTAACAGGCGTTAGAATTTGAACTTCGTCGCCTGTTTTGAGCTCTTTTTTGTAGATTTCAAGTATCTGGTCGGGTGATTCGTATTCGTAAAAAATGAAGTCTTTATCGTTAAAAAACGGGAAAAGTCCCTTATTTATTCTGTCGGAGTTGGGAATTATGGCGGATGTGTTTTTCTGACGAAAGATTATATCTAGCTTTGTAGTGGGCAGTGCTTTCATCATGTCAGCTAGAACCGTGCCGGGCCCGATCGATGGTAGCTGGTTCTGATCGCCTATAAATACTATTGAGCTTTTTACTGCATTAATTAGGTGGTACATCAAATTGGTGTCAATCATGCTGGTTTCATCGATTACTATTAAATCTGCATCTATTGGGTTTAGTTCGTTTCTTGCAAACTCCATCGTGGTTTCGTCTTCAGCGTCTCCGTTTGGTTTGTATTCCAGCAGCCGGTGAATTGTCTTTGCCGGGTGACCTGTTACTTCCTCCATCCGTTTTGCGGCCTTTCCTGTTGGGGCTGCCAGTTGTACCGTCATGCCCTCTTTTTTGGCAATTTCTATTATGGCTTTAGTTATCGTGGTTTTGCCTGTGCCGGGACCTCCTGTTATTATACTGACTCCGTGCTTAAATGCTTTTTTTATCGCATCTATCTGCGTTGGTGTGTAGGTTATGTTGTTTTGCGCTTCTATCTTTTTTATGATGCCATCTATGTTTTTTACTGAAAGTGGAGTTGTTTTGGATAGGCGCATGAGCTTTTTTGCTATCATCTCTTCGTAAAGGTATAGGTATCTAAGATAAACCCTATCTTCTACTTCTTGTAAGTTTCTATTGTTTCGTATTGACTGCAGTATTTTAACAGTCGGTATAGGTTCTTTCATCTCTTTTAATGCTGCGGATAGAAGCTCGTTTCTTGTAAGGTAAACATGACCCATTGACGCGTGTTTTCTTAATACGAACTCTACACATGCTAATACTCGTAGGTCGTCTCTTGGATTTATACCTAACCTTAATGCTATGTCATCTGCCTTCTTGTAACCGATGCCTTTGATGTCTGTTAATCTGTAGGGGTTTCTGTGAAGGATTTCCGGAGCTTTGTCTTCGTATTGTTTGTATATCTTTTGCACTAGGTTTATCGTTAGACCTAGTGGTAGCAGGGTTTCTTTGAGTTTTGTT
>ENA-OWOZ01002419-OWOZ01002419.1-bioreactor-metagenome-genome-assembly--contig:-NODE-2419-length-14072-cov-3.330618_pt1 | contig 14072 bp, 9 predicted proteins | sample MGYA00238140_ERZ651804 | MGnify/ENA primary metagenome ERZ651804 (study PRJEB26910, sample SAMN07631232) | bioreactor metagenome | isolation source: Switchgrass digestor | place: USA: Dartmouth... | reverse complement strand
GCTGGTGTAGCTCAATTGGCAGAGCAGCTGACTTGTAATCAGCAGGTTGGCGGTTCGATTCCGTTCACCAGCTCCATTTTCAAAAAAACACTGCAAGTGATTGCAGTGTTTTTTACTGTTTCAAGAAACTTATTTTATATCATATATATCCGAGAACTCTAAATTGATTTTCTCTGCAATATTGTTTTGGGATATATAACAGTCATAATGCTCTCCGGAGTCTTCTTCAAGCAATTTTGCAGGAAGTTCTATGACAAATTCAGAACCTTGGTTTAGAACACTTTTCACATATATAGTTCCACCATGAGATTCTACTAAGGCTTTAACCATTGACAATCCTATGCCACTGCCTTCGCAATTTTTGCATAGGGTGTTATTTACCTGCTTGAATCTTTCAAATATGGAATCAATACTGTCGGGGGGAATACCTATACCAGTATCTTTGACGGAAATTACTACTTTATCTTTTTTGTCAAAGATGCTGACTGATATAAGTCCTCCTTCATTTGTAAACTTTATGGCGTTAGAAATCAGATTCAACATTATTCTCTCAATGGCATCCGGATCAATAGCTATTATTTTTTCTTCCGTATCTGTATCAAATAATACTTCTATTTTTTTAATATTGGCATATTCAACTATAGACATGGTTATATCTTCAATTATACTGACTATATTATAATTTTTTAACGTAAGCTTTAAATACCCATTATCATGCTTTGATAAATCTATAATATTGGATACCATTCGGATCAATCTATAGCAGTTTTGTTTCATCATAGATAGCTGTTCCAGAATCTTTTCATGGCCGATGCAATCTGTTTTTCTGGTTTGAAATTTATCAATTAGCTGCAAAGATGCCATAATTACATTTAAAGGAGTCTTTAATTCATGAGACAGATTTATGAATAACTGAGATTTTTGTACATCATTTTTTTCTATACTTTCTGCCATATTGTCAAAGGTTTGAGCTGTAATGGCAATTTCATCATATCCCGTTATATCAGTTCTTGCCGAATAGTCTCCGTTCATGATTCTATAGGCTGTATTCTTCAACTTAATAATGGGTGTTAGTAAATAACCACCCATGATAAAAGCTATAACAAATGATAGAAATAGCATTATCACAAACAGCGCTATTGCTTTATTGATTTCATTATTAACATATGATACAACATTTTCATATTTTGAGTATACGGATAAAGCCCATCTGGTTTTGCCTATAGGATAGCTACAGCCTAATCTATATATTTCTTCATTTTCAACAAAAGTTTTTTCTGATTTTATCAGCTGTCCTTCTAAAGCGCCCCAACTGGGAGAGTTATCAGAGATTTTTATTGATTTCATGTAGATGTTTGGATGGCCATTTTGGTATACAATAGTGCCTTTGTTGTCTATAAGAGAAAAAATTTCATCTTCATCAAACAACAGATTGGAGAACTGAGCACCCATTTTATCAATATTTATGGTGGCAACTATGATATTTTTCAGCTCACCATAGCTGTTAACAGCTACTGCCATAGGAAGGACAGGCTTATTAATATCTGAGTTAAAAACTATGTTAGACAGTACTTTCTTGTCTCCTGACATGATTCTGGCTACATATTCCCTATGTTTTAAGGATTTTTCCAATAAAACAGGATTTGAACTTGAAATGATATTACCATTGTTATCAAGCCAAAATAAATGATGTATAGCTCCATGCATGTCCACAATCTCATTAAGATATTTGTTTATATCTTCGCTGGTCAGATTTGGATTGTTTAATATATATTTGCTTGTTATATCTATCTGTGTCCATAGATTATCTATATATGATTCGAAAGAGCTGGCGATAGCCTTGCTCAAGCGTATATTGGATATTAGTTTTCTTTGTATCAGCTGGTCTTTATATGTATTTAACCGTACTATCTGAAAAGATATTACTGGAATCAATATACACATAATAAGAATAAAGAATTTTAATTTTATACTTCTCAATCTCATGAAAACACCTGACCACATATGATAATCTCCTCCGAAATATGATGGTTATGAAAATTATTAATTATATTCTTATTTATATACTATCACTTTATCATTGTATCAAACATTAATAAATATTTTTATCGTCTTTTTATACAAGCCGTCTCCAATAGTACTGTATAAAGGCTGTAAACTGATGTCTCATTAATTATAGGTTTACTATTTATTGTCATTTCATTGTATCCCCTGTCGTAAATATTTTTTTTAGCAAAACCCAACTTGACAAATATTTCAGCTGGATTTTGATATTATAAGGTTTACAGAATCAATACTTAAGCAAATATTAGGTGGTGGATGCATTGGTAGATTTGATTGCAACAGAGAAAAAGATGATGCCTAAATTGAAGTTTGTTATACAAAATAGTGGATTAATAATAAATTTGTTAACTGCTTTAATTGGGTTTTCAATGGGAAGGATAGTTATATTGGACTTTCTTAGTCCTTTTTCCATTTCATTATTATGTTCCTCTATGGTTAGCAGATTAAATCCCTATGTTATAGGTTTGGGCATAATCTCAGGTTCATTTAGTATTAAAAATCCTGAGCTTTTATTAAAAAATATGGTTTTAGTTATCCTGATGCTTCTTATTTATTTGATGATCAATAGGACAAGAATGAACAACAGGGTTTTTATCAGTGTGTTTGCCTCACTGGCAAATATGGCCGCAGGGATTTTTATATTTTACTTAAAGGATTATTACCTTTATGACATGCTTATGATAATAATTGAATCTGTAATGATATGTGCATTGATAAATATCTATGATAAGGCTTTAGTTTTTTTCACCAGCATGAAGAGAAGGACAAAAGTATCTTCTGAAGAGGTTGTTTCAATTTTATTCCTTATAATATCATCATTTTTAGGAGCCTCCTTGTATGTCTGGGATTTATCCATAAAGAATATTGTATCCATAACTATAATTCTCTTGGCCTCGTATATGGGGAGTATAGGTACAGGTGCAGCAGCAGGCATAGTCTTTGGTTTATTGCAGGCCTTATCCGGTGATATATATCCTTCTGCAATAGGGGTGTATGGAGCCTGTGGCATATTGTCGGCCGCTTTTAAATCCTATGGCCGTTTAATGGCGGTATTGGGGTTTATATTGGGAAATTCAATCATGACCTTTTATATAAATGGTTCCACAGAGGTTCTGATAAGATTCGAAGAAATACTGGCGGCTTCTATTTTATTCATGCTCCTTCCAGAAAAGAAAATAAAGAAGATAATATTCAATAAGTGGAAAGTTGAAACTCAATCCTCATCAAAAGGTGAGTTATATAGAGTAAGAGATTATACTGTGGAAAGACTGCAGGAAATATCAGATGTATTTAAGGAGCTGGCATTATCTATGAGCGCGGGACTAGCTACAAAGGAGTATTTCTCTCAGTTGGATGCAGCTGAGATTATGGAAAAGGTGGTAAAAGATACATGCCAAAGTTGTGGGATGTACAATAGCTGCTGGAAGAAGGAATTTTACAATACATACCAAAAGATGTTCGCAGCGCTATCTAAAATAGAAAGCGGTGATTTCAGGGAAGAGGATAAAAAACAAAGAATAATAAACAAATGCTTGTTTCCTGAAAAGGTGTGGGATAGATTGAAATATCATTATGATATATATAGATATACACTTGCCTGGAAGAAAAAAATTGATAACAGTAGATATGCCTTGAGTCATCAGATGCAGGAGACTGGAAAGCTTATTGGAGATTTAGCCAATAGATTCAGTGTTAATATGGAATTTGACAGCGCTTTAGAGGAAGAAATCCTGGTGACCATGGATAAACTGGGTATACATTTGGATCATGTAACAGCTATAAGGGGAAAGGATAGTACTGAAATAGACATAAGACACAAAAACTGCGGTGGAAAGAGAGAATGCATAAGTAAGATAATTCCGGAGATAAGAAGGATTACTGGTAAACATTTTGTTAAGCTAGATGCATCATGTTCATTTTCCAGGGGAGATGGCTGCCTGTTGAAATTGAGGGAAGCCTATAAATTTTCAATTGTGACAGGTATAGCTAGAAAGCAAAAACAAGCTTCTTCAGTATCGGGAGACAATTATTCACTTATGGAATTAAAGGATGGAAAATTCTTTATGATTCTAAGCGATGGAATGGGGAGCGGGCCAATGGCGGCAATGGAAAGTGGAATGGCTGTGAATCTTATTGAGAAATTTCTTGCTGCCGGTTATGATCAGAACACAGCCCTGGAAGCTGTAAACTCCCTCTTGCTTATTAAGTCTGATAATGATAACTATGCTACTGTCGATATGACAATAATAAACCAATATACTGGGGATGTAGAATTCCTTAAGGTAGGAGCAGTATCCACATTTATAAAGTACAAGGACAGAGTAGATGTAATAAGAAACAGCTCTCTTCCTGCAGGCATATTGGATAAGATAGATGTTGAATTTAACAGGAGAAAAATCGGAGATGGAGATTTTGTTGTTATGATCACTGATGGGGTGCTGGAGGCAAATGATAAGGATTTGGACAAAGAAAAATGGCTTGAGGAAATAATATATGACATTGATACAAGAAATCCAAAAAAAATGGCGGACATTATCATGGAGAAGTGTCTTGAGAAATCAAAGGGTCAAACTCCAGATGATATGACCGTATTGGTGGCAAAAATCTGGAAATCAGCTTAAGTTGAATATAAACCTCCTTTTTTGGCAATAAGTACAAAAAAAGGAGGTTTTTTTATGGACAAAGAGTCAGGTATCATAAAGCAAATAATAGTAATTACAGATGGGAGATCTAATATTGGTGTAAACCCTGCGGAGGCAGCAGCCAAAGCAAAGGCTGAAGGCATTACCGTAAGCGCTATAGGCATTATTGATGATGAAGGAAGAAATGAAGAAGATGTATTGGAAGTGGAGGCCATATCTAAGGCAGGAGGAGGGCTATCCGATTATTGCTATACTCATAATTTAGGGATGACGCTTCAAACTATGACTCAGAAAACTGTAAATCATACTTTGGAATGCATTGTAAGCAGACAGCTGAAGACAATAATCGGGGAGGATATAACAAACATAGAACCTAAGTCAAGGCTGAAAATAGTTGAATTCATAGAAAAATACGGAGAACGGGTTAATTTGCTTAATGTGATTGTGTTGGATACCAGCAAAAGCATGGCAAATAAACTGGAGAAGTCAAAAAAATGCATTATTGATCTGATGGAGTCTATGAACAATAGGAAGGGTATAAGCAATCTAGCTTTGATTTCATATCCTGGTGATAATAGCAGCATGATAAATGTAGTATGTGATTTTACAACAGACAGGGCACTGCTGAAGGAAGGGATGAAACTACTAAAGGCCAAAGGAGGAACACCAACAGGCCCCGCAATTGAAGCGGCAATTGACCTTATAATGGAATATGATGCTCCAGCTCGTATACATTATGTATGATATGGATTGGAATATAATAAAAGGAAAATGGTACAAGAATGAATATAGGATAATAAAGCCCCTTGGCAAAGGCGGGATAGGTAAAATATATTTAGCTGCCCATAAAAAAAGAGGTTTGGTGGCTCTGAAACTGAGTAAATCCATGTTGAGCATTACAAGAGAATATGATACCATTAAAAAATATAAAGACAAGCATTTTGTTCCTGTTGTTTATGAGTTGGATGATTGGGAATCTAGCGGTGAAACATATCATTTCTTTGCAATGGAATATATCAAAGGACATAACTTGACGGAAGCTATGAAAAGATATATGCCTTTAGAGCTAAAAGTTAAGCTTTTTATGATAATATTGAGTATTATCAGTGATATAAACGAAGAGGGCTTGATATATTCGGATATAAAGCATGAAAATATAATGGTGGATTATAATAATTTGTCCATAAGGTTTGTAGATTTCGGCAGCTTGATTCCTATTGGAGAAAGTATAAAAGAGTATACTCCCTTATATGATAGGTATTCCTGGGGCCTGGGGTCAAGGACTGCAGACTTGACTTACCAAGTGTTCAGCGCCGCTGTCCTGTTTACAACCATGCTGATAGGCTTTATTCATAAGGTTGATAAAGATAGTATAGCGGCAATTATGAAAGAACTTGATAAGAATAATATTCCTAAAGGCCTTTCAGTATTGATTCTTAAAGCTTTGAAAGGTGAAATAGAAAACTGTGACATATTTCTCAGAAGGCTCAGAAATGTGGATTTAGATGTGAGGAAAAATACAATAAGTCTTAGCAAATTACTGGATATGATTATTGCTTTCTTAACGATTATATTGGGAGTTGTACTTATTGGGATACGCTTTCATAGTTCATAGGAAATTTTGAATTACCTTGTTGTTAACTTTCTGTCATTATTTGCGAGAAAGGCTTCCTTGATGTTAAAATGTTTCCATTGGAAGCCTTTCTTATCATAAGCAAGGAGTATGTATAAAATGAGAGATTTATCTTTGGTTGTAGAGGACACCATTAAGAAATATAATATGCTAAACCATGGGGATTCAATAGTTGTGGGGTTATCAGGAGGGCCCGACTCTATGTGCCTCCTTCATGTGCTTATGGGACTTAAGGAAGCCTGGGGGCTTAAGATTTATGCTGCCCATCTGAATCACCAGTTCAGGGGAAGAGACGCAGATGAAGATGCTTTATATGTAAAGAAAAAGTGTGAGGAATGGGGTATTGAGGTTTTTATTCAGGTGTTCAATGTTCCTGCCTACGCTAAGGAGAAAGGTTTGTCTTCTGAAGAAGCAGGAAGGGAAATAAGGTATAAACTCTTTTATGAAGTTGCACATAAGGTAGGGGCCAATAAGATCGCAATAGCTCATAATATGAATGACAATGCAGAGACAGTACTGATGAATCTATTCAGAGGCAGCGGTATTGAAGGTTTGAAAGGAATTGAAGCCACAAGGGGAGAAATAATCAGACCTCTTATCAATGTTAGAAGAGATGAAATTGAAGCCTACTGTCATGAAAAAAAACTTAATCCACGAATTGACAAGACAAATCTTGAGCCTATATACGGAAGAAATAAGGTAAGATTGGAGTTAATACCTTACATAGAAAAACATTTCAATGGTAACATAATGAGCACTCTACAAAGGCTTTCTGATATAGTGACCATTGAAAATGATTTTTTGAATAAGGAAGCAAAAAAATTATTATTAAAGATTGCAATTATCGGTGAAAATAGTATAGAATATAGTATTAACAAAATGAATGACATTCACCCCGCTCTTTTGAGAAGAGTCATAAGAATGGGTATAGAACAGCTTATTGGAACCCTTAAAGGCATCGAATACAGAAATATAGAGGGAGTTCTGGATTTACTCGGCAAAAGCACAGGTGCTGCTATCATACTGCCACATAACATTAAAGCTTATATATCCTATGACAAGTTGATACTGAGAATTAACACACAAAGTGAACCTTATAAATATTATCTGGAGCTGGAAAATGACCGAGACAATATTGCCGAATTTTTTGACTTCACAGTCAGGCTTACGACTGTGGATGCTTCGCAAATAGGTGATATAAAAAAGGACAAATATAAAGTTTATATTGATAAAGGCAAAGTCAAACAGAAGTTGGTATTGAGAAATAGACTTGACGGAGATGTTTTTTCTCCTATCGGGCTTAAGGGTTCTAAAAAACTGAAAGAATATTTTATTGATGAAAAGATTCCTAAGGAAGAAAGGGATAACATATTTCTTATAGCTGATGGAAAAGAGATAGTCTGGGTTCTGGGCAGAAGACTAAGTGAAAAATATAAAATAACAAGCGATACCAAAGAAGCAATAATTATTAATATAATAAGGGGGACCTGTAGTGAATAACGATATACTAAAAGTGCTTATAACCAAGGAAGAATTAGAACAGAAAGTAAAAGAATTGGGTCAGATGATTACGAAAGATTATAAGGATAAGGATCTGATGATAGTAGGTGTTTTAAAGGGTTGTGTCATATTCTTATCTGACCTTATCAGGGAGATAGATTTGCCGCTGACTATGGATTTTATGGTAGTTTCAAGCTATGGCTCTTCTACAAAGTCCTCAGGAGTTGTAAGGATTATAAAGGATTTGGAGAAGGATATTGCAGGTAAAGATGTATTGATTGTAGAGGATATAGTTGATACAGGATTAACATTAAACTATTTGGTGGATTATCTGAAATCAAGAAACGCCAACAGCGTTAAGATATGCACCCTTCTGGAAAAACCAGACAGAAGAAAAGCAGAAGTGGAAATGGAATATGTAGGTTTTCGTATCCCCGATGAGTTTGTGGTTGGATATGGATTGGATTATGCAGAAGTCTATAGAAACTTGCCCTTCGTTTGTATTCTGAAGCCTGAAGTATATTCTTAATTGTAATTTATGGCTTCATGTGATAAAATTATAATGTTTCGGGTAACATGGTTTAAAGGAGGGTAATTTTTGAGAAAGTTTTTAAGAGGTATAAGTTTCTATGTACTAATTTTCGTTATAATTATTTTCTTTGCCCAGATATTTAGTAATACAGGTGAAGGAAAGACTGAGCTGACTTATACCCAGTTTATATCAGAAGTTGAAAATAAAAGAATAAGGGAAATATATGTGACTGTAGTAGGCGATACTACCGTCATCAACGGAAAGCTCAGCGATGGTAGAGAGTTTGAGGTTACCGCTCCTAAAGAGCAGTTCAATCAACTTGCTCAGGATTATGCAGAAAGGGGCACTCTCAACATATCATACGAGAAACCTCAGCAAACTTCTATATGGCTTTCTTTTTTGCCTTCTGCATTAATTATCGTATTGATAATTGTGTTCTTCTTTATATTTTCACAGCAGACCCAAGGAGGAGGCAGCAGGGTAATGTCCTTTGGCAAGAGCAGAGCCAGGCTCCTGACTGACGACAAGAAAAAGGTTACCTTTGCTGATGTGGCTGGTGCAGATGAAGAGAAGGAAGAACTAGGTGAAATTGTGGATTTCCTCAAACAACCCAGAAGATTTATAGAATTGGGTGCCAGAATACCTAAAGGAGTTTTGCTGGTGGGCCCTCCAGGCACAGGAAAGACCTATCTTGCCAAGGCTGTTGCGGGAGAAGCAGGAGTTCCTTTCTTCAGCATCAGTGGCTCGGATTTCGTAGAGATGTTTGTAGGTGTGGGTGCTTCAAGAGTCAGAGACTTGTTCGAGCAAGCTAAAAAGAATTCTCCCTGCATAATCTTTATAGATGAGATAGATGCTGTAGGAAGACAGAGAGGAGCCGGCTTAGGCGGTGGTCATGATGAGAGAGAACAGACGCTTAACCAATTATTGGTTGAGATGGATGGTTTCAATGTAAATGAGGGAATAATAATCATAGCTGCTACAAACAGGCCTGATATACTGGATCCTGCACTCCTTAGACCTGGAAGATTTGACAGGCAGATTACTGTAGGAATACCTGATGTAAAAGCCAGAGAAGAAATATTGAAGATCCATGCTAGAAATAAACCTTTGGGAGATAATATAAGCTTAGAAGTATTGGCCAAAAGTACTCCGGGCTTCACGCCTGCTGACTTGGAAAACCTTATGAATGAAGCGGCTCTATTATCTGCAAGAAGAAATAAGAGAAAGATAGAGATGAAGGAGCTGGAGGAAGCAACTATAAGGGTAATAGCTGGACCAGAGAAAAAGAGCAGAGTAGTCAGCGAACAGGATAGAAAATTGACTGCATACCATGAAGCTGGTCATGCTGTAGTGCAGAAACTTACTCCTAATGCGGATCCTGTTCATCAGGTATCCATCGTTCCAAGAGGTAGAGCAGGAGGTTATACAATATCACTACCTGAGCAGGATAAGTACTATATGTCTAAAATTGAATTAGAAAATCAGATTGTTATGCTCTTAGGCGGCAGAGTGGCTGAGAAAGTAGTATTAGACGATATTAGTACTGGAGCCAAAAATGACCTTGAAAGGGCAACAATCATTGCAAGAAAAATGGTAACTGAATACGGTATGAGTGAAAATCTAGGGCCTATGACCTTTGGTACCGATCATGATGAAGTATTTATTGGCAGAGATCTGGCAAGGAGCAGGAATTACAGCGAAGAAATTGCAGCCAGCATAGATAAGGAAATAAGGACGATAATAGAGAAGGCTTATGATAAGGCTGAAACTCTGTTAAGAGAAAACATCAATAAACTTCATGGGGTTGCCAATGCATTGTTGGAAAGAGAAAAGCTAGATAAAGATGAGTTTGAAGAGGTTTTTGCAAATGCATAAGGAATGGTAATTACCATTCCTTAATTATTAATATATTTTAAGAATGGAGGTATATACATAGCATGAAGACAGATATTCAAATAGCTCAGGAAGCTAAGATGAAGCCTGTCATGGATATAGCCAAGGATTTAGGTATTCCTGAAGATGATGTAGAGCTATATGGCAGATATAAAGCAAAAGTGGATTTAAGCATTTGGGACAGCTTGAAGGAAAAAAGTGAAGGTAAGCTGGTTTTGGTCACAGCCATAAATCCAACTCCTGCGGGAGAAGGTAAGTCAACTACAACAGTTGGACTAGGCCAGGCTTTGGCAAGATTGGGTAAAAAATCAGCCATAGCTCTGAGAGAGCCCTCATTGGGACCTGTATTTGGTGTAAAAGGAGGGGCTGCTGGCGGCGGATATGCCCAGGTGGTGCCTATGGAAGATATAAATCTGCATTTTACCGGAGATATGCATGCCATAACAGCTGCAAACAATCTTTTATCAGCGGCTATTGACAATCACATTACTCAAGGCAATACTTTAGGGATAGACATGAGACAGATAGTTTGGAAAAGAGTCATGGACATGAATGACAGGGCTCTTAGAGATGTCGTAGTAGGCTTGGGCGGAAAAGCCAACGGCTTTGTAAGACAAGATGGTTTTATGATAACTGTAGCATCTGAAATAATGGCTATACTATGCTTAGCTAATGACATGAAAGATCTTAAGGAAAGGCTTTCAAGGATAATAATTGGATACAATTATGATAACAAACCTGTTACAGCAGGAGATTTGAAGGTACATGGTGCCATGGCACTGCTATTAAAGGATGCTATAAAACCTAATCTAGTACAGACATTAGAAAATACTCCTGCATTTATTCATGGTGGTCCCTTTGCAAATATTGCTCACGGCTGTAACAGCGTAATGGCAACAAAGCTGGGTATGAAGCTGGTTGATTATCTGGTTACCGAAGCAGGTTTCGGAGCGGATCTAGGCGCAGAAAAATTCATGGACATAAAATGCAGATATGCAGGAATTTCTCCATCGGCAGTAGTTATAGTAGCGACCATAAGAGCACTAAAGATGCACGGGGGAGTTAAGAAAACAGAGCTGTCCGCAGAAAATGTCGCAGCATTGGAGAAAGGCTTTGATAATCTCAGGAAGCACATTGAAAATATAAAGAAATTCGGTGTGCCGGCGGTTGTTGCTGTCAATAAGTTTGTTACCGATACCGAAGCAGAGGTAACTAGACTATTGGAGCTATGCAGGATGGAGGGTGTAGAAGCCTCTCTGTGCCAAGTATGGGAAAAAGGCGGAGAAGGCGGAGAAGAATTAGCTGCTAAGGTTATAGAGGCCTGCGAAAAGGAAAACAGCTTTAAATTCATATATGATGTAAATGAAAGCATCAAAGAAAAAATAGAAAAGATAGCAAAAGAGATTTATGGTGCAAAAGGCGTAGTGTATACCGCAAAGGCAGAAAAAGAAATCCAGCGCCTTGAAGATCTGGGATTAGATAAGTATCCTATCTGCATGGCTAAAACCCAGTACTCTTTGTCGGATAATCCTGAATTGATTGGAAGACCTGAAGGTTTTGATATAACAGTTAAGGAAGTCCGAGTATCTGCAGGTGCAGGTTTCATAGTTGCATTGACAGGCGATATAATGGTTATGCCTGGTTTGCCTAAGGTTCCTGCTGCAGAGAAAATTGACATTGATGAAAAAGGTGTAATAACAGGATTGTTCTAATATTAGGAAATGCTTCCGATAGGGAGCATTTCATTTTTTGCGCAAGTAAAGTATTTTTTCTTCACAATGCAATCTTTTTTGCTTAACATGCATAACATACACAATAAAATGAGAAAATGAGAAAAATGAAAAATTCAAGTGGTATTGTGAATAAATAAACAAATTTTATAGTACCTTTTACTTGTAAAATATGATAAGATAGTGCAAGAAGGAAAACTTGCAAAATTCAAACAGAAATGAAAGATTACATTCAAATTTTTCAATAAGACTTGTTGAATTTGTTGAAATTGCAGGTAAAACTATATGTTATCTACATGATACATAGGTGTTGACTATGTAAGATTAAAAATATTTTATATAGGGAGGCAAAGCATGTATAACAAAGAAAAGCTTGATGCTCAAAAAGCAGAGAGAGAGAATTGGGAAAAGAACAAGATTGCTAAAACTTTAGCAAAGAGACCTGAAAGGAAAGCTGAATTTACTAGCACTTCAGGCTTCGAGGTTAAAAGGCTATATGCTCCAGAAGACATAGCAGATTTAGACTACAATGAAGATTTGTCCTATCCAGGAGAATTTCCTTATACAAGAGGCGTACAGCCAACAATGTATAGAGGAAAATTGTGGACCATGAGACAGTATGCAGGATTTGCAACTGCAGAAGAATCAAACAAGAGATACAAATACTTGCTAGAGCAGGGGCAAACAGGCTTGAGCGTTGCATTCGACCTTCCAACCCAGATAGGCTATGATTCAGATCATCCACTATCTGAAGGAGAAGTTGGTAAGGTTGGTGTTGCCATCGACTCATTAAAAGACATGGAGATACTGTTTGATGGAATACCCCTAGATAAGGTAAGTACATCAATGACTATTAATGCACCTGCTTCAGTGCTTTTGGCTATGTATATAGCTGTTGCGGAGAAACAGGGCGTAACACCTGATAAACTTTCAGGAACTATACAAAACGATATATTGAAGGAGTACATTGCAAGGGGTACATATATATTCCCTACAGAACCTTCAATGAGACTTATCACTAATATATTCGAATATTGTGCAAAACATGTTCCAAAATGGAATACCATATCAATAAGCGGCTATCACATCAGAGAAGCAGGTTCAACAGCAGTTCAAGAGGTTGCATTTACTCTGGCAGACGGTATAGCTTATGTTGAAGCTGCCATAAAAGCTGGTCTGGATGTAGATGAATTCGCTCCTAGATTATCTTTCTTCTTTAATGCCCATAATGATTTGCTTGAAGAGGTTGCTAAGTTTAGAGCAGCAAGAAGACTATGGGCTAAGATCATGAAGGAGAGATTCAACGCAAAAGATCCTAAATCATTAATGCTAAGATTCCACACTCAAACAGGTGGCTCTACTTTAACTGCACAGCAACCTGACAACAATATAGTTAGAGTTGCAATACAAACCCTTGCTGCAGTTTTGGGTGGTACTCAGTCCTTGCATACAAACTCAAGAGATGAAGCCTTAGCACTTCCAACTGAGGATTCAGTAAGAATAGCTTTAAGAACTCAACAAATCGTAGCTTACGAGAGTGGTGTGGCTGATACTATAGATCCACTTGCTGGTTCATACTATGTTGAAAGCATGACAAACGAAATTGAAAAGAGAGCTGCTGAATATATAGCTAAAATAGATGAATTGGGAGGAGCTCCAAAAGCTATCGAAAGAGGATTCATACAACAAGAGATTCAGGATAGCGCATACAAATATCAGAAAGAAGTTGAAAAAGGCGAGAGAATAGTAGTTGGAATGAATAAATTCCAAATCGAAGAATCTGCTCCAAAGGGATTATTAAGAGTTGATCCTGTTGTAGGAGAGATGCAGAAGGAAAAATTAAAAGCACTAAGAGCCGAAAGAAATAATAACAAGGTAGAAGAGAGCCTTGCTGCACTTAGAAAAGCTGCAGAGGGCGATGAAAATCTAATGCCATATATATTAACAGCTGTAAAAGAATATGCAACATTAGGCGAAATATGCGGTGTTTTAAGAGAAGTATTCGGCGAATACCAGCAATCTGTTATTCTGTAAGGAGGTAAATGAGATGAATAGACCAATTAGAGTCTTAGTTGCAA
>ENA-OWOZ01002417-OWOZ01002417.1-bioreactor-metagenome-genome-assembly--contig:-NODE-2417-length-14076-cov-14.222373_pt1 | contig 14076 bp, 28 predicted proteins | sample MGYA00238140_ERZ651804 | MGnify/ENA primary metagenome ERZ651804 (study PRJEB26910, sample SAMN07631232) | bioreactor metagenome | isolation source: Switchgrass digestor | place: USA: Dartmouth... | reverse complement strand
GAAGTTATTCCTAATAAAAAATGTAAGAACTAACTGTGAGGTTAGAAGCCTACGACTTTAGTCGTGGGAGGTTCACAAGAATAGATAACATGTACATAGTAAATATGAATGAATGGTCAATAATGTATTTATACGATGCAGATATAAGAACTATAATAAAGGCTATTAATAATCCAAATATATTATTTATCGAGAAATTACGAAGTTAATAAATGCCATCTTTTATGTTACTTTGAAAGGAATGTTGGTGAGTTGTGTAAGGCATTAGAAGAAGTATATGCTGGATTAACAAATGATTATAATGACGCACTTCATATCGAAAAGTGTATTTTAGAAAGTGGTTATTATGCAGTTATTACTAAGGTTAGCCCAAGAATTAAATGTATATGAATATTTTAAAAATCAAACCAATGGATATTACAAAGTGGAAGATGAAAAGATATATTATTTTTATGATATAAGCTATCATGGATCGCCTTATTATGAAAAGACGCTATGTAACGACAATAAGACAGCCGCAAGAAATTATGAGTTAATTAGTGAGTTGTGTAAATTAAATAATATAAGGTTAGAATGGTATTAGTATAAAAATGACATTTTATTAGGTACTAGGTGAGCGTGATCCTGAAATTGTTGTAATGGTAAATAAACTGAAAGAATTAATCTAATTTTGATAATAATGGCTGCCAGACAGATAGATAGAAAGATAGAAAGGATAGGTGGAAAAATGATATTAAAATATAAAAGTGGAAATAATGCTTGGGTTTATAAACATGTTGGTGATATAACAATAGGAAAAGCTGATATTTCAGAAGTTATAAGTAAATACATAGATAAAGATACTGGTAAGATAAATATTAATAAAGATAATTTGGGTAAACAACTTTGATGGTGGTTTACAAAAATAAGCGTAAAAAATTATACAACATTTCAAACAACTTTCGTGGTGATGGAGGGAGATTTAATGGCTAATTTTAAAGAAGCGAGGAATTTAACAGACAAATTACATTCTGAAAACCGTATAAGCAATAGCGAATATGATACTTTGAGAGATTGCATTGACTTTGCGGAAGATGAAGAAGAATTACTTATAAGTACTATATTTGAACTTATTATCGGCATGGAAAACCTTTCGCAAGATACAAGGCGTAAATTAAAAAGAATTGGAAGGTGAATATGGTGGACATAAGTGAAGCATTAAAAATAAAACACATAATTCAATATTGCTATGAAATAAATTCAAATTGTGACATATGTAAATTTTATGAAGATTGTTATAGCAGGCAACAAAAAAAGCAGGCAGAAACCGTACTTGGAGAAAAGATTATACCTTGTGGTACAGAAAGCGAGGTTGAACAGCGTGTCTGAAATTCCTGGATATTATAGTCAAGATGCTGTAGACGCACAACACGAACAAATGATGAAAGAATTCGGCATTTTAGGTGAAGAAATAGAAAATTTAAAAGCAGAAAATAAGCGATTAAAACAAGAAAGAGACAAATTGAAAGAAATATTAGATAAGCATGTTTTAATGAAAATGTATCCTGCAAAATGCACAGACAAAATACAAGTATTTGAAAGTAGAAAAGAATATAATGAAGTTATGAAATTTATATGGAAACTGATGAAAGAAGGTAATAGTTTATGATTTTGGCACAAGGCACAGAAAATGGTTTGAATTGGTCATTAGACGCAAAAGGTATGAATATTTATATTCGTGTTGTTCAAAACAGTACAAAGAAAGAATTTATTAAAAAATATAAATGTCAATTTGAACCTACATGGGGATATGATATTTCTGATGTTAGTGCAGTTAATAAAATATTAGATGATATGATAGAAGAAATTTTATCTAAAGGTGGTGTGTCTTATGGATATTAAAGATTTAAACAAATACTATAAACAAACTGAATTAGATAAACTTCATATAGAAATTTTCAAAGAATCGCCTGAGTATAAATATTATCTTTTAGGTGTAGCACAAGGTTTATATGTGATTTATAAAGCAATAAGTGCATCTTTTGCAAAAAATGTTTGCACTGATGATTGGATGCAGTTTATTAAAAAATTAGCCGCAGATGATAAAAAAGTCGAAGAATATTTTAATAGATTAATTAATGCTGATAATAAAAATTAGGAGTTGATATTATGTATAATGTTACATATGAAAGAATAGATGAAATTGAAAAATACTATGGTTGGTATTTAAACTTTCTTACGTCTAAATTAGATGAATTTGAATTGATTGATAGTAATATGACATTAAAGGAATTAGAAGATTATGTTCATAATAAACTTAAAAATTTAAATCTAATATAATATAAATATAATACTGTAATGGAGGATAAATTATGAATCTTAAATTAAGAAATAGTTTAGAAAGCTATAATGGTGTTCCATTAGATACATTACGACACATTCCTGAGATAAGTTTTTACAACCACAATTATTACATTGGACTACGTAGAGAAGGATGTACCACATCAGATTTAATTTATGCAGAATCAGACGATGATAATTGTACCAGTTATTATCTAATAAATAAAAATAGTGAGCCAATATATTTTGGATATTCATTTACAAGCGAAGGAGATATTATTAGGACTGATTTAGATTTTTGAATGAAATCTAATTTTGATTTAAACCTTGACAAAATATAAATATAATATTATAATAAAAAAGGAGAGACGATGAACACAGAATTAATGTTTAGTAGTAAATCAGACGAATGGGAAACACCGCAAGATTTATTTGACAAACTTAATAAAGAATTTAATTTTACATTAGATCCATGTGCTACACATGAAAATTATAAATGCAACAAATATTACACAAAAGAAGATGATGGATTAAGCAAAGACTGGATAGGTGAAACAGTATTTTGTAATCCTCCTTACGGTAAAGCAATAGGCAAATGGGTTGAAAAATGCTACAAAGAAAATTTAAAGGGCGTTACTGTAGTAATGTTAATACCAGCACGTACAGATACATCATGGTTTCATAATTACATATATAATAATCCTAATGTAGAAATAAGATTTTTAAAAGGCAGGTTGAAATTTGTTAATAGATTATTACCTTCTTGGAATGAAAATGGAGACTATAAATTATCTCCTGCCCCATTTCCAAGTATGATTGTAGTGTTTAAGGGTAAAAAGTAGATAAAAGAGAAATTTGATGCACAATTTGATTATATTGTGAATTAATAAGGAGTGGTGAAATGAATACTAAATCTTTCAGGGTGGTTAGGAGGATAAGATGATAGAGTATATTTCACATCAAAATGTACAAGGAGTGAAGCGTAAAACGTTGGAAGTAAATAAAATTTACAATATGGATTGTTTGGAAGGAATGAAATACATAGAAGATAAAAGTATAGATTTAGTAATAACTGACCCTCCATACAAGTTAGTACAGGGAGGATGTACAAACAAAGCCGTTACATTAAAAGGTGCTACTAATTTAAAAAGCGGAAATGTATTTTCTGATAATTCAATTAAGTTTAGCGATTGGATTCCAGAAGTTTATAGAGTTTTAAAAGAAAATTCTCATTGCTACATAATGTGTAATGATAGGAATTTAAAAGAACTCTTAATAGAATCTGAAAACGCTGGATTTAAATTATTAAATATACTTGTTTGGAAAAAGAAAAGACATAGCCCTAATAGATACTATTTAAAAAATGCAGAGTTTATAGTTTTTCTAAGGAAGGGTAAAGCAAAAAATATAAATAATATGGGAACATTTCAATGTTTAGAAATTGATAATGTTGAAAACAAGTTACATCCATCTGAAAAGCCAGTAAAATTAATGGAAATTTTTATATGTAATTCAAGTAAATCAGGAGATACTGTATTAGACCCATTTATGGGTTCTGGAACAGTGGCTATATCGGCGATTAATACAGGGAGAAAGTATATTGGGTTTGAAATAAACAAAGAATACTATGAAGTCGCAAAACACAGAATTAATCAATATATAAATAATAATGTACAAATACATATTTGACAAAATATAAATATAATATTATAATAAGTTTAGATAAAAGAAAGATTTTATCGAGAGGCGGTATTATGGATATTATAGATATTATGTTAGATATTATTAAAAAAGATACAACAGACAAATTAAATGATCTATGTAATAAAAAAGCAAAAGAATTATTTATAAATTATATTCAAACTGCTGAAGGTGATAAATGGCTAAACGAAACATATATTGGATTATTAAAAAATAATCCAATTGTAGAAGATGCGAAAGAAATAATACAAAAAAGATTTGATTGAAAGGAGTTTAGGTATGAATAAAAAATTCAAAAGTAGCGTATCTAACTGGACATTTATATTTGACAATGATGAAGAAGTTTTTCTCAACACAGTGCGTGGCGAAGTAATCACATACAATTCAGACGGAACGACAGAAATAATAATTAATGAAGCCAGTATATCTAATGAACTATTGCATCTCTTTAGAAAGGGTAATAAGGTTAAACAAATAATTCAGAATTTCATATTAATAACTGACATGGAAGAACATAAGGAAGAAAATTGGATATATGATAATATGGAAATAAAAAGTGCGATTATTACATCACAATTAGATGAGATAAGCGAATTTAGCGTTGTATTAAGAAATTATTAATATACAAATTATATGAAGGTGATATGTTTATGTATTTAAAATTAAGTAAACTGTTAGAAATTTTAGCTTTTAAATTTAGACAAAAATCATTGTATTTTGAGTTGAAGCATTACTTAAAAAACAACGAATCATATTTAAAGGAAATTCATTACTGGGAAAGAGCTATTGGCAAAACATATACACTAGTTAAATTAGCACATAAATTTAAATGTCCCATTATTGTACCTTCTCAAACAACTGGTCTGCACATACAAAGAATGTGTAGAGACTTAAATATTAATAATATTCAAATAATTTACCCCAATGAATCAATTAGAGGTAAAAAATATGATAAAATCTTGTGTGAAGAAGGCGCGGATATAGAATTCATTAATAGAAAATTAAAATTAGAATGCAAATGTGTTGTTGGGTTTGTTAATGTAGATGATTTATATTGTAAAAATAATTTTTCACAAGAATATGATTGTACTTGGATAAAAAAGGAGGATGTATATGAATATTAAAGTTGTTGATGAATCTAAACCTGATGTTTTTGAAGAAAAAGTTAATGAGTTGTTAAAAATGGGCTATAAAATATCTTCAACGTCTTGTGGATTTGTTAATAGTGAGGTTTATGATTTTTGCTCTGTATATCAAGCTATTTTAGTTAAAGAATAATGATAAAAAAGTATTTAATTCATACACAATATATAGTATATATAAATTAAATAGTATGCTATATATTGATTAAAATTTGCATAAAATAATGGTTTTATATAAAGGAGTATTAAATATGATACGCACACTCAAAATATATTGGGACTATGAAGATGAAGTAGAAGTATATAAAATCACTGATGGTATGTTTAAAGCAAGCCAAATAATAGATGGAGTTAGAATGTATCCATATATTATATTTGATGATGGAAGAAAATTTTACTTGGAATATTAGTATACTTTAATTTTTACTCGTTATCACTTAAAATTCAATGATATTATGCAATTTTTAAAGAAAGAAGGTAATTTATACGAAAACATTTTTAATTCAAACTGTTAATAAGATGATAGTACACGATTTTTCTTTTGCACTTCTTGAAGCAATCAGATATCATAATTGGCTTTATGATGATGCTATATACAATTATGTATTATCTGAAACAACAGATAGACCAAAAATTAATCCAACACAATATTATCCTTTGGAAAATGTAATTCCTATTGGTACGGTAGAATTTGTATTAGAGTATCTTAAAAAGTATTATAATATCGACAATGTAAAACCATTAAACATTCCACCAGTGTTAATGAAACCAGAATATCTAAAAAGACATGTAGAATATATGTTTTTTGATACCGACAATTATATATATGTCGAAGATAAGCCAGTATTTGTAAAAAGTGCAGATAAAATTAAGGACTATACAGATATTATATATAGAAATCAAAAACTACCTAAAGGATTATATCTAATATCAGAAGAAGTTAATATAGATTCAGAATGGCGAGCATTTGTTTACAATAATGAATTAGTGGGACTACAAAATTATTTAGGCGACTTTACATTGTTTCCTGATGTTGATTTGATTAAACAAATGATACAAGATTATAAATCAGCACCAAAAGCATATACACTTGATGTTGGTATTAATGAAAAAGGCACTTTTATAATAGAGTGTCATGCCTTCTTTAGTTGTGGGTTATATGGCTTTGCAGATTACAAATTATTACCTTTGATGTTTATATCGGCTTGGAATGAATTAGTGAATAAAACAACAATTTGAATTGAATTTAATATAAAAGGAAAGGGTGATTATATGGAAATTGAAAGCACACAAGTATTTGGTTTTGAAGCTGCTATACGTGCAATGAGAAACCCCTTAAATTCACATGTCAAAAGTGATAGTAAATTTGAACAATATGATGATCCGCTTTATTGGGCTAAAAACAATGCTAACGAAGAAAGATTTATATTAGGAGAAAAAGATGCAGAATTGTCACAAAAACTAACTAAAGCAGGGACAGAACATTGTAAACACTTGCGGTTTATTACCGTATGGTGTGATATTACTGCTCCCCGTTTTTGGTGGCAAGAAATGGACACGTATAGACATGTAGAAAAAATTTCAGAATCAACAATGCATACTCTAATGAAAAAACATATATCAGAACAAGACTTTGAAAAAGACAATGTTCCTGCTACATTAATTGAAAAAATAAATACATATATTGACTTATATCAGCAAACCGATGATGTAGAAGAAAAACACAATTATCTTATAGCATGTAAAAATGTATTGCCTGAAGGTTTTTTGCAGAAACGTACAGTATGTACAAATTATCAAACATTACTCAACATATTCAAGCAAAGACGACAGCATCTACTTCCTCAATGGCAACAATTTTGTGATTGGATAATTGATTTACCTTACTTTGTTAAACTAACAGGAATTTAGTATGGAGGTGTAATATGATAACTTTCTTTTCATGGTTAGCAACTGCACTTTGCATTTTAGGCAATATCTTTGTAATGAAAAAGAAAAACGGATTCATGATTTGGTTCATTGGTACAGGTATAATGCTTGTATTGGCTATAATGAGAAAAGATTGGTCGCAAGCTATTTTGTTTACGATATATGAAATTATTAATATAAAAGGATTCTTCGAATGGAGAAAGAAATAATGGAGGGCTTATGAAAACAGTATTTTTAATCTGTGGGGAATCAAGTAGTGGCAAGGATTCTTTAGCTGTAATGCTTAAACATGATGGTTATAAGGTTTTAAAAAGCTACACTACACGCCCTAAGCGTATTAATGAAAGTAATACTCATATCTTCATTAAACCAGAAGATGTTGTGCAATATAAAAATGATATGATCGCTTACACAAAAATAGGGACATACGAATATTTTGCTACGAAACAACAATTACTAGATTCAGATATTTACATAATTGACCCAAAAGGAATAGAATATCTTAAATCAAAAATTAAAAATATAAAATTCATTACTATATTTATTAATGTTTCTGAAGAAGAAAGAAAGAAAAGAGCCTTGTATATTAGAAAAGATACTCCAGAAGCAGTAGAAAAAAGGTTTGAAGCAGAAAGAAAACAGTTTGATAATTTTAAATTGAACACAGGATTTGACTATAGCATTTGTAATTATGATTTAAACAAAGCATACAAAATACTTAAATTTATCATTGAAACTGAATCTGAAGGAGAATTATATGAATAAAACAAAACTGTTTGTTGATGTAGATGGAGTAATTATTGATTCGATTAAAGCATATTGTTCATCATATAATGAACTATATAAAGATCATCCTGAATTTAAACCTGCGTTATGGTATGAATGTGAAGAATGGGATTTCAAAGACGTTGCTCCGTTGGTTAATAATTGCAATGAAATATTTTCTAGTCCATTGTTTTTTAAATACGCAGAATTCATAAATAACAACACAAAAGAAGTAATAGAAGAATTATGTAATAAATACATAGTTACAGTGTGTACTATAGGTACGCATGATAATATTGCGCTTAAATCACTTTGGTTAAAAGATAATTTGCCTTGTGTAAAAAACCACATATTTATAGTCAACGATGGGTGTAAGATGGATAAATCATGTATAGATATGAGTAATTCTATATTTATAGATGATGTTGTTAGTAATCTTGATAGTAGTAATGCTACTTATAAAATTATTTTCGGCGATGAATACAAATGGAATAAAACAGATAGGTATTTACGGTGTTTTAACTGGACAGATGTTCTCAAAATATTAATATAAAAAATAATATAAATTACATAGGATTTAAATTGAATAATTAGTATTATGAAATTGCAAAATACTGGATAAATCAGCACATTATAAGTAATAATTTGCAAGATAAATATAAGTTAATTGCATAATTTTTAAATAAAATGTATCTTTTATAAAGAGTGTGAAGGAGGATATTTATGGATATTGAAAAAGCCAAATTATTAGCAGTTTTAGTTTCTGAGAGATGCAGATATGAGAAAATTTTAGACTCTTTTAAGTTCGGCTATGGCGATGAATGGCAACTTAAAAACAGTTATACAGGCGCAACCTTTGAGTTTTCGTGTGATGATTGGGCTGAAATTAAGTCAATGGCGCAAAGACGATTAGACGAAATCACTAAGAAAATTGAAGAACTTTAGTTCACAATAGCAGGAAATTGCGAAGGAAGTGTGCGCATGGCTAAATCAAGATATAATTCATTAGACGAAAATGACAAAATTCAATTTAATAAAGACATAAAACTACTAGCTAAATATTATTATAAATACTATCGAAGTATAGTAATGAGATACATAAGTTTATAAATTGTAGACCAATAAAATAATTGCCATATTCCATTTCTTAGTTGAAATTGCCGGATTTATATTATATAATAAAGGAGGGCTGCTGATTGAAAAATGCTATAGTTAATGTGGACGAATTGCCCTTATCTTTAACTGTCCAAGATGTAGCTAAGATTTTAGGGTTATCTAAAAATAGTGCCTACGTTCTTTGCCACAGCGAAGGTTTTCCATGCATAAAAGTAGGCAGAAGAATGATAATTCCTAAACTTGCTTTCATTAAATGGATGGAAAATCCTAAAAACATACAAGGATAAGGAGGCAATTAATCATGTCCAAGAAAAGGGGAAATGGCGAAGGAAGTATATATAAAGTCGGAAATAAGTGGAAAGGCGCAATTATAATCGGTAGAAGCGAAGATGGAAAACTTAAACGTAAAACATTTACGGGAAAAACAAAAGAAGAAGTTCAAAGAAAAATGCAACCAATACTGGCTCAAATTAAAAGCGGAGACTATATTGAACCATCTAACATTAAATTAGCAGATTGGTTAGATACTTGGCTTACAACTTATAAAAAGAATGTCCTAAAACCTACAACTTATGATTCATACGAAACAAACATAAGACGCCATCTAAAACCGGAGTTAGGACATTTAACATTGAAAGAATTAAATGTGCCACACATACAGCAATTCATTAACCAGAAATACGAACAAGGGGCTTCTACCGCATTACTACGAAAAATAAGAAATATTTTACACGGTGCATTGAAGCAAGCCATTATTAACCAACTTATAGCAAAAAATCCAGTAGAAGGCGTTGTAATGCCAAAACATTCTCAAAAAGAGATAAGAGTTTTTACAAAAGAAGAAGAAAAGCAATTTATAGAAGCACTGGGTAATGATAGGCTTGCTACAGCGTTTAAACTCGATTTAGTAAGTGGTCTACGAAAAGGTGAACTTTTGGGATTAACATGGGATTGTATTGACTTAGAAAATGGTATTATCTCAGTTAAACAATCCCTAATCAGAGTAAAAAATAGGAACAAAAATGCAACAAAAAAGAATAAATACTTTGTTGCTGATACAACGAAAACAGTTAATAGTAAAAGAAAAGTTCCAATCCCAAAGACAGCTATAGAAATGTTAAAAGAGCACAAACGCAGACAAGAATATGAGAAAAAACTTGCTGGAGAACTTTACCAAGACAATAATTTGGTTTTTTGTACAGCTTTAGGTAATAGAATTATACCACGAAACGCTGAAAGAAGCTTTAAAAGGATTGCTAATAAAGCAGGAATACACGGAGCAACAATTCATTCTTTAAGACACACTTATGCTACCAGATTATTTGAATTGGGTGTACCAGCAAAAACAGTATCAGAATTGTTAGGACATAAAAATGTAGCATATACTTTGAATATTTACACACATGTTTTACCGGAAGTTAAACAAGAAGCTGTACAAAAACTGGATTACCTGCTAGCGGGAAATGCTTAGGGAAATAAAATCGAGTAGCAACGTGAGTAGCAACCTAGAAAAGAATTATTGAGAATTGATGAGATTTGGAAAATTTTTAAATCCGGCAATCGCCCTCAAATAGCGTGTTTCAGGAATTGATGACCTCAAATGAGATAAACGACGTAAACATGGTAAGGATGAGGTCACCAGTTCGACCCTGGTTGAGGGCTCCACATTACAAGCTATAGCATTTTAAAAAAGTAGCAATCGAGTAGCAACCCGCAAGAAGAAGGTGCAAAAGCCTTCTTCTTTGCTATGTGGGGGGCAAAACTCCCCCCACCCCTATTGCTATATTTCCAATACTTTCTTCAAACCAAATTCAAGCAAGGTATCAATAATGTTAAATCTATTATCGTTTAATTCAATACCAAATTCAGCACATTTTTCAACAATAGTATCAAGTGCTATACCATAAAGTTCATCGAAATCTTTATCATCGAATACAGCTATTACATACTGAATAGCATCATAAACTATGTCACCAATTTCTCTAATCCTTTGCTCATTTTCAAGTCTTAATTCTTTTACAATATTAAGTCCAAGATCAAAAGCCTTAGCAATTATCAACACATCTTCTTTTGTTATAATACCTTTCCTTTTTAAAAGTTTTACTCCTATAAGAACGCCTATAGCAAAACATACCAAGCCTATAATTACAAATATTTCATAACTCATGATAAAAACCTCCATATATATAAAATTATTTTGTTAATCTATCTAACAACACAAAAGTCAACCAAAGGGGAGTAGGTTCATTCAACAAATCCTTAGCTTTCCAATCTTCGGGATTATTGATTATACTCTTCTTAGCTAAACTATCTATCGCTTGTTCGCCCATATTTTGTTGCCATGATTTTTGAGGTTTCATATTTTCATCCATTTTCTTTTTCACATCCTGTCTGAATTGATTCATAGTCAAACCATACCTTGACCAAATATGCTCCACGTCTGCATGTCCAGAAGCTACTCCTCTTTTATATCCTTCACTATGAGAAATAATTACACCATCAGCAAGAGGATTTAGTCTAAATTCTTTACACAACATAGCAAAAAGTTCAACTGCCGTTTTATACGTACTCATTACATGCTCTTTTGTTTTTTCTGGATTAAGGTCTGTCCATCCAAAACTAGAAGTATACTTAATAGTTGATGGCTCACACATCTCCACTCCGATATGTGTATTATTAGCATTACCTCCTGCATGCCATCCACGATGATCCCAAGGTAGTGTTTGATATACATCGCCATTTGCTTCAATGAAAGCGTGTACACATTTTTGTATACCTGACTTATTCCACTGTTTAATAAAAGCATTAGCAGAAGGCTGAGGACAACCTACACTATGAAGCATTAAGCCTTGAACTTTTATTTTTTTATTTGCTTTATAACAATCATTTTCAGTAAGGAAAGATTGGATTATTTTCATCAGGTATCACCACCCTGGTTTAATATATCCTTTACTTTCTGCTTAGGCTTAAATAAATCGCTTACACCAATCTTAACAAGATTTTCAGCACCAGCTTTTACAACATACGCTAAAAGACAAAGATTAAAGCCGTCCTGTATATATTCGTGTATAAATGTAATATCTTTATTAGAAACCAAATAAAACGCATTACATACGGCAAAACTTATAGCATACAATGTGCATACGAATACAGTTAATTTCTTTGAAAACTCAGCTTTTGCATAGGCTTCAATTATCCTTTTAATCATATTATCACTCCAACAATTATATTGATATTTATATCTCAACTGTTATAGGGTCTGTTTTACTTACATAAGTAACCGTAGCCGAAAATGCTTCAGCAAAATAACGCAAAGGTATCATTGTCCTTCCTTCTGGACTTAATACTACATTTGTGTCCATGATAACTTCTTTACCGTTTACAAGCATTTTATTGCTATTTAACCAACATTGTATAATAGTAGGCTCTCTTTGATTTAATGTACAAAAACCAGCACCATAAACCTTGTCTGTTCCCTTAATACCTAAATCAATAGACATATTCTTTAATTGTTTATAATAGCTAATTTCAAGGGCATCTCCTGATAACATCTTATTGTATTCTCCGTTAAGAAATTTATCCTTAGATATCATCAAAGCCGCTATACCACTAACTATAGGCGTTGCCATTGAAGTTCCACTCATTGTTATATAGCCCGTATTATTCTTAGCGTCAGCAGATAAAACATCGACACCTATTTGACATAAATCCACTTGATTTCCTGTAGTAGAAAAGTAAGCAATTTGTTTCTTAATATCTACAGATCCTACAGTTATAACTTCCTCAAAACAAGCAGGATAAATTTTTGTTTCTTCTTTACCTGTGTTACCAGATGCAACGATTACTGGAATGCCTATACTATTAAGTTTTTGTATAGCATTTTGTATGTACATCAATTCTGCTACATTAAATCCCTTACCGCCAAGCGACATATTCACAATGTCAACTTTTTCACTATTTGCTCCACGCCAATTATAAACATATTCAAGTCCGTCAATAAGCCATTGAGCATCCCATAAACTGCCATCATCATACAACACTTTAACTGGCAAAATTTTAGCCATAGGAGCTATACCACATCTTAATTTTCCTGCTATTGTTGCCGCAACATGAGTTCCATGTCCATGTTTATCAGAGGTGTCATTTTCTGAATCTCTTGCATACATAAGAGCAAAATTTCTACCCTGTAAAACTTGTCCTTGTAATTCAACATGGTTAGCATTAACTCCTGTATCCAGCACAGCAACTATTACGTTCTGACCTTTATAACCCTGATTCCAATATAACTTTCTTCCTGAATAATCTAGGAAATTAAAATCATCATCCGTAACCTTTGTATAGGCTTTACCTATAATTAAATCACTTAAGCAATTTATAGGCATTCGACCACCTTCTTTAATTTATTTTATTATTAGGGGAAGTAATATTCCTATGCAACTCAATATTCCAGTTACTATTACACCATAGAAAGCAAATTTAGCTTTCGTAACTTCGGCTTTATCTTTCTTTTCTTCAATCTTCGCATTATGAACTCTTTTATTAAGTTCATCTATTCGTTTATTCAAATCATTCCTAGTTTCATCCATCTTTTCATTTAATTTTTCTATAGACTGATTCTGTCTACTTATTGTATCTGATATAAGTACAAGTGTTTCTGATTGCTTCTGCATTATTTTGTCATACTTTTCAAATCGTTCTTCTGTCTTTTGATTTAGACTAGTTTGAACTTCCATTAATGTGCTAATTTTAGTAATTGCATCACGTAATGAATCCATGCTATCAACTCTTTTAATCAAATTTTCTATTATGTCCTCTTTAATGCATTTATAATGTTCGCCCATAAACATTCTCTCCTTCGCTGTTAATCTATGTTGAACCTCTCCACCTTACGCTTCGCTTAGAAGGTAGAGATTCTCGCTTCATACGCCTCGTTACCTACTACGTCCACGAGCCTCACATCGGGTCGTTCCAACCCTAGTTTATATTAAGCTGTTAAGCCTAACTCCTTTAATCCTTGATTGAGTATGTTTATTGCAGCATTGTTGTCTCTATCGTGCTTAGTATTGCATTGTGGACATATCCATTGTCTTATGTTTAAATCTTT
>ENA-OWOZ01002413-OWOZ01002413.1-bioreactor-metagenome-genome-assembly--contig:-NODE-2413-length-14095-cov-3.086389_pt1 | contig 14095 bp, 12 predicted proteins | sample MGYA00238140_ERZ651804 | MGnify/ENA primary metagenome ERZ651804 (study PRJEB26910, sample SAMN07631232) | bioreactor metagenome | isolation source: Switchgrass digestor | place: USA: Dartmouth... | reverse complement strand
TATTCTTCATCAATATCAAATCTTTCTATAGCTCCATCTTCTGCACGACATCCACACTCAATATTCATACCTTCCAATGCTGGTCCTGCAGCAGTAGAAGTACATATTATCTTTCCATCCCTTAATGCTGCAAGTTCACCATTTGTACCAATATCTATATACACAGCTTTTTTATTATTTTGAAAACCTGAAGCCATAATACCTGATACTATGTCCCCACCAACATAGGATGAAGCAGATGGAATTATGGTTAGCAATGCTTCATCATTGGCCTTAATTGATATATCCCTTGCTTTAATACTTTGACAATCTAAAAATACTGATCTATATGGTGATACTGCTAATGATCTAGGGTTTATTCCCAATAACAAATGTATCATTGTGGTATTTGCCGCAATAGCAATATGATAAATATCACTAATACTATAATAATTGTCAACGATTTTATTAATTGAATTATTTATTTCATCTATTATTAACTCCTGAAGTTTAACAGTGCCTGATGAGTTTTCCATACAATATGTAATCCTTGTTAGTACATCTCCACCATACTGGGTCTGAGGATTTAAAGAGGATAGGTTCTTAACTATTTCTCCGTTAGATAAATCAACTAGATAATATGAAACGCCTGTAGTTCCAATATCTATGGCTAAGCCTAATATATCCTTCTTATAAGTACAAATATCTAATAGCTTATCCTCAAAAACTACACCCCAAATTTCTTTAAAACTACCTTCTTCAATAAAAGCAATCTTTCTATATAAATCTGGTGAGCTAACTTTATACCCTATATCGTCAACATATGGAACAGGACTTAACCTGTTTATCTCAGGAAGCTTTACTAGTCTAACAGGACTATCAATTTCTACGTCAATACTAAAACCCTTATTAATTGTCTTTAACACTTTTTGTTTTTCTATTAATTCTACTTCTACATCACCTAAAATTTCTACCATACATGATAGTCGTTCATTCTTTTCCCCATTGATAATCTTTTCTTCCCTATCCGTTGGTTCAGATAATTGTCCTTTAGCTATTACCTTACATTTTCCGCAAAATCCCATGCCATTACAAGGTGTTTCAATGTTTAGATTAGCTTTTCTAATAGCATCCAGTAAAATTGTATTTTTTTCAACTTCAATACATATATTTTCTTTAGCAAAACTTACTTTTGGCATTGCATACTTCCTTTCGTTTTTTAAATAAGTTTGCAAATTGTCAACTCATTAGTTATTGCCTTTGTTTTTAAGCACCAATGACCTAAGATTTTTATATCTTTTCTTTTATTTTTTATGTTCAATATCTTTCCAAAATAATCTTGCCCTTCCACCATTACCTTTTCAGTTTCTAAAAGTCCTATAGATTCAAGAGAAGAAGATGTTTTACCGCATAGATGAACCATTGAATCACCTAATTTATCTTCAACTCTCTTTAAAATATTATAAGCTGATTTCCCAGATAAGTCCTTATAAATCTTTGGCCCAACTATATCTAAAGTTCCCGCAGGATCAGCAAAAGAAATTATGTCTGCTCCTGAATTTATCCCTTCCAGAATGAAGTCCACTACATTATCCTCAATTATTTTTAATAATTCTAAAACCTTTTCTCTATCCTTTCTAATGGCCTTAAAAAACAGTTCACTATTAATAATTGATGTTCCTATGGTGAAAGGACCAGTTATTTCAAGAAATACATTTTCTCCCTCATCCTTTAATATGCTTATAGCCTTTAAAACTTCGGCAATTCTTCCTTTCTTTAAGTCAAAATCCTTTAAATCACATATTGAATCTATATCATTTATAGCATATTCTCCAATTCTATTACCATATATATGGTCAAAAACCACTTTAGATCCAAAGGTTTCAGCTTCTAAAGTATGACAAAAGGGTAATCTGCAAAATTGACTACCTTTATACTCTTTTAAAGTTTTTGACAAATTAACAATGTTAGAATCATACCTATTTAATTCTTCAAAGGAGAGATTTAAACCTTGTAAAACACTATCAGGTACCGCTTCTACTTCATTTCCTATACATTTAAATATATCTGCCATCTTATCAACCTTTCTAGAAGTTTAATCAAATAAATTCCTAATGGAATTTATATTTAAATCCTTTCCTATAACTGCAACTTGACCTATGGTTTTCACTCTTCCTTTTCGAATATCATAATTACTAGGTGTAAAATCAAAATCAACCCACTTCCTATCAGCATCTAAAAGAAAACCTTTAGCCCTTAAAACCTTCCCATAAATTGGATTCTTTAAGGAACTTAAAATATAAGCTAACTCTTCATGACTATATATTTTCATTGTTTCAAAAGAATAATAGTCAAAAGTATTAGCTGAATCATCTTCATGGTTATGGTCATGATAATGGCCATGATTACAACAATGACCATCATACAAACAAGTATCCTCATTTAATATACTTGATTTTACAACATCTAAAATATCCCTAGCTTCCAATTCATCCCATGGTGTGGCAATTATATTAGCATTAGAGTTTATTTTCCTAATAGACCCTATTACACTATTAACTCTAAGTTCATCAGTTAATTGAGTTTTACTAATAGCAATAATATTTGCATATTGGATTTGATCTATAAAGAAATCCCCAAAAACATCAATAAAATCTTCAAATTCCAATACATCCACTATTGTCATAGCCATATTTAATTCAATATCCTCAGATTCTTTAATCACATTAATTATGGAAATTATGTCAGTCAATCTTCCTACTCCAGTTGGTTCAATTATAATTCTATTGGGATTATGTTCCTTAATCAGTTCCTTAATTGCTTTTTGAAAATCTCCCGAAAGTGTACAACAAATACACCCTGAGGATATTTCTTTTATTTCAATACCCGATTCCTCTAGTCTATTAGAATCTATACTAATATCTCCAAATTCATTTTCTATTATGGCAATTCCATCTCCTAATACCTCTCCACCTAATAGCTTTTTTATCATAGTTGTTTTCCCTGCTCCTAAAAAGCCAGAAACAATATCTATTTTTACAGTCATTTTTGCCTCCCTATTCAATTTTCGCCCCTGACGGTTTTTAGTATAGCTTGGATATTTTTCATTGGCGATTGTGTTCCAAGTCCACAAGCTGGCGAAACAATATTTATACCACTATTGATTGAATTTTCTGTCATCCTCTTAATCTTTTCTTCATTAGCAGATTGAAGGGCAAATGAACTTATATTACCCATTAAAATTTTGTCTTCCATATGCTTTCGTATTTCCTTTATGTTAACCACTGCATCAAAGCTAAAGGCATCCGCTTTTAACTCATTTATTTGAGAATATACACTGCGCATTTGACCACATATATGAACAATTATTGGGAAGTCTTTATCAACTTCTCTAATGCCATCTATTAACATATTGAGATATTTTACCGCATATTCCTCAAAGTATTTAGGCCCCAATATTTCTCCAGTACCACTAGGATCCGATATAGTGATTAAATCTGCTCCTGCTTCTACTTGAGCTTGGCCAAATTTAATAATTTGCTCTGTAACAAACTCCATAAATTTATGTGAATCTTCCCTTTTCCTTCTTAGTTCTTTATAATATGTAACCGGCTCCATTAATGAGGAAGCTACACTTATTGGTCCTGAAAGGTTTCCAACTATAGGTACTCCACTGCCCTTATTATTTAAAATTGAAATGGCATCTATAGTTACCTTAGCCCTTCCACTATTTACATCTAATGCCTTTAGTTTATTATATTCAGACACAGAATCAATAACATAATCGACAACATGGGGTTCGAATATTTTTGAACCCATATCAATACCTGCACCCATAGCTTCTGCTTCAATAGTCATGCAGAATGGAACTCCATAGTTTTCAAACATCCCATATTCATATACAGCTGCTGCAAGGTCTGCCATTTTATTCGCATCTATATGAGCATCTGGCCACATGATCCCTGTTCTTTCCATTAATTCAGTTATAATCATATTCATCATTCCACCAGGGCAAATACAAGGTAGTCTATCTACTTTATTTCCCTTCAATACAGAAAGAAGCCTTTCTCTTGAGTTCAATCTCAAAACCTCCTTTTATTTCGCTGGAATACCCATACCGACTAATGACTTTGCTAGTTTAACAGCTTCTACTGCATTAGGTGAATAACCATGAGCTTCGATTTTATCGCAGTATGCTTGGGATACAGGGCCACCGCCTATCATTACTTTTACTTTTCCATACATATTCTCTTCTTTAAGCATCTCAACTACTTTTTTCATGCCAGGCATAGTAGTCGTCATTAAAGTTGATAAACAGATAAGGTCAGCATCTACTTCTTTGGCTTTATCAATGAAATTTCTTAAAGGTACATCTCGTCCTAAATCATAAATTTCAAAACCAGCAGTTTCCAACATGATTCTTACTAGATTCTTCCCTATATCATGAGTATCGCCTTCAACAACTCCTATGACACATTTATAAGTCTTTTCTCCTTCAAGTTTATTTTGAGGTAAATGGGGCCTTAATACATTTAATCCATTATACATGGCATCTGAACAGATTAATAAATCAGTTATAAAGTATTCCTCTTCTTCATACATTACTCCAGCCCTATTCATTCCATCAACTAATCCTTCTGTAATACCTTCTAGTGGATCATATCCGGTATCTATATATTCTTGTGCTACACTTATAACCTTTTCATCTTCCATTTCAAAGACACAATCTGATAATTCTTTTAATAATTCTTCCTTTAATCTTGCCATTTATTATACCTCCTAATTTTCTAATAAACTTAATCTAGAGAATTATTAATTCTTTACATCATTCCCAAAGGCATTTCACCAATTTTGGCGTTTCTGCCATATGTTCTTACTGCATAAACATATGCTTCTAGGTTTTCCTTTGGTGTCCCTAAAGGCACTTGGCATCCACTAGAAATAATATATCCCTTTGGTGATTTAGCAGCCTTCTGGATACATTCTTTCACACTTTCTATGACATCATCAATTGTCCCATTTCTTAAAATTTCTACTGGTGGAACATTTCCCACAATAGTCATTGTATCTCCTAAAGTTTCACTTGTTTCTCCGAGGTCTTCACAGTTGTCTACACTGAAAGAAGATATTTCTAATCCTTTTAAATAATCCCATATGCCTTTAGTATGTCCACAAATGTGTAAAGAAGGTTTCAAACCTGTAATCTCTTTAATTCCTAATATAAGTCGCTTAAGCTCTGGAAAAGAGAACTCCTCAAATTGCTTTAGACTTAAAATATCTGTACATGTAACAGGATCTGATATGGAAACTATACCTGGCCCAAATTCTTTAGTGAAAGCTTCAACCCATTTTAAGGAATTATCTACAGCAAGGGCAATTAACTCTTTTAGTTTCTCTGGATTCTTTCTTGTATCTCTTAGAACTTTCTCAATAGGACGGATAGCGATTGCAGTAGATATTGGACCTGCAACACCTGTACTTATGGACATGTCAGGAAATCTTTCTCTCACCTTAGCTGCTTTTTCCAGCATTGGTGTCAAAACTCTGTTATTATATGGGTCTATTTCAACCATTTTGTCCCAATCATTGTAATCCTGCAAAATATGTTCTTCTATACGATCAATACCATGCTCTGGATAGTTAAGGGTTGACCCCATAGCTGCTCCCATGGCCCGAAGTCTTAAGCCTATATTGACACCTTCTAAACCAAAATCTTCTCTCGCTCTCTCAATAATTTCCGCAAATATATTAAAATCAGAGTTCAATTGGCTGGTAGTATATCCGTATATTTCAGACAAGGCCTCATAAAATGAAATCAAGCCATATGGAATATGGTCTACTTCTTCCCCTGCTAAATACTTCTTCATCCTTTCAGATGGTGTCATTTCTGATTTTACTTCTTTCATTTTAAGCTTTAGTTCACTATAATCCGTAATAATACCCCCATTCACTCTTATATCCCGTTCCTAGTTCTCAATTTTTCTTCCTTCCGTTAAAATTTTATCACAACGGTATTTTTAATAAAATTGAATATGTAAATAACAGAATAATTCTTATTGATAAAATTTATATATGTTAATAAACTTGCTTTATAAAACAATATCAGTTCAAAAATTTGAACTGATATTGTTTTATGCAAAATATATGATTTCATTAGGTGCAACAGCATTCTATCTTTTTAGATTTTCGTTTGCTAAAACAAAGGAATAAGTGACCCTTCCTCTTTGAAATAATTCCTCAAACTATCGCTATTAGTAGCACATTCTACCAAATCCTTTAGCCATTGTGCCTCAGCATCTTCTTTTCTGGTTACAAATCCTAATGGATAGCTTGGCCCATCTTTAGATTCTGCTATGTAGGTCGAAGCATCAAATCCTGCATTATTCATATGCGCACCTGCAAGTACTATCGCATCTAAATCAGGTAGAGATCTAGGTAACACACTCATCTCAGCTTCTATAAATTCAAAATCATGTGGATTCTCTACTATATCATAAATAGTGGGTTCATCAACAGATTCATCTAATGTAATTAATCCCAAATCCTGAAGCATTAGTAATCCTCTAGTCTGATTTGCTCTGTCATTACATAAACCTATTTTTGCACCATTGGGAATCTCTTCTACTGAATCATATTTTTCAGAATACATCCCAAAAATAGGATAATGAGTGTATGGTTCTGCCATTACAAAATCTGTCCCATTACTAGCGTTATAACTGTCTAAATATGGCTTATGTTGAAACCAATTCACATCTATACTTCCTTCTCCGAGTGCAACATTTGGTTGAATACTATCTTCAAATGTAATAACTTCTAGTTCATATCCAGCTTCCTCAACATCTTTTCGTATTGCTTCAGCCATATCAAGTCCATCTGCTCTAACACCTAATATTATTTTATTCTTTTCACCTTTTTCTTTTTCATCAACCTTGTTTGAGTTTGTACTACAAGCTGATAAAAGCATCAAACTCATCAATGCTAATAAAATAATCTTAATAACTTTCTTCATTTTTTCTTCCTCCTACAACCTTATATTTTTTTCCTATAAATTTTACGCCCAACCAATTGAATTAGCTGTACTAAGATAATCAAAATAACTACTATTCCATACATTATCGTATCATTGAAATTTTGATAACCATAAGTTATTGCTGTTGCTCCCAATCCTCCTGCTCCAACTGTACCAGCCATAGCTGTAGTACCTAAAATTGCAACTGTAGCAAAAGTTATATTGTTTATAATAGCAGGAACAGCTTCTTTAACTACGACTTTGAAAATTATTTGAGTATGAGATAACCCAAAAGATTTTCCAACTTCCACCAAACCCTTATCAACATCTTTTAAACTACCTTCAATCAATCTTGCAATAAAAGGTGATCCTGCAAATACCAAAGGAACAATCGCTGCATTTTTCCCTATGGAAGTTCCAACTATTGCTCTAGTAATTGGTATTATTGAAACAACAAGTATTATAAATGGAAATGACCTTATCATATTTACAACTACATCTAAAACCTTATAGATGCTCGCATTTGGTCTTAGTCCATCTTTATCTGTCACATAGAGAATGATTCCAATGAAAAACCCAATTATAGTAGAAATAGTAGTAGCTATTACTACCATATATAAAGTATCTAAAAATGCAGGCATTACAATTTTCATAATTAGTTGTAGAGGATCTCTATTCATTTTCTACAACCTCCCAAGTAACATTTTGATAATCAAGAAATTCAGCTACTTTATTAAAGTTTTCACATTCAACATTTATTACAAATAGTGCCATTGTACGTTCTTTAAATTGCTCAATATTAGCGACAGGGATAGAGAAATCAACATTCAAAATTTGTGCCATTTTTGAAATTATTCTATTGGATTCCCCCTCTTCAGGGACAATAATTCTAATATTAATCCCAGTACTTGGAAGTGCTATTTTATTTGCTCCCCCAAAAATTTCTCTTATCTCATCTTGTTTATGTAAAAATACATCTTCTACTTTTCCGTTCAATGCTATTTTCCCTTTATCCAACACTGATACCTTATCACAAACTCGTTTTATTACGGACATTTGATGTGCAACAATTACTATTGTAATACCAAGATTTCTATTAATCCTTTTTAATAATGATAAAATTGAGTCCGTAGTCTTAGGGTCTAATGCAGAAGTTGCTTCATCTGATAGAAGAATTTTAGGATTTAATGATAATGCTCTTGCAATAGCCACTCTCTGCTGCTGCCCACCACTAAGTTCCCTAGGTTTTGAACTTAACTTATCTGTAATTTCTACTACTTCAGCCAACTCTCTAACTCTCTTATCAATTTCATCCTTATTATATCCCCAGCACTCCATTGGAAGGGCTATATTTTCATAAACACTTCTTCGTTGCATCAATGAAAAATTCTGAAAAATCATCCCGATATTTTTCCTAAATTCTCTTAATTTAGTACCCTCTAAATCTCTTACTTCAACTCCATCAACTTTAAGACTTCCTGATTGAAAATCTTCTAATCTATTAATACATCTCAAAAGAGTTGATTTACCAGCACCACTTCTACCTACAAGTCCATAAATCTCTCCCTCTTTTATTTCTAAACTTATGTCATCTAATACTTTTATGTCTCCATAAAACTTAGATAATCCTTTGATTTCTATCAATTTTATTCCTCCAAATGATAAAACTAGTTTTCAATTTTATTACTTTTCTAAGTCTTCATTCCATCAATAAATATATCATTTGCTATGTTAATCATTTTGATATATTCAACGTTATGGGTAGAATCAGTTTTACTCCAGGTGACTACTAAATTTAATTGAATAAAAAATCTCCTCCTCTCTAACTTAAGTAATTTATAAATATGACAATGTTCGACAACACTTGAAATTATAACATTGCTAATATTTCCATTCAAATTAATATTTTATATACTAAAGTCAGATATTATAAAATTAATCAATCCACAACTCGTCACAAAAATTTAGAGGGAGGATTTCGTGATTCGATTAGCAAATGTAGAAGATGCTCTTTTAATTCATGAAATAATGTTATCAGTCTTTGAGGAGTATAGAAATATTGATGTTCCATCAGGTACACTTAATGAAACTATAAGCTCCATAGAAGAGGCATTAGGAAATGGTTCTGAAAAAGCATTGTTTTGCTTTCTGATAAATGTTCCTCTTGGTACTGTAAGATTTAAATTTGGTGAAAAATCTCTATGCTTCTTTCGACTTTCAGTCTGTCTTGAAGCAAGAAGGAGAGGAATAGCCAAATCTATTCTATCATGGCTTGAAAATTATGCCAAAGAACATGAGATAACAGAAATTTGGTGCAGGGTTCGAATATCCATTCCACAGAATATACAATTATACCAATCTGTTGGATACACTGTGTATTTGGTAAAATAAAAATGCAATAAATGGTCATCAAAAATACAAAAGTAATTGCCAGTACAATCCTAAAATTATACCCTATTAAGTGAGGAAACTTAGTAGGGGAGGAAAGGATGTGCTGACAATTACTCAAATAAATTATATCCAAGATTTATACTTTTTGGAAGGAAAATCTATTTCCGAAATTTGCAGAATGACCGAAAAGAATTATCGTACAGTAAAAAAATATATAGAACAAGATGACTTTAATCCAAAAAAGCACAAGGTTAAAAGGTCTAATAAGTCAAATGTTTTAAGCCTATCATCAACAAATGGCTTACTGAAGATAAGTTTAGACACCATAAACAAAGGCATACTGCCAAAAGGATCTATGATAGGCTAAAAGAAGACTGTAATCTCTTTGAAAGCCCAATATACTATCCTACTGATTTACCACCATATGAAGTTGATATCCACCAATATGACATGTTATTTAGGGGTGTAGAAAGATGAGAGAAGAGATAAGTAAATATCAAAAGAAATTAAGACTATCTAGTAGTCTCATGGAGATATATCCTACTAGAATCAGATGAACCAAAGAAAATATCCTCAATTTACAAGAAGATTAATCAAGCTGATCTACTAATCCTTGATGAATGGGGATATCTTCCCCTTCATCAAAAAGGAGCAAGGCTCCTATTTGACATTATCTCAATCTGCTATGAGACTAAAAGTATTATCATAACGATAAACATAGAGTTTGGCAAATGGAAAGGGTTTTTATTTGATGAAAAGCTGACAGCTGCAATAGTAGATAGGCTAGTACACCACTCACATATGCTAATATTTACAGGAAAAAGCTATCGTATGGCCAATTCATTAATTAGATAAAAAATTGTGCTGGCAATTACATATTGAAAATTGTATTTTTAATGGCCAAAAATTGTATTTTTATATTGCCAAACACAAGTTCATTATAAATAATGAGAAAATATTATTAATAAAAACACTTATCTAGTTAAACTCCACAAAAAATGAGTAGAAATATAGGAAATTTACATCGCACCAATCATATGGCTCTTTTAATAAAAGGTAAAAATATATAAAAAAATAAATGAGACTATAGCAAAAATACTTAAATAAAGCTATAATCTCACTCATTCAAAAAATAACTTTAAAAATACATGGTTCTATTGCATTTTCTCTAATTCCAAACTTACAAAACAAACAGCTACTTTTAAAAAGTAGGATATCAAGTTAATATTTTTAATTTAAATAAACTAATGTTATAAAAAGTGTTATTTATCCATAAATAACATTATTCTACTGCTTCATTAACCTTCTTTGCTTTAAAATAATAGCCAACTCCCCATTTAGTATGAATAAATTCAACATTGCTAGAATCCTCTTCTATTTTTTCTCTTAATCTTCTAATATGAACATCTACCGTTCTTAAATCTCCATAATATTCATAACCCCATATGGTCTTTAATAATTCTTCTCTAGTAAATACTCGTCCCGGATGTGATACTAATAAATAGAATAAATCGAATTCTTTTCCTGTTAAATTAACCATTTTATCTTTAACAGTTAAACGTCTCCCCACAGTATTAATCACAAAATCGTCTATTTTAATTACGTGGTTGTTGACTTTATTATTGGTCATATTCGTTCTTCTAAGTATAGCTTTTAGTTTAGCCTTAAGAACTGAAACATTAACAGGTTTAACAATATAATCATCAGCACCATAATCTAATGCAAGTATTTCATTTATATCTTCATTATTTTCAGTCAAGATGACAATAGGTACCTGGGAATTCTCCCTAATATCTCTACATAAAGCCAAGCCATTTCCATCAGGTAATATTATATCAAGTATTACCAGATCATAGTGATTGTTTTTAATCTTTTCCCTAGCTTCCTTCATGGTAAAAGCTGTTTCTACTTTATAATTTTCTTCTTCTAAACTATATTTTAATCCTTTTATAAAAGCATTATCTTTATTTATAATTATGGTTTTTATCTCCATTAGTATCACTCCAAAACTAAAAAAATTAACTACTTATAAGCTTTCTCTTATCTCCTTCTCTTTTTGTTATCTTTAACATATCAAAATATTCTAACAAAGCTAAAGCAACTTTCCTATTGGTATTCAGCTGATCTCTGTACTCTGCAACTGTTAAATATCCATTTTGTCTAATATATTCCTTTGCCACTTCTAGGGCATTTTCATAAATATCCTTATACATATAAACTTCTTCATTTAATTTTACTATGTCTCCTTTTTCTAATAATGAATTAAATACTTCTTCTCCCTCTTCATAGTTAGAACAAGATTCTTTTATTATTTCTTCTTTCTTAGGTGGTATAAATCCCTTATCTTTAAAAATTTTTATCATATTATCTCTAATTTTTAACTGAATTTCATTATACTCAACTTTAAATCCTTTTATTGATATTTTATCTTTATGTTGTTCTACTAATCCCTTTTCCTCTATTAAATCCAAGAACTTTTCTCCAACTATTGGCTTTGCATTACCTAAATATTTACTTCTCACTTCTTCTTTCAAAACTCCAATCCTAAGAGGATATTTTTTATGATAAGTATTTAAATAATTTAATATTTCATTTGTCAAGCTATCAAAATAATCTCTATGAATTACATACAAGTCCTTAGTCAATTCAAACAAAATAACTTTTCCTTTATTAATTAAAGCTTCCACATCTTTTTTTACTTTATCTTCTAACATTGCAGTATTTGTTGAAATTTCCTTAATAGTAGGAAACTTTCTGCTATTATCCAATATGATCTTTTCAATTATATCTTCAGTTTGGCCTTTTTCTTTTATCTCCAATTCTGCTATTGCTTTAGGATCAAACCTCTTTTTCTTACTGGGATTAGGCTCTAATATTTTACCGCCTCCAATAGTATACATTGGCGAATAGAATCTTAAAATAAATCTATCTCCTCTTTTAGCAACTATTTTTTCTTCTAACCTCAACTGAGCAAAAGCTTCATCCCCTGGATTTAACTCTTCTTTATTTAATATTACTATCCTACAAAGAACTTCCTTTGTCCCAATATATAGTCTAAGCCTAGCTCTGTTCTCAATTATATGTTCTATATTATCTAAAATCTTAATTTTAACATCTATCATGGAAGTTTCTTTCATTGAATTTTTAGGAGCTATTACATCTCCTCTTTCAATATCTTCTTTCTTTACACCTGCAATATTAATTGCAACCCTCTGTCCAGCATAAGCTATTTGTGTGTCATTGCCATGGACCTGCATAGATCTAATTCTTCCTATAGTATTCCCTGGAAATATTTGCACTTCATCACCTAATTTAAATGTACCTGATAATAAGGTTCCAGTAACAATCGTACCAAATCCTTGTATGGAAAACACTCTATCTACAGGTAGTCTTGGCGTATCATCAATATCTATATTTTCAACTTCATTGGACAACCTTTCAATTAATTGTACAACTTCATCAACACCTTTTTTCTCTGTGGAAGATACTGGAACTATTGGAGCATTCTCAAGAAATGTCCCTTTAACTTCTTTTCTTATATCTTCTTTTATCATTTCAATCCATTCTTCATCTACCAAATCTGTTTTAGTTAACACTATAAAACCTTTTTTTATGCCCATCAAGTCCATTATAGCCAAATGCTCAACCGTTTGAGGCATTACACCTTCATCAGCTGCTATAACTAACATGACTATGTCAATTCCAACAACACCTGCTAGCATATTCTTTATAAATTTCTCATGGCCTGGCACATCAATTATCCCTACCCTATTTCCACTAGGCAAATCAAAATAGGTAAATCCTAGTTCAATAGAGATTCCTCTTTTTTGTTCTTCTTTTAACCTATCTGTATTTCTTCCTGTCAAAGCTTTTATCAGAGTAGTTTTTCCATGATCTATATGTCCTGCTGTTCCCACTATAATATGTTTCATTAAATGCACCCTCTCAATCTATTTAATCCAAATATTATTCCATCAATTATTATATCAAACTCATCATCCCTAACAGTTCTTAAATCTATATATACATTATCCTTGTAAATCCTTGTTATAATTGGAATATCATATTCTCTAAGAAACTTTTCAAATTTATTTACATCCATATCATTCAAACTTATCATTATACATTTTGTTGGTATTCTCTCTAATGGTAAACTTCCTCCGCCTACTTCTGAATAATCATCAACTATTTTTACCTTACATCTTTCATCTTCAATTCTTCTAGTTAATCCATCATACAACCTTTGAGCTCTGAAGTCTAACTCATCTAAACTCATAGAAAGCATATTCAACGTAGGTATCTTTTCTATAGCAATTTTTTCATCCAAGTATAATCTCAAAGTTGCCTCTAAGGCTGATATTGTAAATTTATCCACTCTAAATGCTCTAGTTAATGGATTTTTCTTCATCTCATCAATATACTTCTTCTTTCCAACTATTATGCCCGCTTGTGGTCCTCCAAGTAATTTATCTCCACTAAATGTAACAATATCTACTCCCTTTTTGATGGAATCCTGCACTGTTGGCTCATACTCCAAACCAAATTTAGATATATCTATCAATACTCCACTACCTAAGTCTTCTATCAATGGAATATTGTATTTTTCCTTTAAGAAATTTAATTCATCAATTGAAACAGAAGAAGTAAATCCTAATATCCTATAGTTGCTAGTATGAACTTTCACTAATCCAGCAGTATTCTCATTGATTGCTTTTT
>ENA-OWOZ01002412-OWOZ01002412.1-bioreactor-metagenome-genome-assembly--contig:-NODE-2412-length-14098-cov-7.881036_pt1:10000-12500 | contig 14098 bp, 14 predicted proteins | sample MGYA00238140_ERZ651804 | MGnify/ENA primary metagenome ERZ651804 (study PRJEB26910, sample SAMN07631232) | bioreactor metagenome | isolation source: Switchgrass digestor | place: USA... | reverse complement strand
TGGAAGATATCTAGAGTCAAAACAGGAATGAATTATATCACATTCAACACTCCAGAAAGTAGCAGATCCCTCCTCAAATATATAAAATACCGCCATGACAATAATAAACCAATAAAAAACTTGGAAACGCCCCTATTCATCAACCACTTCCACAGGAAAATTAAACACTGCGGATACAGTGCACTTTTCCAACGTTTAAACGAAAAAGCCGGATTCGAACGCCGCTCAAATGAAGGAACAATACATAATGAGGGCAGATACTATATAACCAGTCACGTTTTGAGAAAAACCTTTACCACACTACTCTATGGAGCAGGATGGGATAAACTCAGAGTAGACTGGCTTTTAGGCCACAGAATTGATGACGTTTCCTCAGCCTATTTTAAAATCAGACCAGATATCCTTTTGGAGGACTATAGAAAATCCGTAGGCGAATTATCAATAAAAGAAAACTTCGAATATTGTGAAATAACCGACAAAGATTATCAAATGGCAATAGAACGAATTGAAGAACTAGAAAAACACAAAGACGATTATGTAGAAGCACAAAAATTAATGGACGAATTATTAACTTACAAAAATGTATTAGAAGAACTGAAAAAAAGAAGATAACATAGAAGAATAGTATCAATATCCCAGTTTTTTAAGTTCTAAATGAAAAATTTATTTAATGATATTTACTTGGATATTCCTTTTTTTACAAACCCACTCTAAAGCAGGATCCCCTTTAAAACATAAAATAACATTTAATATATTTTTTGAACTGTATTCACATTCAAACATATCATATCCTGCAATTATCTGCCCGATAACTAACCTATTCAATTTTTGTTTGGCCTCAATTAACTCAACAAGTTGATTTTCAACAATATCACAAAATTTGCTGTAATTAAATTCTTTTTGAGGGATGATTTGATCATTATCAGAATTAATCCGAATAGCATCAATCCGACGAATTCCTGAACCCTTAGGCCAACCAACATCACCCCTTTGAGAACCAATGGGCACTTCTAAAAAAAAAGTTCCTCCAACTTCTTTCCAATAATTATAAATCAACTTATCTTCATGAGTCCTAGGCTTCCAATCAATCATCAAATCACCAATAATTGATTTTATATTATATAATCACACCATCATTATAATTTTTCAAAAATAGAAAACAATCTAGAGAAAATACAAAAAAGATTTAATTAACGGAATAAACCGTACATAACCGATCCTATGCGTTAGTTATCCTCTCTTTATTTTTTTCTAGTAGTTGTCTAAAAATAATTCTATCATCCATGGAATATAAATTTAGTTAAGATTTGAATAGCGAAGTAATTATCAAAAATTTGGGAAATTATATCTTTCAAAAATATGTACTTTTTTGATGGTTTCACCAATTATTCACTAATATTTTATTATTTATTCTTAAATCCAAATAGATAAAAAGAGTTACAGATCACTCCTAATTTTAAGATAAAAATAATATTCTAATCATGTATTGTCAAGAAAAATAAAAAAATAAAAATTTATAAGATTTTCACAAAAATATTTTTTCGTCTTAGACTACCTTGGAAAACTAGTTTTTAAAAATGATTTATATTCAAAATCCTCTTTTTTATGCTTGTGAAACATTGCAGATTGCGTTAATACAGCACTAGATAAAGGAGGTTTACAAATCACTGCTTTCCTGGTGATAATTATATTAGAAATCAAATCATGAATTAAAATGCATCGATTATAATCTGTTTTAAAATCAAATGCTTTAGAACATTCTTTGAGGGAATAAGAATCATTATTATTTTTTTCAGCTGCAAGATAAACGATTGAATTATCTGTTCGTCTCCCAAAAAAATTAGATGAACCTTTTAGCGCAAAACCAAAAGCATATTGAGTATTAAAAAATCTTAATGAATGTTTATAAGCATTATATTCCTCTCTATCTGAAAAATCTTTTGCGAATTTCCTCAAAAAATAATAAATATTATCCAGATTAATTTCCCAGTCTTCTTCAGACATTTCAGGAATATTAAATGTATCATAAAAAATCCATCTTATTAATGGAATTTCAATATTTCCACCAGACCCTCCAATTTTAACCGGTGCCCATAAGTCAGGATCTTTTAACCTGTCATGTGATAATTCTCTAATATTACCATAACAGTCATAGTAATATGGAGAATTTCGTTTATTTGAAAAAGTAAGGGCTGCCCAAATTTCTTGTCGAGTGAATTTAGATATTGCAAATATTAATTCAAACAGTGTTTCTATCATTTGAAAATAAAGAAAATGTAATTCAGTCCTAATCATACGTTTGTAATCTTCATGAATTACATCAACTAAATCACCAGTTAAATTTTCTTTTATTTTATCATAATCATCGTGAGAATTTTTAAGTAAGTAAATTTTATAAAGCCAATAATCAGGGTCATATTTTTCATAAAAATCTTTTTCTAATTTATCTGGATCATTTACAAATAATTTCCATTCTGTTTTAGCCATTTTAACATCTTCT
>ENA-OWOZ01002409-OWOZ01002409.1-bioreactor-metagenome-genome-assembly--contig:-NODE-2409-length-14107-cov-3.140200_pt1 | contig 14107 bp, 10 predicted proteins | sample MGYA00238140_ERZ651804 | MGnify/ENA primary metagenome ERZ651804 (study PRJEB26910, sample SAMN07631232) | bioreactor metagenome | isolation source: Switchgrass digestor | place: USA: Dartmouth... | reverse complement strand
TGAAAAGGATATAATGATGAGGCCTCCAAGGGGAGCTGATGAAAATGTATTTTCAAACGGCCTGCTTAGAGTAATCATGCTTAGGGGTATATTGCTGGGCGCTAGTACACTGGGTGTTTTTATAAGCATGTATCATTTGACTGATAATGTGGCGCTGGCAAGAACAGGAGCCTTTGTTACCCTGATGTTCACGCAGTTGATACACGTGTTTGAATGCAAATCCGAAAATAAAAGCATTTTTGAAATACCGTTATTTAACAATATATTTCTTGTGCTGGCTGTTTTGTGCTCAATCACCATGATATTATCCGTTATCTACATACCCCAACTCAGAGCCATTTTCAGGACGGTTTCGCTGGCCCTTGAAGACTGGATGATTATAATAGGCTTTAGCTGGTTGGGACCGGTACTGTCTTCACTTTTCGGCAAAAAAAGGTCCTAGAATTCCCGGTAAATAACTATTGCAATGTTATTATAAAAACTATACAATTAAAATGTTAAAAAGATTAATATTTTGTTACAAAATGTTCACAATTTATTAAAATGTATCTTTAATAATTGAGTTAAGCTTAACATTAAAATGGTGCCTTACTTTTTATTTTCATCATGTATATTTTTTTTAGCATGGGTGATACTTTTTACGAACAATAGGGGGGGAAAAAAATGATTGAGATACAAAATTTGACGAAGCGCTATGGTAATGTCTTAGCGTTAAAAGATGTATCTTTTACCGTGGAAAAGGGCGAAATCCTTGGTTTCCTTGGCCCAAACGGCGCAGGAAAATCCACTACCATGAACATAATCACGGGATATATACCATCGACTTCAGGCTCAGTGAAGGTCTGTGGCTATGATATTATGGAAAATCCCATGGAGGTAAAAAGAAGAATAGGATATTTGCCTGAAAATCCGCCGTTATATTTTGATATGACGGTTATAGACTACCTTAATTTTGTCAGTCAGTTAAAAAAGGTGGATAAGAAAATAAGAATAGCCCAATTAAATGATATAATGGAGCTGGTTGGAATAACGGAAGTCAGAAACAGGCTAATAAGAAATCTCTCAAAGGGTTATAAGCAAAGGGTAGGTCTTGCACAGGCTTTGGTTGGAAAACCTGAAGTTCTGATCCTGGATGAACCTACGGTAGGTCTGGATCCCAAGCAGATTATAGAAATCAGGAAACTAATAAAAGCTCTTGGCGAGGAACACACCATAATCCTAAGTTCTCATATATTAAGTGAAGTAAGTGCCATATGCGGAAGGGTAGTTATCATTCATAAAGGGGAAATTGCAGCCGTTGATACTCCGGACAATCTTTCCAAGAATTTCGGAAAGGTATCCAAGATGTCTGTGACAATATCAGGACCGAAGAACTCGGTATTAGGATATATAAACGGAATATACGGAGTGAGGTATGCAGAAGCCACAATCGAAAGGGAGAAAGATGTAATAACTTATATAATTGAAACAGACAAGGATATTGATATAAGACGCACGCTTTTCTTCACAATGGCAAAGGCCGGATACCCGATTATTGAACTGAAGTCTGTAGGAATGACATTGGAAGAAATATTCCTCCAGGTTGTAACTAAAGAAGAGAAGGAGGTAAACTAATATGAAGGCCATTTTCTGGAAAGAGGTTAAGTCGTACTTCTTTTCTCCCATAGCTTATGTCTTAATCGCCATGTTTATTCTTATATCATCGATTTTTTTCATGAGCAATTTATTATACGGTATTGGTGAGTTTAACTCTAATTTGTCAACGATGGGATATATCCTGATATTTATAATACCTATACTGACCATGAGAATACTTGCGGAAGACAGAAAGAACGGTTCTGAAGTGTTACTTATAACTTCGCCGTTGAGACTTTCGGAAATCGTACTTGGCAAATATTTCGCAGCTTTGTTTGTCTTCTTTGTAATGGTTCTTGTATCATTTGTATACCCGATAATATTAGTTGCTTTTGGTGCGTCAGTTACACCCCAATTGGTCGGAGGATATGTAGGCTTTATACTTCTGGGAGCATCCTTTATTGCTGTAGGATTATTTGCCTCATCAATAACCGAAAATCAGATAATTGCAGCGGTAATCAGCTTTGTAGCCCTCCTTATTATGTGGATTGCAGACGGAATAGGGAGCATGGTGGGAGGAATATTTGCGAAAATTCTTTACTGGTTTTCGCTGCTTTCAAGGTACAAGGTTTTTAACAAGGGAATCCTTAGCCTGAGCGCAATAATTTATTATATTTCATTTATCGCAGTATTTATATTTATAACTGCCATGAATATTGAAAGAAGACGTTGGAGTCAGGGGTGATACAAATGAGTAAATCTAAAGGAGCAAATAATAAAAAATTTAATTTGAAAAAGCTGTTAAGCAGCAGATCCCTTAAGTATGGGACAAACTCAATTATATTAATTGCAGCCGTTGTTGCAATTGCCATACTGTTAAATCTTCTTGTAGATAGGGCCGGCGTTATATGGGACTTAACCCCCAATAAAATATATTCTATTGGCGATACGACAAAGAAAATACTGGAGAATTTGGATAAGGACGTTATTATTTACGGCTTGTTTGATGAAACTAGATTATCTTCGGGACAGGGTACCGAATTTATCGAGCTGCTTAATCATTATGATAAATATCCCCGTGTAACCGTAAAATATGTAGACCCGGACAAGAATCCCGGAATATTTAATGAGATTGATCCTAACAACGTATTAAGTGATAGCTCAAAAAGTATATTTATCGTTAAGTGCGGGAATAAGCTGAAGAGCCTGTCATATTATGACCTTTTCAGCACGTATACGGATTCGTATACTTTCCAGTCAAGAATTGTGGGTTCAAAAGCAGAGCAGGGTTTTACGGGAGCAATCAAGTATGTTACTGCTGATGTTACCCCCACTATATATTTTACAACGGGACATGAGGAAAAAGATGTGGAAGATTATTTCTCAACACTGCAGGAAACACTTATGAATAACAACTTTGATGTTAAAAACATAAACCTGCTCATAGAGGATATACCGGAAGATGCCCAGATTTTAGTTGTAGCTTCGCCCAAAAAGGATTTGAATGTGGCTGAAAGAAGCAAGCTTGAAGATTACCTTAAAGACGGCGGCAGAGCTATATTTATGTTTGATTACCTGGAAACGGATCCTGATTTCCCTGAGTTTGAAAAACTATTAAATGTATTTAACGTTGGGCTGAATTATGACAAGGTAAAGGAAAACGACCAGAGCAGGCACTGGCCTCAAAATCCGTATATAGTTTTGACGGATGTTTACGGAAGCGGAATTACTTCCGGAAGTTATAGCATGATTGTTGCTAATTCAAGAAGTATAAATGTACTCAAGAATGACAAAGAATATATTCAAGTAACGACTGTTGCTAAAACCAGCAGCCAGGCTGTAGGTGAACAGGTAGACAAAAGCAGGGGAAGCGATATAACAGGGCCCCTGAATATTGCAGTTGCCGTGGAACACAAAGGATGGTATAAAGCATCAAAAATAGCTGTCTTGGGGAACAGCCTTTTCCTGGAAGATGATTTGGCAGATGTGTTTGGACCGTACTACAGCAACGGACTAGTATTCTTCCTTGATTTGGTTAACTGGATGTATGAAAACAAAGATCCTGATGTTATTGCTACCAAGGTTTATACTTCCCAGTATATCAATATAAACCAGAAGCAGGCAAATGTAATGAATATGGTAGTTGTAATCATATTGCCTCTTATAATACTTGGTTGCGGAACTTATGTATTCTTAAGGAGGCGCCATCTATGAGAAGGTATCGTTACACTATAATTGTAGTTGTTGTACTTGTTATAATGTTAGGAGCATACTTCTTTATAACCAAATATAATAAGAATAAAAACTCGAACTCGGGCGGCGGAATAACAACCGAAAGGATAATTGATTTGAACTCTCTTGAAATGGAAGAGGTAACAGTTGAAACCGACGGAGATAGGATTGTTTTCAAAAAACAAGATAATGAGTGGGTATTAGTATATCCTGAGGGAATAAAGTATGATGCAAGCAGGCTTAGCAGCGTAGCTATAAACTTCTCGTCCGTACTGGTTGAAAAAGTGATTGAAGAGGATGCCAGTGACCTTTCGAAGTATGGCCTGGATAAACCTGTTTCGGTTGTAACGGCTAAAATGAAGGATGGTACTACTGCAACCCTTGAGATTGGCAACCTCACTCCTACAAAGGGTGCCTACTATGTAAAAAGAAAAGGTGAAAATACGGTTTATACAACGGACACATATACAATTGGAAGAATTATGGTTAAAATTAATGATATAAGGGATAAAACACTATTTGCCGTTGGACAGGATGATATTTTAAAGATATCCATGGAAAGAAAAGGGCAATTGGTATTTACTGCTCAAAGGCCCGATACAAATGCCGATTGGATGCTGACATACCCAATCGATGGAAATGCCAATTATTCTGCCCTTTATCCGATGCTTAGCGCAATAACTGAATCAACCGTTACCGAATTTGTTGAACAGAATCCCTCTGACCTGGATAAATATGGGCTTGCATCCCCGGCTTATGTACTGGAGTTTGAAACATCCGAGGAGAAATACAGGCTCCTTCTGGGGAAAGAAGATATTCAGAATTCGGCAATATATGCTATGACCCAGGACAGCAATGAGGTGTACAAGATATCGTCCACATCTTTCACATTCCTTGACAAGCCGCTGAAAGAGATTGTAGAAGTATTTGCTTATATAACAAATATCTGGGATGTGGAAAGAATAGTAGTTGAAATGGACGGCTACACTTTGGACTGCAAATTGGAGACAGATCCGGATAAAGATACGGATAAGGACAAGTTCTATGTAAACGGCAAGGATGCCAGTATGAAGAACGAAAACGGCGATCAGCCTTTCAGGAAATATTACCAGGCTCTCATAGGAGTAACTTTGAGCGATGTTGAGCCAAACGCAAACCCGCAGGGTGAAGCGGAGATAACTTTCACCTATTACAGGAAGACAGACCCGAAGGTTATGAAAGTGGAATTCATACCTAAGGATGAGCACTACTATTATGTGGTGAGAAACGGTAAGTACAGCGGTATCCTGGTTGCGAAAAAGAAATTCGATGAAGAGGATGGAGTAAGGTATTGGTATAATAAACTGATGGAAGCCTTGAACGAGAGTGAAAACCGGGAGAACAGCGGACAATAATGTACAACAGATTTAAGGGTTATTAAGAATCCAACTCCGTCATAGTATTATATAAGGTAATATGAGATACTGTGGCGGAGTTGTTCTATTTGAAATATTTTAAAAGAAACGTAATAAAGATTGCAAGCATATATTTGGCATCAATTATTGGTGCCGGTTTTGCTTCCGGGCAGGAAATAATTCAATTTTTCACCAATTACGGTGTAAACGGCTTTTATGGCATTGCTTTATCAGGTATTTTATTCGCTTTTTTTGGTTATCTTATCCTGGAAAAGGTTCGTATTCAGAAAATAAAATCCTTTGATGAATTGCTCTTTCCCTTAGCAGGTCCTGTTTTGGGCCAGGTATTCAAATATATACTGCTCCTGTTCCTGTTCTCGATTTATTGCATTATGGTTGCGGGAATGGGCGGAATCCTATCAAGATTATTTAAGCTGCCATTTGTATCCTGTCTCCTCATGTCCGGCTTATTATGTATGGTAATCATGATTTTTGACATAGAAGGCATTGCTAAGCTAAGTACTGTTTTGGCTCCACTACTTGTGGGAGGAATTGTTTTTGCCAGCCTATTGGCGATTATTAGCAGTAGCGTTGAAACCTCAGTTGAAATATCTTCGCTTGAAATATCAAAATTATCTGCAGTATGGCAGCAACTAAAAGAGGTTACAAATAATTGGATTGTTTCTTCAATTCTGTATGTAAGCTATAATAACTTACTAATTGTAGGAGTTCTAAGCAATATGCTGCCATACCTTAAAAAACGTTCCGATGCCATGGGCGGAGGAATCCTGGGAGCCTTCCTGATATTCCTTTCGGCCGTTACCTTGAACATGGCCATGTTCGTAAATTATGAAAGAATCATGCATTCTGAGTTCCCCATGCTGGATATACTAAAAAAATACGGCAGTATTATAACAGGAATATACAATATTATTTTGCTTTTTGCCATGCTGACTTCTGCCGTTAATTCAGGGTATAGCGTAATTCGCAGCATAAGTGAGAAATTCGGGATTAACATTAGAATTAACACAGCGGTGATGTGCGCAATATCAGTACCTTTGTCAAGCATCGGATTTGCCAAATTAATATCTACGGCTTACCCTGCCTTCGGATATGCAGGGCTGTTCATTATGGTTTTATTGCTTACGGGCGGGATTAAAAAGGTTGGAAAATAGATCAATGGAACATTTGATTAATATGTGGGTTTATTGATATGTGGATTAGATTATAATATATGCGTTAAATTATAATTTATGGTAAAATAGATTCATAAAGGAATCAAAGTAAATGAGAATATGAATTAATACCGGTAAATCAATATGCATTAGTTCAGGGGGAGTATCTTTGAATAATACGGAAGATAAAGTCAGGACAAGGACAAAGGTTGATACCGCCAGAGAAGGCGGGATATTCAAAGTACTTATATTTTTAATTCTTTTTGTTGTTATTTCCTTAACGGCATACACGGCATATTTAAGGAGCACTAATACAGGAGAGATTGATATTAGGGAAAGTGTTTCAAGCATGCTGTCAGGTCTGCTGACAGGACAAGGTGATACATACAATGCCGGCACCAAACTGTCGAGTATTGATTACGTGGCAAAGGAGAGGCCCAGCTTTGCAGTATATAACAATATGATTATAAAATGCAATGTTAATGGCATAAGTGCTATGAATAGAAACGGAAATGAGCAGTGGAGCGTCTCAGCCATTATAAATAAACCTGTGGCCAAAACCGGGGGACAGAATGTTATTGTGGCAGATATCGGGGGAAGACAGGTATTCGTGGTGGATGATAAAGGCTTAAAATGGGAGAAATCTATGGAAGGGGATATAATAAATGCCGATATTAATAGAGAAGGGTATGTAACTGTAGTTCATAAACGGGAAGGATATAAGGGGGTTGTTAAGGTCTTTACTCCCGGCGGAAAGGAAATTTTTGAAAGGGCAATAGCTGATTCATATGTGTTTTACGGGAATGTCATGCCTTCGGGAGAAACTGTAATAATTCAAGGCATTGATGCTTCAGGTATCGAAGCGGCATCCCACTTTGAGTTTACTGATTTGAGGGGAAATCCCTTCGCTGCCATTATTCCGTCCGAAAAGAGGGTATATCCCTTTGTATTTGCCTTTGAAAATGATTCCTTTGTATTGCTTGACGATACAACAATAGTATATTTTGATAAAAACAGAAACAAAATGTGGGAAAATGAATACCAAAAAATATACGGGGCAGGAATTATGAACGGAGAATACATTATAGCCGCAGTAAAAGACAGGCAAACCGAAGGTGTATGCGATGTGGTGGTGATGAACAAGTCAGGCACAGTTACCTCAAGGTACCCGCTGGACGAAGAAGTATACGGCATAGATACTTATGATGACATTGCAGCGGTTAATACCGGCAGAGAGGTATATTTTATAAACAGCAGGGGGAACCTGTTTTTAACTTACAGTTCAATTTCAGATATAACGGAAGTGCTCTTTTTTAATCGTAATGAAGCAGCATTGGTTACTAACAGCAATATAGAGATTATAAAAATCCGCTGAGTAAAAAAGATGAAGGGAGAAGGATGAAATGAATGTTGCTGATATTGTAGTACTTGTTATTATTATTGGTTTTGCAATCATAGGGCTTAAAACCGGTTTTATTTTATCGGTGTTTAAAATAGTTTCATACTTCATCTCCATATGGATATCCTTGAAGTTTTATCCGGTGGTTGCGGAATTTTTAATGAAGACAAAGATATTTGAAAGAATCCGGTTATCAATACTGGACAACTTGATGAAACAGAAAAACCTGCTTATATCCCAGGCAGGCGAACAGGTTAAAGAGGCTGCTGCGGATTCCGTAATTCAAAGGATTCCTTTGCCCCAGTTTTTAAAAGACGATATTATTAAGCAGATACCTGAACCCGGTAAAATTATAGATATAGATAAAGTAATGGATATAATAAGCACGGAAATAGCAAAAGTCATTATTTATATATTAAGTATAATATTGATATATATTGTGGTGAGAATTGCAATAGTTGTTGCGAAATACCTGATCCAGGGAATTACTCGGCTTCCTGTATTCAAGCAGTTGGATAAGCTGGGAGGGTTTGTGCTTGGAGCAGTTGAAGGATTGCTTACGGTGTATGTTATTTTTGCCATTTTAATGCTTTTCAATTCATCACCTTCCTTCAGGCCCATATATGAAGCAATTGAAAGCTCTAAAATAGCCATATTTTTCTACGAAAATAATTTTATAATTGACATGATAACGCCTGGTGCATAAATTTTAATGAAAATTGCCATGGGTCGGGCTGAATATTTTAATGAATTATGCTTTTTAATCCCACGGTATGGACATATTTGCAGTTAATATAGTAAAATAAACCTTAAACTAACAAATCTGTAGCCGGTATGATCCGGCTATTATTATATATGGGCATATTAATCTGACAGTTGAATTTAAATGAATATGGGCAAAATTGGATGCGGATGTTCAGATAAATCGGATGCAAATATTGGATACAAATATATTGGGAGGGTTAAAAATTGCGAAGTGATATAGTGAAAGAAGGGGTTGAGAGAGCTCCTCACAGGTCTTTGTTTAAAGCGATGGGATATACTGATGAAGAAATAAAAAGGCCGCTTATAGGTATAGCTAATTCCGAAAATGATATAGTGCCCGGGCACATTCATCTTGACAAAATAACCGAAGCGGTAAAAGCGGGTATAAGAATGGCCGGGGGCACTCCCATAGAATTTGGCGTAATAGGCGTTTGTGATGGTATTGCCATGGGGCATATAGGCATGAAGTATTCTCTTGCCAGCAGGGAACTTATAGCTGACTGCTGTGAGACAATGGCCATAGCCCACGGCTTTGACGGTATGGTTTTCATACCCAATTGCGATAAAATTGTCCCGGGTATGCTAATGGCAGCAGCAAGGCTTAATATCCCCTCCGTTTTTATTAGCGGAGGCCCCATGCTGTCTGTAAAAAGAAACGGGAAATACCTTGATTTAAACAGCGTATTTGAAGCTGTTGGAGCATACAAGGCAGGAATGATAGGCGATGAAGATTTGCTTGAGTGCGAAGACCATGCGTGCCCTGGCTGCGGTTCGTGTTCGGGCATGTTTACGGCAAATTCCATGAATTGCCTTTCAGAAGCGTTGGGAATGGCTCTTCCCGGCAATGGAACAATACCTGCTGTTTATGCTGAAAGAATAAGGCTTGCAAAGCTGGCAGGCATGAAAATTGTGGAACTTGTAAAAAAGGATATAAAGCCGCTGGACATACTAGTACCGGAAGCATTTAACAATGCTTTGGCTGTAGACATGGCCCTGGGATGTTCCACAAATTCGGTCCTGCATCTTATGGCCATTTCAAATGAGGCCGGAGTAAAGATAGACCTGGGTATTATAAACGAAATCAGCTCAAAAGTGCCTAACCTGTGCAGGCTGGCTCCGGCAGGACCACACCATGTCCAGGACCTTTATGCAGCCGGGGGAGTACAGGCAGTAATGAAAGAATTGTCCAAAAAGGGACTGATAAATGTTGATTTGATGACCGTAACAGGCAGAACAGTGGGAGAAAACATTGAAAAAGCCAGGGTGCTTGACAGGGAAGTAATCAGGGACATTGATAATCCTTACAGCACTACGGGCGGTATAGCCGTTTTAAAGGGCAACCTTGCCCCGGACGGAGCGGTGGTAAAAAGGTCTGCCGTTGCGCCTGAAATGCTGTGCCATAGAGGCCCTGCCAGGGTTTTTGATTCGGAAGATGAGGCAATAAAGGCAATCTATGCAGGGAAAATTGCAAAGGGTGATGTGGTAATCATTCGTTATGAGGGACCAAAGGGAGGTCCCGGAATGAGGGAGATGCTTGGCCCCACCTCTGCAATAGCAGGAATGGGACTGGATAAAGATGTGGCTCTTATAACCGACGGAAGATTTTCCGGGGCAACAAGGGGAGCATCTATAGGCCATGTATCACCCGAGGCTATGGAAGGCGGCCCGATTGCTGTGGTGAAAGACGGAGACATTGTAAACATTGATATTCCGGGAGGAAGGCTGGACATAGAAGTCCCGGATGAGGAGATCAAAAGAAGAATGGCGGAATGGAAAGCTCCTGAACCGAAAATAACAAAAGGATATCTCGGAAGATATGCAAGGCTGGTTTCTTCTGCAAGCACAGGGGCGGTTATTAAATAGAAATTGTGCATACAAAGCATATAAAATGTTTGCAGTGGGTTGTAAGTATAAGGAAGTTTGAGCTAGGAGGGTCGAAATGAAACTTACCGGTGCTGAAATATTGATAGAGTGTTTGATAGAAGAGGGAGTGGATACCGTATTCGGATTTCCGGGCGGAGCGGTATTAAACATATATGATGCTTTATACAAGGCCCAGGGCAGAATAAGGCATGTATTAACATCCCATGAGCAGGGGGCCTCCCATGCCGCGGATGGTTATGCAAGGGCTACCGGAAAAGTGGGCGTATGTATTGCAACCTCAGGCCCTGGAGCGACAAACCTTGTTACAGGTATTGCAACAGCATATATGGATTCGGTACCGATAGTTGCAATAACCGGCCAGGTTGCCACATCCCTGCTTGGGAAGGATTCCTTCCAGGAAGTGGATATTACAGGAATAACCATGCCCATCACCAAGCATAATTATATAGTTAAAGATGTTAATCAGCTTGCAGATACAATAAGAGAAGCCTTTTATATAGCCAGGGAAGGGAGACCGGGCCCTGTCCTTATAGATATATGCAAGAATGTAACTGCAGAGCTGGCTGAATTTAAATCAAAACAGGAAAGCGATAGCTGGAGGGAAAGACGGAAGGAGATTTTATCGTACAAAAAGAATCTGTACCGGGTGAGTGAAAATGATATTCACGTTGCCGTTCAGGCCATAAACGAAGCTAAAAGGCCGGTAATCCTTTCGGGTGGAGGAGTATCTATCTCCGGTGCGCATTCGGAGCTCCTTGCATTTGCGGAAAAAACAAAAATACCCGTTACCACTACACTTATGGGTCTAGGTTCATTCCCGGGAACCCATGAACTATTTATGGGACTGCTGGGCATGCATGGAACCAGAACTGCAAATATGGCAGTATCCCAAACGGATTTATTCATTGCCGTTGGTGCCAGGTTCAGCGACAGGGTAATAAGTGATGTGAAGAAGTTTGCGCCGAATGCAAAAATAATGCATATTGATATAGACCCTGCCGAGATAGGCAAGAATATTACAGTCCATTATCCTCTGACAGGGGATGTAAAAGAAATACTCAGGATTTTAACTGAGAGAGTATCAGAAAAGCAATTCTCCGAATGGAACAGGACCATTGAGACATGGAAAGCCGAATATCCTTTGAAATATGCGCAAGACGGAACACTGAAACCCCAGTATGTGGTAGAGAAGATATATGAGCTTACCAACGGTGAAGCAATCATTACTACCGAGGTAGGGCAAAACCAGTTGTGGGCGGCACAGTTCTACAAGTATACCAGGCCCAGGCAGTTCATATCATCCGGCGGACTGGGCACCATGGGATATGGCTTGGGGGCATGTATCGGCGCCCAAATTGGCAGACCGGACAAAAAGGTTATAAACATAGCCGGGGACGGGAGTTTCAGGATGAACTGCACGGAACTTGCCACTGCAGTTGAATATAAGCTGCCTATCATAATAGCAATTCTGAATAATAAGGTTCTTGGGATGGTAAGACAGTGGCAGGATCTTTTTTATGGTGGCAGGTATTCCCAGTCTACAATAGACAGAGGAACTGACTTTGTTGCCCTTGCCAGGGCTTTCGGTGCAGAAGGGATAAAGGTTACAATACCGGAAGAAGTGGTTCCAGCTTTAGAAACAGCCCTTGCTTCAAAGGATAAACCTGTATTAATTGATTTTGAAATCGATAAAGATGAGAAGGTATTCCCTATAGTTCCCCCCGGAGCACCGATTTATGAGTTAATAGATGAATAAAAACAGATGAGCAAAAATATTACCAATAAATTATATTAGAGGGGCCATGAAATATGGTTAAAATCATCCTTGACGATATATCCCTACTCTAGTATAATATATCCTAATATTTTTTTATGGGTATAAAAATACATCACAGGGAGAAGGGAGGGTATATATGCAAGGAAGATTTGAAAAGGAAGGGCTTACATTTGACGATGTGCTTCTGATTCCGCAGAAATCCTCTATATTGCCTAAAGATATAGATACATCCACATACCTTACAAGGGATATAAAACTTAATATTCCTTTAATGAGTGCCGCGATGGATACAGTTACCGAATCAAGGCTGGCCATTGCGATAGCGAGAGAAGGCGGAATAGGGATAATTCATAAAAATATGTCAATAGAAGAGCAGGCAACAGAGGTAGATAAGGTAAAGAGGTCAGAGCACGGGGTTATTGTAGACCCTTTTTATTTATCTCCGGAACATGTAATTTATGATGCACTTGAGTTAATGAAGAAGTACAGGATATCCGGAGTGCCGATAACTGAAAACGGCAAGCTTGTCGGAATTCTTACCAACAGGGATTTAAGGTTTGAAACAAATTACAACAAAAAAATCAAGGAAGTAATGACAAAGGATAATCTCATTACGGCGCCGGAAGGCACAACATTGGCTGAGGCGAAGGAGATTTTGCGCAAATATAAAATAGAAAAACTGCCGATAGTAGATAAAGAAGGTTATTTAAAAGGCTTGATTACCATAAAAGATATAGAAAAGCAGATTAAATATCCGAATTCGGCCAAAGACGAAAAAGGCCGGCTTTTATGTGCCGCAGCGGTAGGTGTCACAAAAGATGTTATGGATCGGGTTGAGGCTTTGGTAAATGCAAAAGTCGATGCCATAGTCATCGATACCGCTCACGGCCATTCCGCCAATGTTATTCGTACGGTAAAAATGATAAGAGAGGCTTATCCTGATTTGCAGATTATAGCCGGAAATGTTGCGACGGGTGAAGCAACACTGGATCTAATCAAAGCCGGTGTGGATGCGGTCAAGGTCGGTATAGGGCCTGGTTCCATCTGTACAACCCGGGTTGTTGCGGGTATCGGAGTACCTCAGATTACGGCTATCATGAACGCATATGAAGCGGCAAAACAATATGATATTCCGATTATTGCAGACGGCGGGATTAAATATTCGGGAGATATTACAAAAGCACTGGCTGCCGGAGCAAACGTATGTATGATGGGAAGCATATTTGCAGGATGTGATGAAAGTCCCGGCGAATATGAACTGTATCAGGGAAGAAAATATAAGGTTTATCGCGGTATGGGATCTATTGCCGCCATGGAAAAAGGAAGTAAGGATCGGTACTTCCAGTCCGACGCAAAGAAACTTGTTCCCGAAGGAGTGGAAGGCCGGGTTGCATATAAAGGTACCGTGGAAGATACGGTATTCCAGTTGATCGGCGGATTGAGAGCCGGTATGGGTTACTGTGGGGCCAAAGATATAGAGACATTGCATAGAACCGGAAAATTTATTAAGATATCAACGGCAGGCTTAAGAGAAAGTCATCCTCACGATATTCATATTACCAAGGAAGCTCCTAATTACAGTGTGGAAGAAATCTAGTTTAACGGTACATTAAGCCGGGTGTTCATTTAAAACTTTTACGGTATAAAGCTACCATTTACAATAACTATAACTGTATACAATAGTGCCGGTATAAAGAATACCGCTATGATTAATATGTCCTGTAATGAAGATAAGGAAACATAAATCATAGCGGTGTTTTTATTGGCTAATTATGGTCTATAATCTAAAGGGATAGAGTTATGTCTTTGCCGATAGGAATGTACTGCCTGTAGGATACTCCGGCAGCATCAAGCATACGTTTGGAAGCCTTGATTGAATCTGTTTCGGCGTATTTGTCGCTCATAT
>ENA-OWOZ01002408-OWOZ01002408.1-bioreactor-metagenome-genome-assembly--contig:-NODE-2408-length-14114-cov-3.375935_pt1 | contig 14114 bp, 10 predicted proteins | sample MGYA00238140_ERZ651804 | MGnify/ENA primary metagenome ERZ651804 (study PRJEB26910, sample SAMN07631232) | bioreactor metagenome | isolation source: Switchgrass digestor | place: USA: Dartmouth... | reverse complement strand
TGTGTTACTCTTTTTACTTTTTCTGGATCTGCCATATTAAGTTCGTTGCATCCCAAGTGGTTTCGGAGTTTTGTCTCATTGATCTCCCGGTCTCCTCTGACCATCGCGGCAACCACCCTGTCATCAGCCTGAAAAATTAGGGTCTTGGCAAATTCCTTTGGCGAACAGTTGAAAAACTTCATAAGTTCTTCTATAGTCCTTGCATCCGGGGTAGCAACCTTTTCCAAAGGAAGCTCATCGCAGCAGCGTTGCTCCTCCCCGGGGCAACACATCTCAGGCACACACTGGGCTTTCTCCCTGTTGGCAGCATAGCCACAGCTTTCACAAAAGACAACCTCTGCTTCCCCTATTTCGGATTTGACCATAAATTCCTGGGAGCCGGAACCGCCCATAGCACCACTGTCCGCATCCACCACAATATAATCCAGGCCGCAGCGGTCAAATATCCTGCAGTATGCCTCATACATCTTACTATAGGACATATCGAGGCCTGCCTCGTCCCTATCAAAGCTGTAAGCATCCTTCATCACAAACTCCCGGCAACGCATGAATCCAAACCGCGGCCTTATCTCATCCCTGTACTTTGTCTGTATCTGATAAAGCATCATAGGTAGAGATTTGTAGGAACGGATCTCATTCCTGACGATTTCGGTAAATACCTCCTCATGGGTAGGTCCAAGGCAGAAATCCCTTTCATTCCTGTCCTTCAACCTGAACATCTCAGGGCCGAAAACCTCCCATCTGCCTGAGGGCTGATAGACTTCCGCAGGAAGCAGTGCTGACATCATGAGCTCTTGAGCCGCGCTCCTATCCATCTCCTCCCTTATTATCTGCTCGATTTTTCTGAAAATCCTGTAGCCTAAGGGCAGGAAAGAATATATGCCTGAGGCCTGCTTCCTGATAAGGCCTGCTCTGAGCATCAGCTTATGGCTTGCAATTTCCGCCTCAGCCGGCACTTCCCTCAATGTCGGTATAAACATCTTTGAAATCCGCATGATCTCCCTCCCGGTATGATCCATATTCCAGCACTATTTGTCCAATTAGTATGCCTTACCCCAGATAACCATTTTGTCGGCCGGTTTACCGCAGCATACGCAGCTGTCGGAGATCTTCTCCTGCTCAAAAGGCATGCACCGGCTGGTAACTCCGGTCTTTTCCTTTATCATATCCTCACATGCTCTGTCGCCGCACCACATGGCTTTTATAAAGCCGGGTTTCTCTGCAGCTATTTTTTCAAACTCCTCCGGTGTTACTGCTGTATATGTTTTGGAGTCCCTCATGTTTCTGGCTTTCTCCAGCATTCCTTCGTGCACTTCGTCCAACAACCGGAGCACCCTGTCTTCCAGCTCATCCATCGGAACAAATATCTTCTCCCTGTTGTCCCTTCTTACCAGTACCACCTGGTTCTTCTCAATATCCTTCGGACCTACCTCAAGACGGATGGGCACTCCCCTCATTTCATACTCGCTGAACTTCCATCCCGGATTTTTATCACTGTCATCCATCTTCACCCGGACTACCTTGGAGAGTCTGGCTCTCAATTCTTCAGCTTTTTCCAGCACGCCTTCCTTGTGCTGTGCGATAGGTATGATCACCAGTTGCACCGGGGCAATTCTCGGAGGCAGCACAAGCCCGCTGTCGTCCCCGTGAACCATGATAATAGCGCCTATTATTCTTGTGCTCATGCCCCAGGAAGTTTCATGCACATACTGAAGCTCGTTATTTTTATCGGTGTATTGAATTCCAAATGCTCTTGCAAACCCATCTCCGAAATTGTGGGATGTTCCCGACTGCAATGCTTTACCGTCATGCATCATGCTTTCTATAGTATAGGTTTCCTTTGCTCCGGCAAACTTTTCTTTATCGGTTTTTTTGCCTTTGATGACGGGAATTGCGAGAACCTGTTCGCAAAAATCCGCATACACGTTCAGCATCCTTATAGTCTCTTCCTGGGCTTCCTCCGCCGTAGCATGCACTGTATGGCCTTCCTGCCACAGGAATTCTGCAGTTCTCAAGAACGGTCTTGTAGTCTTCTCCCATCTAACGACGGAGCACCACTGGTTGTAAAGCTTGGGAAGATCCCTGTAGGAATGTACTATGTTGGCAAAATGCTCACAGAACAAAGTCTCTGATGTAGGACGCACGCAAAGCCTTTCTGTCAGCTTTTCCTGTCCTCCATGGGTAACCCATGCCACTTCCGGAGCAAATCCTTCCACATGGTCCTTCTCTTTCTGCAGCAGGCTTTCCGGGATGAACATGGGCATATATACGTTTTCATGTCCTGTTTCCTTAAATCTCGCATCCAGATTTTTCTGTATGTTCTCCCATATCGCATAACCATAGGGGCGGATTATCATACAGCCCTTTACGCTGGAATACTCTACAAGATCCGCCTTTTTGATTACATCCGTATACCATTGGGCAAAATCCTCATTCATAGGGGTTATAGCTTCTACCAGTTTTTTTTCCTGTGCCATATAATCAACTCCTTTAAATTTCAATTCTATTTTAGATTTAATATTTACAAGCCTTGGCAAGACCTTATAAATAGTTTTATAAATAAGTTTTATAAATGGTTTTATGAATGGTTTTGCATATAGCTTTATATATAGTCTTACATATAATCTTTTATATAACAAAAAATCCGCCCTAAAAGTAAGGGGCGGAAATACTTTCCCGCGGTACCACCCAAATTGGAGTAACCCGTCTCTTGGGCCTTTATCGGAGCCGAACCGGCAGCTTCATCAGCTGCATCTCAGGGGTGGGAAGAAAAGCTTTGCCATAAAGCCTCGCACCAACCGGCTTTTCTCTTCATGCTACACTTTTCGCAGTCCCGTCATAGATTTATTTTCAATTGTTAGCTTTCAGCTATTAGCTGTTGTTTACAAACCGACAGTCCACTGTTGTCAGTGGGAAACCATATTAATCAAAAACCAATATAGCTATTTAATTTCAAGCCATTAGGACCCAATGGGGTCGGATTCTTATCATTTATAATAATATACCAAAATCCCTATGTCAATACGCTTGCTTGTCGTATAATAGTGATATATAATCGTTGTAAATACATAGAAGGAGTAAACAGCTATGAAAGTAGGCATTGGTCAGGACAGTCACAGATTTGATTTTAATGACAAGACAAAAAAGCTTATCCTCGGCGGTGTTGTGTTTGAAGGTCATGCTCCCCTCCAGGGCAACAGCGATGCTGATGTCATATTGCATTCTTTAACAAATGCCATTTCCGGGGTAACCTGTGTCAACATACTAGGCCCCGTCAGCGATGAAATGTGCCTGAAACATGGCATAACCGACAGCAAGGCATACCTGGCGGAAGCGATGAAATATCTGGGAGAAAGCAAAATCGTTCACGTCTCCATATCGATAGAATGCCTTACTCCAAAGATAACTCCCAAAATACCCGAAATACGGGCTAGTCTTTCAAATCTGCTGGGCATTCCGGAAAACTGCATCGGAATAACAGCCACAACGGGCGAAGGTCTGACACAGTTCGGTCAGGGCTTGGGTATACAGGTATTCAGCTGCGTAATGGTAGTTTAGGCTTTACTCCAAATTCGGATTTAAATGAGACAAACCCCGATATTAAAGCCTGTCTGAAGGGCATGGTTAAGCATATGATAAGCCGGTCAGCTGGTAAGATAAAGCTGACAACCTTTCAGCAAGAATTGGCAAACACGATATTGAGAAAAGAGTTTTGAAAATGACCGGCAGCTTTAAACAACGGAAAAATTGCGTAGCAATTTCAACACACCGTTTCAACGAGGCGGGAGATTTTAACTCACTGTCCATTGTGGAATTAGATACTCTCCACCTATATGGGGTGGTGGACATTTTCAACCTCGTTATATGTGGCTGTTGACTATGGATTTATGAAAACATGCAATACACTATGAAAATTTACAGAGAGACATAAATTCCGTTTATCCATAGTACTCCCTGCTGTCGGCAATAGCCTCTCCCAATATCAAGTCTTCCTGGGTTGTGATTTTAATGTTGTCGTAGCTTCCCATCACGAGTTTGATAGGAAATCCCAGCCTTTCAACAAGTACGGCATCATCTGTGCCATCAAATCCATCGTCTATAGCTTTTTTATGGGCATCCATTATCAGCTGGTATCTAAATGTCTGCGGTGTTTGAGTCATCCATAGGGCTTTCCTGTCCAGGGTTCCGCTAACAAAACCATTCTCATCCGCACTTTTTATTGTATCCTTGGAAGGTACCGCAACACATGAGGCACCATGCTCCAATGCCGCAGTTATGCTTTCCTCAATGCTCTCTTCCCGGACGAAAGGTCTTGCCCCATCATGTATAAGCACAATTTCACAGTCCTGGCTTACATCGAGAAGCCCGTTATACACAGAATTCTGTCTTGTTTCTCCGCCAGCCACAATTTTTTTCACCTTATAAAGACCATAGCCGTCTATTATTTCCTGTTTGCAGTAAACAATATCCTGGGAGTTAACAACCACGATGATTTCGCTTACCCTGCCACACTTCTGCAGCGTCAGCAAAGTCCGGGCAAGAACAGGCACTTCTCCGATCTCAATATACTGCTTGTTCTTATCCATGTGCATGCGGGTACCTTTTCCGGCAGCAACCACCACTGCGCTCACCAAAACCTCTTTGCTCTTTTTCATCACAACCTCCATCCTTTTATTTTTGCAGGCTTATACAAAATAATGTATCATGACTTGGTGTTTAAATCAACAAGTTAGAACTGTTTGCTATCCTGCATCGGGTCTGGTTGGTTATATTGCGGTATTGTGATACTATGAAAAACTACCGGAAAACTTGCTTCTCCATAAGCACGGAAATCATAAAATAAAATACCTGCTGACTTTGGCAGGTATTTTAATATATTTTACTAAAACAGTTTTTTAGTTTTTATGTTCTATACGAATTGGTCACAACTTATTCATATGATTTTAACAAAGCACTCTTTCATATATTGTCCCGTTCCGCACCTATTTTATTGATGCGATGGCCTTTTCCAGCTGTAGGAAAGCCTTTTCCAATGTAGCGCGCGGGCAGGCAATGTTAAGACGTTGAAAGCCTTTACCTTCGCTCCCGAAGGTTGTTCCTTCATTCAGCCAGAGCTTAGCCTTGTTGACAATTAAATCATTGAGCTCCTTTTCGCTGAGATTGAGCTGATTGAAGTCCAGCCAAAGAAGATAGGTTCCCTGAGGCTCTACCAGCTTAATCTGCGGCAGGCGTTCAGCCAGGAATTTTCTTATATAGCTGATATTCCCTTCCAGATATTCAATAAGCTCATCAAGCCACTGGGCTCCATGCTCATAGGCGGCCTGGCACGCGACCAGTCCCATGGTGTTTGGCTGGCTGTACCCGCTCCGCATTAATTCCTCCCTGAACTTTTTTCTTATTTCATCATTGGCAATAAATATGTTGGAAACCTGCAATCCCGCAAGATTAAAGGTTTTGCTGGGTGCCGTGCATATGACGGAATTGTTTAAGAATTCAGGCCTCAGGCTTGCGAATATGAAATGCAAATAGCCCTTATAAACGAAATCGGCATGAATCTCATCCGATATAACTATGACATTATGCTTCAAGCATATATCTCCCATGCGCACAAGCTCTTCCCTGGTCCAAACTCTTCCCACCGGGTTATGCGGGCTGCACAGCAAAAAGAGCTTGACATCGTTTTTGATGATTTTCTCTTCAAAATCGTCAAAATCTATATGGTATTCCCCCTTTTCGTATACAAGGGGGTTATTTACCAGCTTTCTTCCGTTCACAAGAACTGTAGAGGCAAAAGGATGGTACACCGGCTGCTGTATTAAGACCGCATCTCCTTTTTCAGTTAAGGCACGTATGGCGGTAGCTATCGCATATACCACTCCCGGTACCTTTACAAGCCAGGATTGATCGGTTTCCCAGCCAAACCTGGATTTGAACCAATTGTGCACTGCATCAAAATACTCCTGCTTGCTTTCGGAATAGCCGAAAATCCCATGCTGTACCGTTTTAACAAGGGCTTCCGTAACAGCAGGCGGCGTCCTGAAATCCATATCTGCAACCCAAAGGGGAATAACATCCTCCGGTTTACCCCTTTCGGCACAAAAATCATATTTTATCGAGTTGGTGCCCCTTCTATCTATAATTTCATCAAAATTGAACTTCATATTTCATCTCCTCACACAAATCCGGCATTAAAATAATAAGTACCTTCAAAACCACATATTATATAAAATCGGTTTGAATTCAGTTAATTGAAATGGATGATTGTTGTTCCGAAAGGATTCAAAGCACACAACAATCAATACATCCATTATTAGCTGAATTCATTCCTAGACTATATAGTGATCGGTTTAATTCCTGAAAACTTAACAGCCATTGTTTTATAATATAATAATGCATCATATAATAATACATCTGCAACACCTGTATAATCCTGGTGTGCCGGAGCTTTCCATGCATATAACCATGCCCTCGGGCAAGATATCATTTAGCTGTAAAACAGCTACGCCAATGCCTGCTCCAAATCGGCAATTATATCGTCTATATGCTCAAGCCCTACAGACAAACGCAGCAGAGTCTCATCAATGCCCTTTGCTTCCCTCTCTTCTTTTGGGATGTCCGCATGGGTCTGCAGCATAGGATAGGTTATCAGTGATTCTACTCCCCCGAGACTTTCGGCATACAGCACAAGCTTTACCCTCTGCAGCAGTTGTATCGCGGTCTGTTCACTGTCCACCTTAAAGGAAATCATAGCGCCAAAACCCCTTGATTGCTTCAGGGACACTTCGAAATCCGGATGGGTCGGCAATCCCACATAATATACCGATCTCACCTTAGGATGTTGGCAAAGCCAGTTTGCCAGCCTGATGGCATTCTCCTGCTGTTTTTCCATCCTGACGGCAAGAGTTTTAATTCCGCGCATCACAAGCCAGCTGTCAAAGGGAGCAAGGCAGGCACCGGTGGTTTTATATATATACCTCAGCTTTTCCGAAATCTCGGCGGTGCGGGTGACAAGAAATCCCGCGAGGGTATCATTGTGACCTGCAAGATATTTTGTGCCGCTGTGCACCACAATATCAGCCCCCAGATCGATAGGATTCTGAAAATATGGCGTCAGGAAAGTGTTATCCACTATCAGAAAAAGGCCATGCTGCTTTGCTATCGCAGATATAGCGGCAATATCCGACACCTTCATCAATGGGTTGGTGGGCGTCTCAATAAATATGGCTTTGGTCTCCGGCCTTATGTGCTCAGCAATCTTGGATGCTTCGGAGGTATTCACGAAATCAAAGGAGATACCGTTTTTTTCCGAAATGCTGCAAAAAAGCCTGTGAGTTCCTCCATACAAGTCATCCGAAGCTATAATGTGATCACCAATCTTAAAAAGCTCCATCATTGCTGTGACCGCAGCCATACCGCTGGAAAAGGCCATAGCATCCACACCGTTTTCAAGCTTTGCCAGTGTGATTTCCAGCTGCTCCCTGGTAGGATTTTGCACACGGGAATAGTCATACCCGGTGCTCTGTCCAACAGCAGGATGCACATAGGTGGCCGTCTGATATATGGGTACCGACACTGAACCCGTACAGTGGGACTTGTCTTCACTTCCATGTATGCAAAGTGTGTTAATATTCATAGCAGTTCACCCTGATAAAAATTTTCTGTTTGATGGATTCGGTATGCTGACTTATGTTAATTCAAGCCTTATCATCATACCCTATTATTCCAATCATTTTAGTTTGTTTTATAATATATTACTTCCTTTCAATTGTCAACATGATTTTAATATTATCTCTTAAGCTAATTGAAACAAAAAAACTGCCTTTAATGGCAGTTTGATATTTATTTGATACTTAATAAATGAACCTATATAGTCCGTTCCATCATGCACTTGGGCTTGGCAAAAATCATCCTTCCGGCCGCAGTCTGTATTATGCTGGTTACCACCACGCTTACAGACTCTCCCATGTGCCGCCTTCCTCCCTCTACAACTATCATAGTCCCATCTTCCAGGTAGCCTATTCCCTGGCCGTTTTCCTTTCCATCCTTTATAACCTGAACCATCATTTCTTCCCCTGGGATGGCTATGGGCTTCATGGCATTGGCCAGCTCATTGATATTCAAAACCGGCACTTCATGGAAGCTTGCCACCTTATTAAGGTTGTAATCATTGGTGATGATCTTGCAGTTAAGCTTTTTGGCAATCTTGAGGAGCTTGTCGTCCACTTCCGCTCCTTCTACATCAGGATAATTCTCTATCCTGACAGGATATTTCAGATCCTTCTGCAGCATGTTCAATACATCCAGTCCTCGTCTGCCGCGGTTCCTTTTGACCGCATCGGGGGAATCCGCAATATGCCTCAGTTCCTCCAGAACAAAGCCGGGCACGATGATTTCTCCCTCCAGAAATCCGCTTCTGCAAATATCAACTATCCTTCCGTCGATTATGACGCTTGTGTCCAGAATCTTAGCTTTGGGAGAATGCTTTCCGTTTGAGGTAAAACCTTTTCCACCGGACAACTCATTGGATTTGCCCGTCGCTATAGCTATACCGACGCAGCCGAACAGCACATTTGCGATAATCGACAAGGGTAATCCTACAACATATATATTGTTTATCGGTATTGTAATCAGGTTGGCCACTACAAGTCCTGCAATCAAACCTGCTGATCCGAGGGCCAGCTCATAAAGCGTCATGCTCTGCAAAATATACTCTACCTTGTCCAAAGCCTTTTGAACATAGATAATTATTTGTACCGAAAAAAAATAAAACACTGCTGAGAAAAGCAAGGATATAACGCTAATAACGATAAGGGACAAACCCGGATCAAGAGGAATGTTACTTAAGGAAAATAAAGTTCTGGTCATAGTAAATCCGGTAACGGCACCTACAACCGCAAATGACAATTTAATAATTACATTCAGCACAATACCTAACTCCCCTGTAAATAAATTATTAAATCTAATAGCCAGTATATGAGCTGTATAATTTAAAGTTCTTAAGATTATGTTTTTACCAAAATCACCGGCTGCAGCTTACACGTTTATTTATAATGTTTTCAATTTCACACTGGTCCATGCCTTTCACCAGTACAAGCTCACTTATAAGGATTTGCCGTGCACTGTTAAGCATTTTTCTCTCCCCTGTAGAAAGTCCCTTCTCATGTTCTCTCTGCATTAGGGTTCTCACTACCTCTGCCACTTCAAAAATGTTACCGCCTTTAATTTTCACCATATTTTCCCTGTAACGTTTATTCCAGTTGGTGTTTACATTGACATTCTCTTCACTTAGGATATCCAGCACCTTGTCCGCATCGCTCTCGCTTATTATCTCCCTGATTCCGATTTCATCCACGCTATGGGTTGGAATCATCACTTTCATTTCGCCCAAGGGCATTTTCATTACATAATAATTCCTTTTTTCTCCAAGTATTTCCTTCTCCTCTATCGACTCTATTATTCCCGCTCCATGCATTGGGTAAACTATTTTATCCCCAACATTAAACATACCTACGCCTCCGTAAAGAAGTATTAATATCAGTTATGCGAATTAAGTGATGACGTATAACGTAAACAAGGCTAAACAAGGAAGTGCTGCATCAGTCAAGCAAAAAAGCAGTTCATAGCATAAGTAATCCTCCGATAAATAAAACTTCCACCGAAATGCTTCTGGAAGTTTACAGACAATACCAATAACCACCAACACCTATTATATTTAAGTATACTACAAAAAAATAAATATGTCAAAAATTATTTATTCTACCATTCATACAGCCTTATGTCAACGCTTTATTTTAGCAACACTAAATATCAGACTGGAAAAAAGTGGGTTTAAGGCTTCTTGTTTCTTTAGCAGGTTTATATTTCTTTGTATTTTTTTGTAATTTCTCCCATTACGTTTTATAATTGACAAAGGATAGTACTAACAATTATAATTAAGCTATAGGAAGGATTACTTCTTAATGATTGCATGTAGCATTCTTGATTTTCCGCAAAAGATACCATTAAATGATGGTTAATTATTTTGACATGACAAGTATATCAACCAAGAGGTGAACTGTTTTGAAGGATATAATAATAGATGAATTCCAGTATACAGCAAATGAGATCCTCATCAGAAATAAAAGCATCCTTGATCTGATTACAAAGTTCCAGGATACCAATGCCAGGGTTAATCGTGCAGTTGTGAAGTCTGCAACTCAGTGCGGCTGCATTAAAATTAATGCAGAAAAACAGCCCTTTCTGGAAGGCGAGGATTTTGAAGAAGTGCTCAACGCCATGGAAACCCATGTAGAAGGCAGCTTGTGCGACAACTGCCGGGATATGATAGAAAAAGAAATAGGAAGAAACCTGTTTTACCTTGCATCGATATGCAATACCCTTGATTTAAACCTCTATGATATTATAATAAAAGAACTGGAAAGGATAAAAGTGCTCGGAAAATACAGCTTAAGATGATAAAATCTTAAATGTGTGCTACTTGTGCCTTTCCGGTTCTTTTCTGTCTATAGCAAGTTTGGACGAGTTTGATATCATAATATGAGATCCAACGCCTGATGAACATTTTCAACGCCTTTAATATCCATGCCCTCAAGACTTTTAAGCTGCTTTACCATCTTCATGTTACCGGAAGGTATTATGCAGCTTTTGAAACCTATTCTATATGCTTCCATCAAACGCTTTTCTATCTGACTTACCGCTCTTACCTCACCGGTAAGCCCGACTTCGCCTATAAGCACAGTATTTGCATCCACGGCACTGTCCCTGTAGCTGGAAGCTATCGAAGCCGTGATTCCAAGATCACAGGCAGGCTCATCTATTTTCAGTCCTCCTACAACGTTTATATAAGCATCATAATTATGGAGCTGCATTCCAACGCGCTTTTCGAGCACTGCCATCAAAAGCGTAACCCTGTTATAGTCAACGCCGGTAGCCATTCTTCTAGGCATACCGAAACTGGTAGCGCACACCAGGGCCTGTATTTCAATCAGCATCGGCCTCGTGCCCTCAACGCTTGCAATGACCACTGATCCCGGCACATTTACCGGTCTGCCGGAAAGCATAGTCATGGAAGGATTTTGCACTTCCACCAGGCCTATATCCCTCATTTCAAATATACCTATTTCATTGGTGGAACCAAACCTGTTTTTTACGGCTCTCAACACTCTGTAGCTGAGGTGCCTCTCCCCCTCAAAATACAAAACAGTGTCCACCATATGTTCCAGCACCCTCGGACCGGCAATGGCCCCTTCCTTGGTCACATGGCCCACTATAATTATTGTGATGTTATTCCCTTTTCCGATCCTCAGCAAACCTCCCGTAACTTCTCTCACCTGGCTGACACTGCCGGGAGCTGAAGTCAATTCATCATCAAAAACGGTTTGTATGGAATCTATTATGACCACTTCCGGTTTTTCCCTGTCTATAATACCCTCAATTGCCCTGAAGTTCGTCTCGGACACCATCAGCAGCCTGCCGTTCTTGATGCCGAGTCTGTCGGCTCTGAGTTTTATCTGTTTAACCGATTCTTCTCCTGAAACATAAAGCACTTTTCCGTTCATTTGAAGCCTCTCGCAAACCTGAAGCAAAAGGGTGGATTTACCTATCCCCGGGTCACCTCCCACCAGTATGAGGGAACCTCTTACTATTCCGCCTCCCAGGACCCTGTCCATCTCCTTGATACCTGTGGAATAGCGCTCCTCTTCCTCCAGCTGAATATCATTAATATTGAAAACCTTTGCATTGCCGGCTGCCGGCTGCGTGCTTCTGCTCCGTGCCTCCTGAATCTGTTCCACAAAAGTATTCCACTGATCGCAGGCAGGGCATTTTCCCAACCACTTTGAAGATTCGTATCCACACTCCTGGCATACGAATACTGATTTGCTTTTTGCCATAATGTTATCATCCCACCCCATAGGCCGTATGAAATTAATTTGCAGTTATTTCCGCAATGTATTGCATCTGTCCGGAAAATATAACGAGGCTAAAGATATCCCCCACCTCTCAAAGATGGCGTGTACCTAATTTTACAATAGACGGTGAGTTGAAATCTCCCGCCTCGTTGAAACGGTGTGTTGAAATTGCTGCGCAATTTCTTCCGTTGTTTTAAAAGCCGGATTTATTTTTGCATCCGTTAAAAAGATTATATCATACTGTGGACATCCGGGACAAAATACAATAAAATGCCGGGGCAAAATACCCGTCTTGCAAAGAGTTCGGGAAATGTTTTTATTTCCTCAAATATTGCCAGTATAAATATTTTTCCTTGGCAAGCGCAAAATAATATATAAATTATATAACTGCAAAGGAAAAGATTTATTGTGAAAAAAGACCATACAAAAAAAGAAGGGCCTACGGAGGATTGAAATGTTGCTTCAGATCAAAAACATCTTGCTATATACAACCCAGATCATCCAAATAATCATATTTATAGCAGGCTGCTATTTTTTAGGCATATCCATATTCGGTTGGGTTAAAAAAAAAGAGGAGGACGCCTCCAATTACCCTCCGCAAAAGAGATTTGCCATATTAATAGCCGCCCATAACGAAGAGCGTGTTATTGCCCATATTATAAACAGCCTTTCCCGTCAGAATTACCCAAAGGATATGTATGACATTTATGTGATAGCCGATAACTGCACTGACAGGACAGCCGAAATCGCTGAGGAAAACGGTGCGATAGTGTATGTAAGAAACAATGATGTGGAAAGGGGCAAGGGATTTGCCCTGGAATGGATGTTCAAGCATATCTTTGCCATGGGGGATAAATATGATGTGATAAGCGTTTTTGACGCCGATAACCTGGTGTCTTCAAATTACCTCTTGGAGATGAATAAACAGCTGTGCAAGGGTCATAAGGTAGTTCAGGGATACCTGGACAGCAAAAATCCTTTTGATTCGTGGATCACCTGCTCCTACTCCATAGCCTTCTGGCTGTCCAACAGGATATTCCAGCTGCCGAGGTATTACCTTGGCCTCAGCTGCGGGCTTTGCGGCACAGGTTTCTGCATAGATATAGAGGTACTTAAAAAAATTGGATGGGGAGCCACATGCCTGACGGAAGATCTGGAATTCACCATGAAGCTCGCATTAAATGGCATGAAAGTCGCCTGGGCACAAAATGCCGTTGTATATGATGAAAAGCCCCTTACGCTGAAGCAATCATGGAATCAGCGCAAGCGCTGGATGCAGGGTCACGCCGATTGTGCCGCCAGATTCCTGAAACCCCTTTTCAAGAAAGCTTTTACCGATAGTGATTTGAGAGCTTTCGACTGCGCCGTCTATCTTTTTCAGCCGATTAGATACATATTCATAGGGCTGATTACCGTCATGATGTGGATACAGACCGTGTTCCCCGAATCTCCATTTTATAGCCTGAAATATGTGTTCCCTGCGGAGGTTTGGACATTGCTTGTTTTGTTCCAGACCTTCTACGGTCCACTGGTCATTCTTGCGGAGAAAAAGATGAATTTAAAAGTGCTGCTGGGCTTTTTGATATATCCCTTTTATTGTCTGACCTGGGTGCCCATCACCATCCAAGGCTTCATCAGCAAAGACAACAAAGTATGGAGCCATACGGTGCACACCCGGGAAATCAGTATCAATGAACTGGAAAAGGCATAGCTTTCATTTAAAAAGATAAAAAGGAGCTGTCCCAAAATATTTATCTTATTTTGAGACAGCTCCTTTTCTGATAAAATGAACAATCTTATACCATTAGGCTATGCCGCACCTTTTAAGTCTTTAATATCATTGATATCCATGGCTCTTGTGTGGATCGTATGCATCCACTCCTTCTTGTTTCTATCCTTAAAGCCTAGAATTATTACCGGTACCCAAGTGAGATTATAAAATGGAAGAAGCAGCACATATCCTATGGCTTTTAAGGACAGCTTTCCATCGATGAAGGCTACGGCACTGAGCCCATATGTTGAAGCAAACAGTAAAAGGGCGGACAGCAGGGTTTTTGTGGTAAAAAGCCCGGAAGGATCAAAAAGCTGCAGATATCTGAGTACTCCCGCCAGCATTCCAATAGCGCATATTACTACGATCAGCGGCTGAATAACATACAGCGCCGCATCAAAGGCCACCATGCTTCTTTTCTTAAATGCCATTTT
>ENA-OWOZ01002407-OWOZ01002407.1-bioreactor-metagenome-genome-assembly--contig:-NODE-2407-length-14119-cov-3.066159_pt1 | contig 14119 bp, 12 predicted proteins | sample MGYA00238140_ERZ651804 | MGnify/ENA primary metagenome ERZ651804 (study PRJEB26910, sample SAMN07631232) | bioreactor metagenome | isolation source: Switchgrass digestor | place: USA: Dartmouth... | reverse complement strand
TTTACCTTATGTACTTCGTCATCTACTATCAAAATTACTGCTTTCTCGTTCATTTTGCAATTCTACCTCTGTTAGCGCATTTCATTTAACTGTACTTTATATATACCACCCTGTTTTACTTAAATTTCTCATTTTACTGAAAATTTTCTATAACCTTTTTTTATTTTATATCGGTACACTGTAATTTTTTATAGATATTTTTCTATATTGATACACTGAATACGGCTCCTCATAATAAAATTGCTCTGATACACGGCAATGTTCTGATATAAGCTTCCATCACTGATATATCATCAGCAGCACAGAAAACGGCAGAACCGATTTGACAGTCTTAAAAAGCAAAACTGAGGTTATTCTGATTTCAGCTTTGAAATAAGTACAGAGGATAAATAGTAAGAATCTATGGCAGTATACTGCCTGTTCCGTTTTTGACTGCCTGAATGAAATCTTCGATCGACATCAGCTCATGGTCGAACTCCATGCCGCCCCCGGGCAGCCAATATGCAAAGTGTGCATCAGAGCCGCCTGTCTGATATAATGAGTATTTATTGGCAAGTTCCAGTGCCCGCGCATCGAATTTCGGGTTGGTATGGCTGGCGTTCCGGACCTCGATGGCATCGACATGCTCCGGAAAAACACGTATTTGCTTTATATACCATGCTTCTCTGTATGGATGTGCCTGTGAAACGAATCCACCGTTTTCCCTGACGATCCTGAGATATTTCTCAATAGGCCATGACAGCATGTCAGGGTGAGATAAAAGGAAGTCCTTACCCAGGCCGTATGTCAAAAAATCGGCTCCATTGTCTGTGTATTCCCATCCGAAGAACACATGGAAATCCAGCTTCTCAGCTTCCTGCAGCGCGTTTTCATAGCCCCTGCAGAACAGCTCGACCTTCTCCTTCCACGGCAGATGAGCCGGTATGGCGGAATTGCCGTTAAAAAAGTGATCGGTCACTATAATGCCTGAATAGCCGGCCCGGTAGTATGCCCTGACCATCTCGGCTCCGGTGCTGCCGGCACAGGCGCTGGCCTCTTTAGTATGCATATGGGTCTCGTATTTGTATTTTTTCGGAGCGGTAAGTATCCTGTCCAACGAAAACTCGGTCATCATGCCTTCTGAAGTCAGTGCGTCCTGAGCAAAAAGACCTTCGCCGCCCCGCAGTGCTTTATCATCGGAACAATATATCCCATTGCCTGTCTGAGTGACTGTTTCATGTTCCGACGCTGCTCCGCCGATCGTGACATGATTTCTGCTATCCATGTCTTACATGCTCCATCCCCTGCTTGAAAAGCTGCAGTATATGATCATCATCCAGTGAATAATAAACAGCCTTGCCTTCCTTCCTGTATTTCACAAGTTTCATGTTCCTCATGATCCGGAGCTGGTGGGAAACTGCCGACTGCGTCATATTAATGGTCTCCGCGATATCACACACACACATTTCGAAGCATGATAAAGCAAAGATGATCTTGACCCTGGTCTGATCGCCAAGTACTTTGAAAAGCTCAGACAGCATAACCGCTTCATCGTCGCCGATCATGCACGACTTCACTCTGTCTACCCGTTCCGGATCAGTTTTGAGCTCTTCACAGACTTCACAACAGATATCGTCCTTCATAATATCCTCATTTGAATAATTAATTGTCCTCAACCCAATAATTTAATTATATTTTTAAAATATGCTTAAGTCAAATGATGCATTTGAAATACATATTGCTGTATCTGCCGGCAATTGGTATATTTATCATATATAAATCACAGGGGATGACGGTATGGTTTTGGTATATATCCTGTTGGTAATAGTTATTTTTTATACATATATGACCTTTGAAACCACCTGGATGAAAGTAGAGAGGCTAGATTTTTCCAAAAAGGGTACAGGCCTGCGGATCATGCATTTGACTGACCTGCACGTCTACATGACCAGGATCTCGGCAGAACGCATAAGAAAGGTAGTGAAGGCTGAAAATCCCGATGTTATACTGCTGACCGGCGATTACATAAACAAGCCGGTACACGCGCAGGAGTTCCTGCGGTATCTTCGCACCTTCAGCAAGGGTTATCGTACCATAATATGTCTGGGCAACCATGATTACAAGGCCTTCGGTTCGAACAAGACCGGTCTGCAGAATTTCATCCGGGAAATAGAGGCTCTCGGCGTGGAAGTGCTCATAAATCAAACCGTGATCGTTGAAAAGGACGGAAAGAAATATAATATAATCGGGATCGATGATCTGAGAAGGGGCAGCCCCGATATCGAAAAAGCAATGGAAGGCTGCATTGCAGGAGCTCCCAAAATCTCCATCACCCATAATCCCGATCTGGTTCTGAGCATTCCCGGGAAAGTAGTCGATTATATGTTCGCCGGGCATTTCCATGGGGGACAGATATGGATGCCCTGCAACCTTGAGTTTTTCCTGCTTCGAGATGATCAATTGTGCCGTATGGGCATCAAAAGAGGCCTCAAGCGTGTCAACGGCATAAAGGTGTACCTCAACAGGGGCTTGGGCAACGGCGTTGTTCCGCTGCGTTTTATGTCCCGCCCCGAGATACTTATCTGCACGATACCCTGATCAATCCTGACAGAATAAACCGAGGACGTCCTGATGATTTTGAGCATCAGAACGTCCTCTTTTATCACATGTTATTATTCACTTCCGCATCAACTGACCGTTCGGAAGCCAATTCGGCAATTCTGGCCAATACATATTCATACAACAGTTGCCTTACCTCTGCAGAATTTAGAAAAACCATCGCCCATGTTATGAAACCTGCCTGTTATGAAACTCGGATCAGCCTCGTTCCTCTGCAGCAGTTCATTACTTCTGAAGCCGCTTTTCCAGCTCTGCTTTGGCTTCTTCATAGCCTGGCTTGCCCAGCAGTGCAAACATGTTCTTCTTATATGCCTCAACACCCGGCTGATCAAACGGGTTGACACCCATCAGGTACCCGCTTATGCCGCATGCCTTTTCAAAGAAGTAGACTACATTTCCGAACCAGTAACTGTTCATCTCAGGTATGTTGATGATGAGGTTCGGTACTCCTCCGTCAGTGTGAGCCAGTACAGTACCCTCCATTGCCTTCTTGTTGACAAAGTCTATGTCTTTTCCGGTCAAGAAATTCAGTCCGTCTATGTTGTCCTTGTCTTCCGAGATCGTCATGTTCTTCCTCGGTTTCTCGATATTGAGCACAGTCTCGAAAATATTGCGGAGCCCTTCCTGTATATACTGTCCCATTGAATGCAGATCTGTGGTGAAATCGACGCCTGCCGGGAAAATACCTTTATGGTCCTTGCCTTCGCTTTCACCGTACAGCTGTTTCCACCACTCTGTGAAATAATGCATCGAAGGCTCGTAATTCACCATTATTTCAGTGGTCTTGCCTTTTCTGTACAGTATGTTTCTTATGGCAGCATAACGGTAGCAGTCGTTTGTTGCAAGGTCTGCATTGCTGTAAAGGTCGAAGGCGTCTGCCGCACCCTTCATCATTTCATCGATATCGATGCCGGCCACAGCTATAGGCAGCAGGCCTACAGCGGTCAAAACCGAGTATCTTCCCCCGACGTCATCCGGTATCACGAAGCTTTCATATTTCTCTTCGTCTGCCAGCTTTTTAAGAGCACCCCGTGCCTTGTCAGTGGTCGCATAGATCCTTTTTGCAGCCTTTTCCCTGCCATACCTTTTCTCAAGATAGTCCCTGAATATCCTGAAGGCAATTGCAGGTTCCGTTGTCGTGCCTGATTTGGAGATGACGTTCACAGATATGTCCCTGTCCTTAAGCAGCTCCAGAAGCTCAGCCAGATATGTGGAGCTTATGCTGTTTCCCACGAAATAAATCTCCGGAGCCTTGCGTTCTGCTTTCGGAAGAAGATTGAAGAAGGAATGTGAAAGTGCCTCTATGGCAGCTCTTGCACCCAGGTAGGATCCTCCTATGCCTATAACCACCAGTGCGTCCGAATCTGACCTTATCTTTTCGGCGGCAGCCTTTATCCTTGCAAATTCTGCCCTGTCATATGCCTTCGGAAGATTGACCCAGCCGATGAAGTCATTTCCCGCACCGGTACCGTTGTGCAGCATATCATGTGCTGCTTTTATAAACGGTGTCAGATTTGTGATCTCATTCTCGCTGAAAAACGTCAATGCGTTGGAGTAATCCAGATTCAATTTACTCATGAAATATTGCCTCCTATATAATAATCTCAATTTCATTGTCTGCCCGAAATTCTGTTTGCTTGTCTGCTCAGGCTGTGTGCTGCACCTGCGGGATTTGCAGGGCATTAATTTTCACATATTATAACATTTTGTTAAATTTTCAGCAATGTTTTTGCCCGTGCCATATACGTTTTGTCATGCGATGTATAATCTTACAGCTTAATATTTATCAAATCGTAAAAAATATAAACGGGCAGTAAAAATATATGTCATACGACAGAAGCGAGGTGATTTTATGTCAAGGCCGAAAACCCCGCTGGTCCCTGACTCGAGAGACGCGCTGACCAGATTCAAGATAGAATGTGCCAAGGAAATTGGCCTCGAGCAGTTCGTAAAAGAAAACAATGACCATTACAAGGGAGACCTGACTGCCGCACAGAACGGACGTGAGGGAGGCCCCATCGGCGGACAGATGGTTAAAAGAATGATCGAATTTGCTGAAAAGAACCTGATGAAGTAGCACCAGACAGGTTAATCACAAGGCGGTCATCAGATAAGCAGAACGATAACTAGGCGACCACACTAAGGTGCGATTCTCCTGATCAAAGATGATAACAGAGTCGGCCCTCCTTATCAGAAAATTACGGGGACGGATCTTTATTGAATGTAAAGAACCGTCCCCGTAATTAATTAAGTGAAAAACCGTTCACGTTGCTGAGTTATACTCTGAGCTGCGCCCTAAGCCTGTCTGACAATGCCTTTATGATATTATCCATGGCCTTTCCGACCTCTTCGTCAGTCAGTGTTCTGTCCGAGGCTCTGAACTGGATGCTGTAGGCCACGCTCTTTTTGCCTTCAGGCACCTGTTTGCCCTTGTATACGTCAAACAGCCTGGCCTCTTCGAATATATTGCCGGCCTGCTTTACAATAATCTGCTCTATGTGCTTCACCGGTACTTCGTCATCCACAAGCACAGCGATGTCCCTTGATACGGCAGGGAATTTCGGCAGCGGTTTGTACTCTGCCTTCAGATTGGTGTGCATTACCAACGGATCTATGTCTATCAAGGCCACATAGTTCCTTTGCGCCGCTTCGAACTTCTCAGCTACGGCAGGGTGTATCTCGCCGAGTATACCACAGCTCTTTCCGGCAACTATCAGCTTTGCTGTCCTTCCAGGATGGAAGGTCGGATCATCCTTCACAGGCTCGAGGGCATATTTTTTGATGCCCAAAGCTGCCATCAGCTCTTCGATTACGCCGGAAAGATCATAAAAATCGACATCTCCGTACATGCCTATGGTCAATACCGGTTTTTCCTCGGGCAGTTCCGTCAAAGGCATGCTCTTTGGCAGATAAACATATGAGATTTCGAACAGCCTTGCTTCCTCCACTCTTCTGTTGTAGTTAACGGAAAGGACCTTAAGCATATCAGGGATAGTGGTCGTGCGCATTATGCTGTAATCCTCGCCCAGCGGGTTCGAAATGACGATGGCCTTCCTCAGTTCACTGTCAGCAGGCAGATTCATCATGTCAAACACCTTCGGGCTGGTGAATGAATATGTGTATATTTCGGACAGACCGCAGGACTGCATGGTGCGCCCTATCAGGTCAACGATCTTCTGCTTCTCCGTCTTTCCGCCGACAGTAGCCGCTTTTCCCTCCAGAAGCGTCGGCTTAATGTTGTTGTAATCATAGAACCTTGCCACTTCTTCGGCCAGATCCGCTTCACATTCAAGATCCGGTCTGAAGGTGGGCGGTGTTACTGTTCCTGATGCTTCATCCACTTCTATCTCAAGGCGTTTGAAAATGGCTGTCATCGTATCGGCGCTTATATCAGTGCCCAGCAGTGCATTGATGCGGTCCGGATTGAAGGATATGACTCTCTTTTCCTTCTTTACAGGATAGCAGTCTATGATCCCCCTGCAAACGGTTCCTGCGCCCAGCTCTTCTACCAGCTGTGCCGCTCTGTTGATGGCGTTTATAACGTTTTCAGGGTCAAGCCCTTTTTCAAACCGGCCGGAAGCCTCCGTTCTCATACCGAGCTTCTTAGCCGTAAGACGTACGGATATTCCGTCGAAATTGGCTGACTCAAACAATATGGTCCTGGTTTCCGGCGTGATTTCACTGTTTTCTCCGCCCATTACTCCGGCAACGGCCACGGGCCTTTCAGCATCGGCAATAACGAGCATGGATGTATCCAGCTCCCTGTCCTGTCCATCGAGGGTGCGTATTTTCTCGCCTGCTTCGGCTCTCCTTACAATGATGCTGTGCCCTTTCAGGTTTTCCAGATCGAATGCGTGCATGGGCTGACCATACTCGAGCATGACATAGTTCGTAATGTCAACGATATTGTTTATCGGCCTTACGCCTGCAGCCTTCAATCTTTCCTGCATCCAGCGGGGCGACGGCTCTATCTTCACATTTTCAACTATTCTTGCGGCATAGCGCGGGCAAAGGTCAGGAGCCTTGATTTCGACAGATGCCTTGCCGTCTATCGGGCCGCCCAGTTCCTTCACCACAACTTCAGGTATCCTAAAGGACGTACCGAAGGTGGCAGCCGACTCCCTGGCCAGACCGATTATGCTGAAGCAGTCAGGTCTGTTGGAAGTGATTTCGAATTCCATAACAGTATCGTTCATGCCGAGATATTCTTTTATATCGGTTCCCGGAGCAGGATCTCCTTCCAGAATGAATATACCGTCTTCTATTGCATTGGGGTACTCTTCCTTTGTAACGCCAAGTTCTGCAATCGAACACATCATTCCCTCGGACTCGACACCGCGGAGCTTTCCTTTCTTGATCTTTACGCCTCCCGGCAGGCTCGATCCGTCAAGCGCTACAGGCACAAGGTCATCCACCTTTATGTTCGTTGCTCCCGTGACAATCTGGATAACGCCGCTTCCTACGTCCACCCTGGTCACCTGCAGCCTGTCCGCATTAGGATGCTTTTCAACAGAAAGGATCCTGCCGACAACTACCTTGTCTATACCGGCGCCAAGCTCCTCCCAGCCTTCAACCTTCGATCCCGACAGAGTCAGCGCATCGGCGTATTCCTTCGGGCTTGCATTTATATCTGTATAATCTTTTAACCAATTCAACGGCAGTTTCATTTCACCGATCTCCTTTCACTAAGTATGGTATCTGCATTTTACAGCTGGCAGACCAGCCCGTTTTTCCTTCCGGTTCCGGGCGTTCCGCCTCTGCTGCTAGAACTGTTTAAGGAAACGCATATCGTTCTCATAAAGGAGCCTCAGGTCATCGATATTGAATCTTCCCATCGCGGTCCTTTCAACTCCAAGTACGAATGCAAATCCGCTGTATTCATTGGGATCTATGCCGCAGTTCTGCAGTACCTTCGGGTGTACCATGCCTGCACCCAGTATTTCTATCCAGCCTTCGTTCTTGCAGATCCTGCAGCCCTTGCCGCCGCACGACCAGCATGAAACGTCTACCTCTGCGCTGGGCTCGGTGAACTGGAAATGATGAGGTCTGAGCCTTATCCTGGTTTCCTTCCCGAACAGGCTCCGTGCAAACAGCTGAAGTGTGCCTACCAGATCGCCCATCGTTACTCCCCGGTCCACAACCAGTCCTTCTACCTGATGGAAGATCGGTGAATGGGTAGCATCCACGGCATCAGACCTGTAGACTCTTCCGGGGCAAATGATTTTGATGGGCGGCTTCTTCTTTTCCATCACTCTGATTTGAACCGGTGAAGTCTGGCTCCTCAGCAGATAATCATCATTGATATAGAATGTATCCTGCGCATCTCTTGCAGGATGTCCTGCAGGGATGTTCAACGCTTCAAAGTTGTAATAATCGAGCTCCACCTCAGGTCCTTCTGCTATTTCATAACCCAGCGAAATAAATACATCCTTTATCTCGTCGAGCACTATGCTGAGCGGATGCTTTTTACCTATAAAACGGCGCTTGCCCGGTATGGTAACGTCGATAGCTTCTCTTTCCAGCTTGAGCTGACGTTCCTTTTCCTGCAGGCTCTTCGTCGCCTGCTCCAGTTTTTCTTCGATGAAGCTTCTGACTTCGTTTGCAAGCTGGCCGATCACAGGCCTTTCCTCGGGCGTGAGAGCGCCCATTCCTCGCAGGACGGCGGTCAGTTCACCCTTCTTGCCGAGATACTGAAGACGAATACTCTCCAACTCTGCCAGCGAACCAGCTTCGTTCAGCTTCTTTTCTGCCGTCTGCTTTATGTTGTTCAACTGTTCCCGCATTGCACTTCCTCCTCCTGATTTTTTATGTTCCGGCACCGTCTGCCTGTATCATTTGCTTAATACTGATTATTGACGGATTTTCCGGCCGGACCCGCTACGATGTAAAATAAAAAGCCTCCGTCCCTCACACAAGGGACGAAGGCTGTAACTCCGCGGTACCACCCAAATTTCCGCATAAGCGGACTCTCAAATGCACTTCCCGTATCCGTAATGCTGATCAACAGTGCAATATACGTCCGGGTCAATGACATCCCTGTACGTTAACGGCCAGGTGCCGGCATCTCCTACTTTTGTCCTGCTGTTCGCTATACAGCCGGACTGTTTTCAGGATGCAGCTCCGGAGGGAACTTCGCCGGTGTGGCACATTGGTGCTGCTTTCAGCCGCGGCAGCTCCTCTCTTTAAAGTCCGTTCCGGTTACTTTCCTCTTTCATTGCCTTTTTTCAAAGATTTACTTGTGATATTGCATAATATTATACTACAATAATGGCATTATATACAATATGCAATTTAGACAGGGGAGTGATTTTATTGGCTGAATTTTGCCAATGCGGTTCATTAAAGGTAGACGGAGTTTGCACAAACAAAAACTGTTCTTTCAGCAGCGGCACTGTCACTGTCCGTGCCAGGAAAACGGCATCAGGCAGCAGATCAGTGAAAAGCACAGCGTCGAAAACCTCCGCCCCGAAGAAACCAAATCCGAGGCGGGCATCGAAGGTTATCACCTACAATCTGTATGATCTTAAAAAGGATGATGACAACAACAGCTGACTATTGTGAATGCTTCACGATAAGCCGGATCCGATAAACGGGCTCAGGCTGTCTCTAAGGGCAGCGGGACTTGTGACGACGGGCTTATTCTGAGATCGGGCTGCCAGAGGCAGAAGCCTATGGTGACAGCGGACTTACAGCGGCAACTTGGTTGTGATGACAGCAGACTTTTACCGGCAGAGACGGGCTTCCGGGCATCGGTCCTTAAGCGGAATCAGCAGGATTTTGATGAAAAAGGGCTATAGTGGCAGCAGGATTGCAGCTGTTGCGGGCCTGCAGCGGCATTAAGGCTGCATCGTACAAGGACTTATTAAAGTACAGGACTTCAACAATTTGCATTTCCTGCTACTGTTGGTTTATAATTTATTTGGTTCCTGAATGAACCAGCATCAGTAATTTTCACTTGTACGGAGGATCCATATGAACACTGGATTAAAAGGCCTGATTACCGGTTTCATTTTGCCCGTTGCCGTTGTCATCATTGCCGCAATGGTCAACAAATGGCTTGGCATCGCAGCTCTCGCTGCTTATCTGCTTATACTGGCCTACAGATCAAGGGCAATGATTTACACGGTCATCGGTACAAGAAAATATGGCCTCGGCTTGCTGGATGAAGCTGCGAAATGGTTCGGCAGGGCATATGCCACAAAACATGCCAGTGTGAGAACTTCCGTTTCTTATGCCTATATCCTTCTAAAAAACAGAGAACTCCAGAAAGCTGAAGAAATATTAAGCAAGCTGATCAAAGAAAACTCGGGCAGTGAGGATCTTCCATACATAAAGTCCATTATGGCACTGGTTTTATGGAAAAAGGGCAATGTCGACGAGGCAGTTGATATGCTGGAGGAAGTGACCAGGACATATAAAACCACTTCCGTATACGGAAGCCTCGGCTATCTGCTTATATTGAAGGGAGACCTGGAAAAGGCTCTGCAATTTAATCTGGAAGCATACGAATACAACTCTTCTGACAATATCATTAATGATAATCTCGGACAGAACTACTTCCTGCTCGGAATGTATGACAAAGCCAATGAAATATATGAAAAGCTGATGGCAAAAACACCTGGATTCCCCGAACCCTACTACAACTACGGGCTTGTGCTTGAGAAGCTCGGCAACAGGGAAAAAGCGCTGGAAATGCTGAAAAAGGCGCTTACCTATAAGCTGACATATCTGAGCACCATCACAATGGATGAAGTAGAAGCAGCCATCAAACGTCTCGAAAACGCCGGATAACGGATCGTTTCCTGCACCGCGGCAGAATCCATTCTAGCGACGCTCATCTGCCTCTTTCTGATTATCATTCACGCTGTTTGACTGGACGACTCCGCGGATCATGAGCCCCACGCCGGCAGCCGTACTTCCGTACATGAGGATGGCAACATACAGGCTGGTGGGCTTGAAATAGACCTCCAGTCCCATCAGCAGGCCCAACAGAATCGTGCCGATACCGAAAATAATCAATATCCAGCCCCACACCTGTCTCTTCATGGCAAACAGCAGGATTATGCCTATAAGAACAGGCAGCAGCAGAATTCCTAATGGCGGATTGTATCCACCTGTTATAGTCTGCAAATTGAAGCCGGGCCTGACAATGGTATTCTGTGTTATGAGATAGACGCCCAGTACGAATAAGGCTATACCCGCAAGCATATTCTTCATGATCACGCCTGCCCCCTCTATTTACATAAAGCATTATATATTTTGTTAAATATTATCAAAATTCGTCTGCTCTTTCAAGCATTAGGGTACAGGGATTTTATCATCCTGCCGAAGGGGATTCAAGCATTGCTGGGAACTGTACCTTCAAGCCTGAAAGCTTATCATCCCAACCTTTGATCATGTTCCGCCGTCAGACTATGTCCTGCCTTGTCAGGCAGCTAGTGCTTGTCCTCTATCTGTATAATGCCGGCAACTGAAAGTACTGTTGCAACACCGGCAAACCATGTGCAGATTTAACATATATTCAATACTGATTCATTCTTTGGAATTATTAAGATATATCCATGGGCAAATACCTTTCTCAGCCAGATCGATCACTTTGAAAATGGCTGCTCCCATGATACTCAGCGCCAGTATCCCGGCAAACATCTGGACATAGTCTGCCATTATCCAGCAGTTCATTATGAAGTAACCTACTCCGTATCGTGTGGCAAAATTCTCACTGAAAAACAAGGCAGCAATGCTTATCCCGATGCTTACGCGTAATGCCGAGATTATCTTCGGCAATACTGACGGTAAAACAAGATGGATGTATGTGTGATGTCTGTTCAGTCCCAGTGATTTTACCGATAATGTCAGCTCGGCAGGTATTTCCTTTACTCCGTCTCTTGCCGCCAGCATTATCTGAAAGAAAATAATAGTGGTAATTAGTATTATCTTGGCAAGGTCGCCAAGCCCGAACAATATCATAAAAACAGGCAGGAACGCTATTTTGGGCAGCGGATACAGTACATAGGCAACCGGTGAAATTACATCATCCGCTTTCTTACTCATACCTGTCAGTAAACCCAGGGGCACACCAAGTATCATTGAAATGGTTATCGCTGCAAGGATTCTCAAAAAGCTATACAGCACATGCAGCAGCAAATCATCCTGAATGAGCCGGATAAACTCGGCAACAGTCTCATACGGGCCCGGAATGATTCTGGATTTGATTGTCAGATGGAGTATATACCATAACAGTAATATAACAGCAGCGCCATATACAGTTTTGCTGTAAGCAAAGCTTTTCAACAGTCCGGGTACTTCATGCCGTCTCTTCATCCTGCCACTCCTCCAGACAGACACTTCCTCAGTTCCAGACAGATCCGGTAGTACTCCTCTTTCGTTCTGAGGTTTTCATCTCCAAAAAATGGATTTTCAACAATGTGTTTTATGGAAGCCTTCTGCATTACAACGATTTTCCGGCCGAGGAATGCGGCCTCTTCTATACTGTGGGTTACAAGAACCATTGTCATCGGTCGTTTGAGGTACAGCTTCAGAATGAGATTTTGCAGATGCTCTCTGGTGATGGTATCAAGTGATGACGATGCCTCGTCGACCAGCAGCAGGTCCGGTTCAAGCACAAGTGTACGTGCTATGGCCGCCCTTTGCTTCTGGCCCCCGCTCAACTGGGCAGGGTATTTGTATCTTTGATCATATATGCCAAGCTCTGATAAAACGGATGAGACTTTTTGTTCAATATCATCTTTATCCATTCCTCTTGCTTTGAGCCCCAAAGCCACATTACCGTAAACGGTCTTCCACGGCAGAAGTCCACCGTGCTGGAGAATAACGCCTGTTTCCTGCCGGATGCCGTGCAGCACTTCACCGTTGATAAAGACTTGTCCATCACAGGGAGCCAGCAGACCTGCCAATGTATACAGCAATGTTGTCTTTCCGCATCCGGAAGGCCCGATGACTGCACATGTCGTATTGGCCGGAATATCCAGGTTCACATCCTTCAGTGCAGCCTCGCTGCCATAACTGACTCCAAGCCCGCTGACCCTTATCATTTCTCCGTATACTTCCTCTCTATAAGATCCTCAGGCGTGACTGACAATTGCTTTTTAACGGCGGCCGATGTCCAGTCGATCACTTTTTGGATATACTCCTTATCCGGAAGAGACGCTTTTGTAAATTCAGGCAAAACGATATTGTCCCTGATTTCAGGTTTAACATTCGGTATCTTTTCGATCAGTATATCCCTTGCCTGCTCCGGATCTTTTTCAAGCTCTTCTACTGCTTTGTTGTAAGCCTGATGGAACAGGAGTATGGCATCATTCTTTTCCTTCATGGCCTTTCCGGTAAACACAGCCACATCAGGGCAGTATCCTGCTTCAGGCTCATATATCCTTTTTATCAGGCCATCCAGCTCACCCACAGACGCCACCGGTTCAGGGAACAATCCCATATCCAGTTCTCCGCTGCTTATGGCAGCCAGTCTTGCAGGTATTTCATTTATGAAAACCTTCTCTATTTCGTATCTGTCTGACAGCCATTCATCGATCAGGAAGTTCGTCACGCTGACCTCCATCATTCCAACCTTGATTTTTTGCTTATCCTCGCTGCCTTCCTTCATGAGCACCGGAAAAACTCCATTGGTCATCGTAGTAGCTTTTATATCGAACCCGCTTTCTACATTGGTCGCAACCGCGATCAGATCGGTTATAGCACCATCGATGGAGTTTGTCTGCAGTGCGCTCTGCCTGTCCTGGGCATTGCTGAAGATCTGCAGCTCTACATTCAGACCAAGCTCGCTGAAATATCCGTTTTTTTCGGCCAACAAAAAGGGCACTGAATCTACTGCGGGCATGAGCCCGAATTTGAGAGACATTTTTTCATTTTGCGATTTGCCTGAGGCACCGCAGCCCGATACCAGAACTGCAATAAGTATTATAAGTGTTATTATCCTGCCTGCTTTACCCATATATTTCATCTCCTGCGGTCATTTTTTAGTATAGATTATTCGCAAAGATTCAAACTATTCCGCCTGGCTGACAGCATAGACAATGCCGCCTCAGGGGAAATACCCGCGTATCATTATAGCACTTATTAAAGTGATTTTTTAGTTCGCAGGAAATTTTTAACCAGCGGCCCATAAGTATTTCATTGAGGCATTTTACTCATGCTGCCTTGATGAGCTATAGCACCTGGCTCAACTAGTATTTTCATTTGTAAAATTTTTCGTAAAGCAACATAAATATCCATCAGTTGAAAGAAAAATATCCCGCAACAGATATGGACTTCCCCCATATCTGCCGCGGGATTTCGGAACACATTTCCTTGTGTATAGGGCCATCCCATATACAACTATATTGTTCCGGGATATTCCTTCCAGATGTTTTCAAACCAATCCCTTGTCTTGATCAAAGGCCTTACTTTCTCCATTGCAGAACTTGCCCTGTTTCCATTCAGGACGGTTACCGTGAGCCTGTCTTTAAATCCTTCAACACCGGCCTTATAACGGATATATGGAATTTTG